>OLGA01001735.1_pt1 | contig 16669 bp, 11 predicted proteins | sample 1604881 | NCBI WGS metagenome assembly OLGA01 (sample SAMEA3888896, study PRJEB22519) | human gut metagenome | biome: human gut; feature: human-associated habitat; material: faeces | place: Denmark | collected 2009 | reverse complement strand
GGACGATGCCCTTGTGGGACAGGGTGAAGGGGTCGAAGGTGCCGGGGAAGAAGGCCACGGGGCGGGGCGCGCCGAAGTCAAAGCCCTTGTGGAACAGGCGCTCCTCGGTGATGAAGCGGTAGAGCTTGCCCAGCATGGCGGCCCGGTAGTAGAACGTCAGGCCCTCGCCGGGGAATTCGTCCTGGGCGGAGAGCAGCTTGCGCTGGGTGAGCATAAAGGCGCGGCGCTTTTCGTGGCGGCCCAGCTCTCCGGAGCCGAAGACCCGGCGCCCCAACACGAACAGGGCCTCCTGCCGGGTGGCGCCGTCAATGCCGCTGAGGCCCCGCATCAGCAGGCCCAGCAGCCGTTCACGGCGGCGGCGGTAGGCGTCGTCCGTCTCCGGGAAGCGGGAGCGATAGGCATCGTACGCCTCATAGATGACGCCCACGGTATCCAGCACGGAGGCGGTAACGCGGCTGTCGGAGGAGCTGAGGTTCACGCGAAGGTCGTCCAGCACCTCATCCAGCTCCGCCGGGGGCAGCCACAGGGCAAAACGCCCCAGGTAGTCGGGGATATACTTGGTGAACTCCTGCTGGCCCAGCTCCAGGCCGCGGCACAGCTCCACCGCCACCTCGTTGCGCTGGTCGGCCGTCAGGCGGGGCGCCAGGGCCAGCAGGGCGTTGCCGGCGCTGTGGCGGACGGTGACGCGGTCGCTGACCTTGATGAGATTGGACAGGTGGGTGGCGATATGGAGGGCGGGGCTTTTGCCGCTGCGGGCAAAGTCCGTCAGCAGGCGCAGGTTGCCCTGCTTGGTGATCCAGGGGGTGGCAGTCTTCAGGTTGTCCAGGAATATCTCGGAGACCACGTCCTCCGGCAGAAGAAGGGGCGCGCCCTGAGAGAGCACATCCTGCTTGAGATAGCGCAGGGTGCCGCTGTCGCCGTCGGGGACGGCGGTCACGGCCTCCAGCGCGCGGCCGTCCTCCGGGTACAGGCGGGCGAGACGGTCCAGCAGCAGCACGGCGGCCATGCGGATGGTCAGGTCCTTACGCAGGGACAGGGCGGCGGCAAATTCCGTCATCTGCCGGGCGCGGCTGGCCGTATAGGCCGTATCCGGCAGAGCGGCGGCGGTATCCAGCAGCTGGAAGGCGGTGTAGTCGTCCAGATCCTCCGGCCTGCGGTAGTAGGCGAACACCGGGGCCAGGAAGCGCTCCTCCCGGCCGGGGCAGTGGCTCAGCAGGGAGCCGACGGCGAATTTCAGGGTATAGCCGATCCAGCGGCGGTGCTGGGGCATGAGCTTATGGTCGGGATACAGTATCTTGTCCAGATAGAGCCTCCACTGGTCCACGTCGGTGATGGCCCGGGGGTCCGGGCGGATGTCGGCGGGGCGCTCCTTGGCGTAGCCGGCGTGGAAGCCGGCGATGATCTCGCCCAGCAGCGCCGCCGCCTGACGGCGGATATCGCCCTCGCGGTGCATCAGCAACTCGTAGAGGAACGTCAGGGTCTGGACCTTCTGTGGGATATGCAGATAGAGGGAGTAGGACTCCATCACCGCCAGATAAGCGCGGAGACGGCGCCAATCCGTCTCGCCGCGGGCCTCCTCCAGCAGACGGGCGAAGCTGCGCTGATCGGTGAGGCGGTGCATCAGCTCCATATTGTGGCCCACGCAGCGGAGCGTCAGGGCGCGGAGGGCCTCGTCGTCGGTCATAAGGGCGGTGTGCTTCTCCGGCAGCGGGGGCGTATCGCCGCCGGACATGGTGACATCCACGCCGCAGCTGACCATGAACTGCTCAAAGTCCTCCAGCCGGGCGTAGACCCGGGTATAGCGCTTCTGCTTCTCGCCGTCCACGTCATCCAGCTTATCCAGGATCACCTGAAAGGCCTGAGCCAGGGTGGAGATACGTGTGATCTCCCGGCCCTGCGCATCGTGGAGCTGCTTGACGCGGAAGTCGGCGTAGATCAGCAGCAGCGCCTCCACGGAGAGGTAGTCGGGCTCCAGGTCCCAGACAGAGTGGTTGGCGGCCACGTGGCCGATATCGGTCATCCGGCGGCGGCGGAACCACTGGTCGGTGTAGAAATAGTGCAGGTAGGGCACGCGCTCGCCGGGGCGGCAGCCGAACTTGCCCAGATCGTGGCCGGCGGCGGCGCCGGAGACCAGGGCCACGTCCACGGCCACGCCGCTTTTCCGCAGGGCGCGGGCGGCGGTGACGGCGATGTGGTGGACGCCGGCGATATGCTCAAGGGTGCGGTAGGGCGTGACCTCCAGCCCCAGCCGCATCAGCTCATAGACGTACTCCCGCCTCCACAGGCGCAGGAAGCGCTGATAGGACGGGGCGCAGGGGCTGCCGCCCAGCTCATCGTCGGTCAGGAAATCAAAGGTCCAGGCCGGGTCGTGGGGCAGCAGCTCCGCCTCGGCGGCAAACAGCACCTGCAGCACCGACAGCAGGAACACCGCACCGGGGGCGAAGGGCTCCGCACCGGTCTTTTCCGGGTAGAGCAGGCGGCGGGCATAGTCGTAGGCATAGGCCAGCCAGCCCTCGGACGGTTCGCCAGGGCACAGCGTCTCCAGCTCCGGGCGGCAGAGGGCCAGCACGTCGGCGCAGCGGAGGCGCGCGCCGCTGAACAGCCCGGCAAAGCGCTGCATATAGCCCTCGGTCTCAATGGCGCGGAGCAGGGCGTTCCCGGGGGCAAAATAGTCCGCGGCGGGACGGTCGGAAAGGCGGCGGCGCAGGGCCAGGTCCATCTGGCGGATACGTTTTTTGTTCATGGCAAAACCTCCTGCCGGTGGTATCGTACGCGGGCCGTGTCCGCCGAAAGGCGCCCGTACACCGGTAAGATGTCCGGGATGGACACGGCACACCATAATAATAGGACACTCCCCCGCACGCTGTCAATATTCCGCGGGGCGTTTTGCCACCGTTTTGATACGGAACCTTAGTAAGGTCTTAAGCGTGTGTTCACGATTTGTTCACATTTTGAGGGCCAGGCGCATGATATGATATTGTCGGGGGCAGCGGCGGAACGGAATGACAATTTCTGCCGTCTAAGTAAATAGGCAAATCATCCCGCGGGCGCGCGGGAAGGAAAAAGGAGAACACGACATGAAAAAAGCGGCTTTTGTACTGGCGCTGGTGATGCTGCTGGGCTGTGTGTCCGGCTGCGGCGCAGCGGAGGGCGAGGCCTCCGTGCAGTCGGTGTCTATGATCTGCGGGCTGGGGTCCGTAGGTCTGGCGGACCGGTTCGCAGGCATCGTCAGCCCGCTGGGCGAGACGACCATCAAGAAAAACGACGCCATGACCATCGACACCATCAAGGTGAAGGTGGGCGACAGCGTGAAAAAGGGCGACGTGCTGCTGACCTATGACCTCAGCCAGATCCGCACCGACCTGGAGATGGCCCAGCTGGAGCTGGAGCAGCTGAACGCCACGCTGGAGGACCAGCAGGCGGAGCTGGAGCGTATACAGAAGCTGATGGACAGCACCTATGACGACGCCACCAAGCGGCAGTACGCCCTGGATCTGCGGGAGCAGAACGTGAAGGTGCTGGAGACGAAGGCCAACATCGCCACCAAGAAAAAGGACATTGAGAAGCTGAAGGCCAACACCGCCGACAGCACCGTCAAGTCCCCGGTGGACGGCGAGGTGCAGTCCCTGAACCCGGACGGCGGCACGGACAACTCCGGCAACGCCCTGCCGTTCATGACCATCGTGGAGACGGGCGGCTTCCGCATCAAGGGCTATGTGAATGAAAACAACGCCAGCGTGCTGACCGAGGGCACGGCGGTGGTCATCCGTTCCCGGGTCAGCGACCAGACGTGGAAGGGCAGCATCAGCTCCATCGACTGGAACAACGCCCAGCAGAGCCGCAGCGACTACGGCGACAGCGACACGGCCATGTCCAGCAAGTACCCCTTCTATGTGACGCTGGAGGGCGACGGCGAGGGCCTGCTGATGGGCCAGCACGTGTACATAGAGCCGGACTACGGTCAGGAGGACACCCAGGACGAAAGCCTGATCAACCTGCCCAGCTACTTCATCAACGACGCCGAGGGCAAGCCCTGGGTGTGGGCTCAGAACAGCAATGGCAAGCTGGAGAAGCGGAGCATCACCCTGGGCGAGTACAACACGGAGACGGACACCTATCCCGTGACGGACGGCCTGACGGCGGAGGACTACATCGCCTATCCCGACGACAGCCTGAAGGCGGGCATGACGTGCATCACCTATGACGACGCCACCTTTGACCCCAGCGCCAGCGGCGGCGAGGTATACCCCGAGGGCGGCGGTGAAAAAATCGACGAAAACGTGCCGATGGACGGCATGGACGGCGGCGATATGCCCGCCGAGGACGGCGTTGTGACCGACGAGGGCGGCACCGTCAGCAACAGCACGGTGACCGTGCTGCCCGGCGGCGAGGCCGCCTCCGCGTCAGCGGTCATTCCGCCGATGGAGGGCTGAGCATGATTTTGGAAATGCGCGATATATGCAAGGACTATCCCATGGGGAAGTCCGTGGCACATATCCTGAAAAACGTGAACCTTGACGTGGAGGAGGGGGAATACCTGGCTATCATGGGTCCCTCCGGCAGCGGCAAGACCACGCTGATGAACCTGATCGGGTGTCTGGACGTGCCCACCAGCGGCAGCTATCTGCTGGGCGGACGGGACGTGACCACCTGCAACAACAAGCAGCTGGCGGAGGTGCGGAACAAGGAGCTGGGCTTCGTGTTCCAGAGCTTTAATCTGCTGCCGAAGCTGACGGCGCTGGAAAACGTGGCGCTGCCCCTGCTGTACGGCGGGGTGAAGAAGGCGGAACGGCTGGAACGGGCCCGGGCCGCGCTGGAGACGGTGGGGCTTTCCGACCGGGTGGAGCACAGGCCGGACCAGCTGTCCGGCGGACAGTGCCAGCGGGTGGCCATCGCACGGGCCATCGTGGGCAATCCGAAGCTGCTGCTGGCCGACGAGCCCACCGGTGCGCTGGACAGCGCCAGCGGCGCGGCGGTGATGGAGCTGTTTCAGCAGCTGCACGACGGCGGCTCCACCATCATCATGATCACCCACGACCATTCCATCGCCAACCACGCCGCCAAGGTCATGACCATACGGGACGGCGTACTGTCGGGAGGTGACGACTATGAGTGAGAAGCTGACGCTGCGGGAAAAGCTGCATATCGGCGAAAAGCGCCCCGACGGTGAGAAGCCGCGCATGAGCAAGAAGCTGAAAAAGGGCATTATCGCCGCCGCCTGCGTGGTGGGCGTGTGCGGCGCGGTGTGGGGCGGACTGACCATCGCCCGGAACGCCCAGCGGGGCGACGTGAACGTATACGCCGTCAACGAGTGCGCCATGACCGACTACTGGGGGGACACCTCCAACACCAGCGGCATGGTGACCACGGACAAATTGCAGAAGATCTACATCTCCCAGAGCCAGACGGTGAAGAAGGTGTGGGTCAAGGAGGGCGACAGCGTCAAGAAGGGCACGGTGCTGGTGAGCTATGACTCCACCCTGACACAGGCCACCGTGGAGCGCGCCAAGATCGACTATGACCGGCAGACGGAGAACCTGGAGGTCATGAAAAACGAGCTGGAGCTGCTGAAGAAGGCGAAGAACAAGGAGACGCTGCAGGCGGAGTATGACAAGCTGCAGAAGGAGCTGGCGGAGGAGATCGCCAAGATCAACAACCACGAGGGCTATGATCCGAATGCTAAAATAACAAAACCCGGCAAAATCGAAGAAGTGGAGGGCAGCACTGGCAATGACAAGGACCATCCGCTATACTACCAGATCCTGTCGGGTACCAAGCTGAACGACGCTACACTGAACGGCATACTGGAAGAGTTTGGCCGAGCAGACCCCACCAGCAATATGCCGGAGATCACGACGTATATTGTGCTGGTCACGCGGGAAAACGACAAGAAGGGCGGCATTCCCAGCAGTCTGGGTCTGGCGCTGACAAAGACCTTCACGCCGGATGCCACCAGCGGCGGCAGCGAGGTCACGACCACCGCCAACGAAAATCAGGGCACGGGCCAGACCGAAACACCTACGACACCTGTGGCTGGGACGGTGAGTTTCTCTTTCCAGGTCTGTGATCTGGCCGATTACGTTGACCCGGGCCGAACCTATAATACCGAGGAATACAAGAAGCTGCAGCTGCGTCTGCAAATGGCGGCTGTCTCCGGCACGCAGCCGGATAATGACGACATGCAGCGCTTTCAGGGCATTTCGGCGCTGCTGTTCGGCAAGCTGGAAGTCAGCCAGTACCTGCTGGCGGAAATGCGTTTGCAGCAGGAAGTGGCGGGCATTCTGCGCATCATCACCGACGCGGCGGACATTGACATGGGGATGGGACAATAATTCCGGATTCTCCAAAGGGGGGCAGGCTTGTTGAGCAAGAAGCATGACAGCTACGAGAGCATCCGCGACGAGCGGCGATATGGCCCGTACTGGTACAGCGCGCTGTGGCGCATCATCCGCCCAATCCTGATTGGCTTGGGCACGGTGCTGGTGGTGGCGGGCATCCTGTTCAGCGTGTGGAACAAGGTGTACGGCGAGTTCATTGCGCCGCCGGATGAAAACAGCACGGCGCAGGTGCCCTTCACCATCGAGAGCGGACAGAGCCTGACCCGCGTGGCGAACCGGCTGGAGGAAGCCGGGCTGATTCGCAATCGCACGGTGTTCAAATACTACTGCGATTTCGCGGGCTGGGGGCAGAAAATTCAGTCCGGCAGCTACACGCTCAGCCCGTCGATGACCATGCGGCAGATTGCCGACCAGCTCACGCGCGGCGACGGCAACCCGATTGTGCGCAATATCACGCTCATTCCCGGCTGGACGATTGAGCAGTTCGCCGAGCAGCTGGTCAAAGACGGCGTGCTGACGGACAGCGCGGAGTTCTTGTCCCTGTGCAAGAGCGGCACGAGCTTCAGCGAATTTTACTCCGTGCAGGACGTGCTGAACAGCCGGAACGTCAGCCAGCGCCGCTATGTGCTGGAGGGGTATCTCGCGCCCGACACCTACGAAATCTACATCGGCGCGACGGCAAGCGAAATCATCCGCAAGCTGATTACGCAGACCGAGCGGGTGTTCTCCGTCGCCTGTGAGGATCGCGCGGAAGAGATGGGCTACACGATGGACGAGATTCTGACGCTGGCGAGCATGATTGAGAAGGAAGCGTCCAAGGCGGATTTCACGAAGGTGTCTGCCGTATTCCACAACCGCCTGAAAGCGGGCATGAAGCTGCAAAGCGACGTGACGATTCACTACATCACGGGCGTAAGGAAAATGTCGCTGACGGGCAGTGATTTGGCGCTTGACAGCCTCTACAACACCTATCAGGTGACGGGGCTGCCGCTGGGCCCGATTTGCGCGCCGAGCGCGGACGCCATCAACGCGGCGCTCTACCCGGACGAGACGTTTGTGGCGGAAAACTACCTGTATTTCTGCGCGACAAGTCCCGAAAGCACGGAGCTGCACTTCTCCCGCACCTTGCAGGAGCATGAACAGGCGGTCGCCATCTACGCGCCGCTGTGGCAGCAGTACGACAAGGAAAGAGGCATTGAGTAAATGACCAACCGAATGCCGGAGCTGCTGTGCCCGGCGGGGAATCTTGAATCGCTGGAGGCGGCACTGCATTTCGGCGCGGACGCGGTCTATGGCGGTATGAAGCAGTTCGGCCTGCGCGCCTTCGCGGGCAATTTCGACGAGGATGCGCTGACGCAGGCGGTCGAAAAGATGCACGGCGCGGGCAAGAAGTTCTACCTGACGATGAACATCTTCCCGTTTGACGACCAGCTGGATGATTTCATCGCGGCGGCGAAGGCGGCACGGGACATCGGCGTGGACGCGGCGATTGTCAGCGATTTGGGCGCGATTGCCGCCCTGCGCCGCGAAGTGCCGGAGCTGCCCCTGCACGTCAGCACACAGGCGAGCACCGTCAACGCGGAAGCCGTGCGCGTCTATCGCGACATGGGCTGCGAACGTGTGATTCTGGCGCGGGAAACGTCCATCGCGCGGGCGAAGGAAATCATCCGCCGCGTGCCGGAGATGGAAATCGAGACGTTTGTGCATGGCGCATCGTGCATGGCGTACAGCGGGCGGTGTCTGCTCAGCGCGGCCATGGCGGGGCGGAGCGGCAATCAGGGCGAATGCGCCCAGCCGTGCCGCTGGCATTACAGCGTGGTGGAGGAGAAGCGCCCCGGCGAGTACATGCCCGTGTGCGAGGACGAAAATGGCACATACATATTTTCCGCGCATGATTTGAACCTGATGCCGCTTTTGCCGGAACTGACGGACGCGGGCATCAGGAGCCTCAAAATCGAGGGGCGGATGAAAACGGCGTATTACGTCGCGACGGTGACGGCGGCATACCGTCGTGCGCTGGATCTGCTGGCGAATGGCGGCGATTTCGCGGCGGCGCTCCCCGGCTTGATGGCGGAATTATCCTGCGCGAGCCACCGTGACAGCGACACTGGCTTTGCGCTGGGCAAGCCAGCAAATCCCGGCGGCGCGGACGGCTTCCATCAGGAGCGGGAATATCTGGCGCATGTGGTGGAGGGCAGCCGCGATGGGCGCGGCACACGCTTTCTGCTCAAAAATCGCTTCAAGGCGGGCGAGAGAATCGAACTGCTGACGCCATCGGGCGTGCACGCATTCGAGGCGACGCCGTTCCTGCGCGAAAAGACGGGCGAAATCGTCGATACGCTGGGCATCGGCGGCGAAATCATCCGCATGGACGTGCCTTTCGCGACCCAAACGGGCGACTTCCTCCGCGGCGAAACGCGGAATCACCGAAAGTAAGCGCTATTTTTCCCGAAACCCGCAAGCAAGACAACAAAAGCCGGACAAAAGCCAAGCTGTGAAGAGCAGTCAAGCCGGGCAAGAACAGCCGCTCTTTCCCCCAATAAACATGGGTGGCGGGGGGAGTCCAGAGGGGGCTGAAGTCCAGACTTGCACGCTCTTCAGCCCCCTCTGTGCGTTCTTTGGTTACTTTCTGGCGCGCCAGAAAGTAACAACATCGCCTCCGCAGAGGCGACTGGAGCAGCAAGAAAAAACTGCCTGCATATCACAGCAATATCGGCTGTCATCCGATAAATCACCCTTTCACGACAGCTGTGAAGCGCGAAAAAATCCCCGGAATCTTTCCAGCAAGGTTGCACAAAACCAAAAAGTGTGCTACAATCAGATTGATATTCCTTTCACATGAAGGAATTGGGCGGAAATGCCCCAAGATAACAACTGCACTGGAGGAGAATGAGGATGGCAGGGCATGTGTCTGACGCGGTAATCCGTCGGCTGCCGGGATATTATCGGCATCTGCGGGAACTGGAAAGCGCAGGTGTGGAGCAGATTTCGTCGCAGGAGCTGGGCGAGCGGATGCACCTCACGCCGTCGCAGATTCGGCAGGACATCAACTGCTTCGGCGGCTTCGGACGTCAGGGGTACGGGTATAAGGTGTCGGATCTGAAAATGCATATTGGCGAAATTCTGGGACTTGACCGTGAACATACGGAGATTATCGTGGGCGCGGGCAATATCGGCTGCGCGATTGCGAAATATCCGACGTTCCAGCGCGAAGGCTTCCGGCCGCTGGCGATGTTTGACAACGACCCGGAGAAAATCGGCGTGCCGGTGGGCGATATTCCCGTGTACAGCATGGAGGAAATGCCGAACTTCCTGAAGGAGAACATGCCGGATATTGCGGTGCTGGCACTGCCCCGACGCGTCGCGCAGGAAGCGCTGGACAAGCTCTACGCCTGCGGCATCCGCGCGGTGTGGAACTTCGCGCCGACCGATCTGACCCATCCGGACGACATGCTGGTGGTCAATGTTCACCTGACGGACAGCTTGCAGACGCTGACGTACCACATGGCGCACCGGAACGAGGAAAACAGCAAGTAAATCACACCCAGCCCTCCGCAGCAGCCGCTGTGCAAGGGCTGGAATCCATTTTGGAGGAATGACATGAGCAACATTTCGGGCGGAACGCAGCGCCCGCGCCGCAGCCAGCAGACGCGCCTGACGGAAAAATTGGCGCCGGAGACGAAGCCGCGACAGCCCGCCATGCGCCAGCCGAAGGGACGCTCACAGCGGCTGATAGAAGAGGAAGCGCGCCGGAGCGCCACGCCCAAAACACGCGGCACACCCACGGGCAAGCGTCCATCCGCGCCGAAGCGGAAAACGACACGCAAACCGCGCAAGGGGCGCAAAAAGCGCAGCAGCACCTTCCTATGGCTGCTTGTCATGCTGATTTCGCTGACGTGCACGGCAGGGCTGCTGCTGCTTGCCGCGCCGCAGATGCTGGGCATGGAGCTGGCCGGGCTGCCGACACTGGCGTTCGTCAACGGCAGCATCATCCGGTATGACGCAGAGCGAATCGCGAATTTCAATGAGGCGGTCGCGCTGGTCAACACCGACCGCATTTTCCCCGGCGTGACGATTGACGGCATCAACGTTGGCGGAATGACCCGCGCGGACGCCGAAAGCGCCTTGGGGCAGGGCGGCGTGGACAATTCCAGCGTGAACCTGCATGTGGTGGCGGATGCGTACACCTACGACATCACGGGTTACGACGTGCCGCTCTACCGCAACGTGAGCGAGATGGCAGCGGTTGCCTATGCCGCTGGGCGCGGGAACACAACCGCCCTGCGCGGTTCGGGGCGGACGCCGCTGAGCGAGCGCGTCGCGACGATTCGCGCGATGCAGCAAAGCCCCGTGACGCTTCAGACGCAAATCACCTACGACCGCGATGCCGTGCGAAAAATCGCGGAGAATATCGCGGCGGATGTGACCTGCACGCCCGTGAACGCGACGGTGGAGTCCTTTGACCCGGCGACGAAGCAGTTCACCTTCAACAGCGACATCAGCGGCGCGTATCTGGATGCCAACAGCGTCTATCAGACGCTCACGGGCGTGCTGGACATGGGCAATTACACCGCGTCCCTGCGTTTGCAGTCGGACACGGTGCTGGCGGACGTGACAAAATCACAGATTGTGGGCAAGTTCGGGCGCATTTCCACCTACACGACGAAAACCACCAGCAATTCCAACCGCAACACGAACATCGACCTGTCCTGCCAAGCAATCAACGGCTATAAGGTTGCGCCGGGGGATACGTTCTCCTTCAATCAGGCGACGGGGCAGCGCACGGCGGCGAAGGGCTACAAGGAAGCAACAGCGATTTCCGGCGGGCAGAGCGTGCCGGAGGTGGGCGGCGGCGTATGCCAGACCAGCTCGACGCTCTTTAACGCCGTCGCGCGCGCAAATCTGGAAATCGTCTACCGCAGCCCGCACGCGTGGCCGAGTTCCTACGTCCAGAAGGGGATGGACGCGACGGTCAACTGGCCGAACCTGGACTTCAAGTTCAAGAACGATACCGAGTGGCCGATTTACATCGTCGCGAATTATTCCAAGCAGAAGTGCACCGTCGAAATTTACGGGATGCTCCTGCCCGATGGCGTGTCGATTGACCTGGAAAGCACCGTCACGCGCACGATTGACCCGCCGAGCGACACCAAGTACGTCCAGAACACGAAACTCGCCGCCGGCACGCAGGAGACGACCATCAAAAAGCGCACTGGCTACGTCGTCGAAACCTACCAAATCTGGTATCAGAACGGCAAGGAAGTCGACCGCAAGCTGCTCTGTACGTCAACGTATAAGGCGTATCAGGAAACGGTGGAGTACAACTAAAAAAACCGCCCGGTTATCTGCCAAACACAGATGTACCGGGCGGTTCTTTTTGCTTTTCGCGGAATCGCGAACAAACCACCGAATTACCTTCAGTCTGCCGATGTGCTGACGGACTTGTTCCGCACGAACAGAATCAGCGACTGTTCGTCACTGTCGTAGATGGTCGTCGCGTGGAGCGCCGTGCGCAGGAACATGTCGGAGATGTACACTTCGCCGTTGTCCAGCCGGACGGCGCCGGATTCCATCGCAACTGCGCTGCCGTCCACCATCACGGACAAACCGCTGTCCGTCTCGCGGATGACGGCCGTGTAGCCTGCCGCGGACAGCACCCACACGCCGCTTTCGCTGACATCCAGCTGCCAGTCGTCGATGCAGGCCGCCAGCTCACGCAGGGACATGACCGGACTGCCTACCGTGTTCACCCACAGGCTCGGACGGCGCGTGTAGCCCACGCCATCCTGCGTGACGGTCATCGTCAGCGCCTGTCCATTGCCGCCGCTGCCGAGGAAGATGCTGCCATTCGGGAGCAGCGTCAAGCCGTCCGGCGTATATACCGGCGCTTCGGTCGTCACCGTATCCACCGGGAAATCGCCGGACGCGCCCGGCAGAGGCAGATCATCCGCCGGAGATGCCGTTGGCGCGGCGCTCGGCGCGGGCGTTTCCGGCGCGGGGGTCGGGGTCGCCGTCGGCGGCACGGTCGGCGGGGAGTAAGGCACAACGTTCGGGTCTTCAAACAGGCGCGTCTGCGTCGCCTGACCCGCAATGCCGTCCACGGACAGCCCGTTCGCCTTCTGGAAACGGCGGACGGCGGCGGTCGTCTTGCTGCCGTACGCGCCGTCATCCTCGCCCTCTGCCAGATAGCCCAGCTCAATCAGCTTTTTCTGCACCTTCAGCACGCCTGAGCCGCGGTCTTGCCACTGCACGGTCCTGTAGCCCATGTTGGGCGTTATCGTGGGTTCGGGAATGGGCGAGGCCGTCGGCGTGGCGGTGGGCACGTCGGTCGCGGCGGGCGCGTTGGGAATCGGGGATGCCGTCACGTTCGGCGGCAGGGGCGTCGGGGTCGGGACATCCTGCGGCAGCGGCCCCTCCTGAACGGAGAAGGCGACGGTCAGCGCGACATACGCCAGAAGCGTTTTCAAAAAGTCCATGAGGAATGTTCCTCCTTGCATTCTAAATCAGTTTCTATTATACGACAAAATTCTGGTTTGCGCAACCTGATAGCGCGTTTTTTCCGTTTGCAGATTGTAAAAATTGCGGATTCGCGCTATAATGGCGGCAGGAAAAACTCATCAGCAGGAGGAATCAGCCATGAAAGAACCGATTTTGGTGATGATGGCGGCGGGCATGGGCAGCCGCTACGGGGGACTGAAGCAGTTGGATCCGGTCGGCCCGGACGGCGAGGTCATCCTCGATTACAGCCTGTACGATGCGTACCAGGCGGGCTTCCGCCGCGTCGTGTTCCTGATTAAGCACGAGATCGAGGATGCCTTCAAGGCGATGGTCGGTTCGCGCGTGCCGGCGGGGATGGAAGCAAACTACGCCTTCCAGCAATTAGATAAGCTGCCGGATGGCTTTTCCGTCCCGGAAGGGCGCGTGAAGCCGTGGGGCACGGGGCACGCGGTGCTGTGCTGCCGCGAATTCCTCGATGCGCCGTTCCTCGTCATCAACGCGGACGATTACTACGGCGCGGGCGCGTTCAAGCTGGCGTATGAGTACCTGCGGACGCTGCGGGGCAAGCGCGGCGAGTACTTCATGGTCGGCTACGCGCTGAAAAACACGCTGACGGAGAACGGCTATGTGTCGCGCGGCGTGTGCACGGTCAACGAGTTCGGCTTCCTGAAGGAGGTGCGCGAGCGCACGCACATTATCGCCAGCTGCGACGGCCCGCTGTTCACGGAGGATGGCGAAATGTACCGCCGCCTGCCGGACGATACGACCGTCAGCATGAACTGCTGGGGCTTTACGCCGGATTTTCTGGATGCGCTGGCGGAGGGCTTCGTGCCCTTCCTGAACGAGGCAATGGAGAACAACCCGATGAAGGCGGAGTATTACCTGCCGACTGCCGTCAGCCGCCAGCTTGACCGCCACCGGGCGACGGCGCGCGTGCTGACTTGCCCCGACCGCTGGTACGGCGTGACATACCACGAGGACAGGGCAGTCGTCGCCAAGGCGATGCTGCGCAAGGCAGAGGAAGGCGAGTATCCGCGGCCGCTGTGGGGGAAGAAATAATTCGGAATGAGTGTGCTGGTGCGGAAATAATTTGCGCGGAGTGCTTGCATTTGCGGCGGGCGTGGTGTATAATCACAGCAGAGCGATGAACGGTTCTGACGCGGGAATTGCCCCCGGAAAGCGAGTGCGCGGCGGTGGAAGGCGCATGGGGAGCGGGCGCGTCATCCCGACCGGGAGCTGCGGCTAATCCCCGCCGGTTCGTCTCCGAGAGCGGACGCAAGAGAGAGGACAAGGGGGAACATCCGCCTTTGCCCTAAGCCGGGTGGTACCGCGAAGCAATGCAAGTCAGCAATGCCTTCGTCCCTGCAAAATCAGCAGAGGCGGAGGCTTTTTCTCATACTATTTCCAGATTCGCCTGTGCTATCTGCTTGCGCCTTTTCCCCGCTGTCGTCCGCTCATTCCACTTAGCGTAGCGCTGCTACGCTGCGTTTCATTCGCGTTAGCCAGCGAGAAAAATTCGCGGCGCATCTTAGCGCATTCTCATCAGGAAATAGTATCGCCTCGAATCATCAATCATCAATCATGGAGGGAAAAAATCATGGCCAAGGAAAAGAAACAGGAATTTGTCACCCACATCACCCCCCGCGACGAGGATTTCTCCCAGTGGTACACCGACGTTATCCTCAAGACGGAATTGTGCGACTACGCGCCCGTGCGCGGCTGCATGATCGTGCGCCCCTACGGCTACGCGATTTGGGAGCGCATTCAGGCGGAAATGGACAAGCGCTTCAAGGAAACGGGTCATCAAAATGTGTATTTCCCGATGCTGATTCCGGAATCGCTGCTGCTGAAGGAGGCGGAGCATGTGGAAGGCTTCGCGCCGGAAGTGGCGTGGGTGACGCAGGGCGGCACGGAAAAATTGCAGGAGCGTCTGGCAGTGCGCCCGACCTCCGAAACCATCTTCTGCACGATGTACGCCAAGTGGGTGCAGACGTGGCGTGACCTGCCGATGAAGTACAACCAGTGGTGCTCCGTTATGCGCTGGGAGAAGGCGACCCGCCCGTTCCTGCGCACGAGCGAGTTCCTCTGGCAGGAGGGCCACACCATCCACGCGACCGCCGAGGAAGCGCAGGAAGAAACGATGCAGATGCTGCACGTCTATCAGGAAGTGGCGGAAAACGTGATGGCGCTGCCGGTGTATGTCGGGCAGAAGTCGGAGAAGGAAAAGTTCGCCGGTGCGCGCGCGACGTACTCCATGGAAGCCATGATGCAGGACGGCAAGGCGCTGCAGGCAGGCACGAGCCACAACTTCGGCACGAATTTCGCCGAGGCGTACGGCATTCAGTTCCAGAACAAGGAAGGCAAGCTGACTTACGCCGAGGAAACGAGCTGGGGCGTATCGACCCGCCTGATTGGCGCGATTATCATGACCCACGGCGACGAGCGCGGCCTGCGCCTGCCCCCGCGCGTTGCCCCGATTCAGGCGGTCATCCTGCCGATTGCGGCGCACAAGCCGGGCGTGATGGAGGCGTGCGAGAAGCTGCTTGAGGAATTGAAGGCGGCGGACATCCGCGTCAAGCTCGACGACCGCGACACGGTGTCCGCGGGCTACAAGTTCAACGACTGGGAAATGAAGGGCGTGCCGGTGCGGCTGGAAGTCGGCCCGCGCGACCTCGAAAACGGTGTTGTGACCGTGTTCCGCCGCGACCTGTGCGAAAAGGTGACGCTGCCGCTGGAAAATCTGGCGGACGAATTGAAGGCGCTGCTGGACGACATTCAGCAGACGCTCTTTGACCAGGCGAAGAAGTTCCGTGACGAAAAGACCCACGTCGTCCACAACATGGAGGAGCTTGGCGCGGCAGTCGAAAATGGCTTCGCGAAGGCCATGTGGTGCGGCGAACGCGCGTGCGAGGACGAAATCAAGGAGAAATTCAACGCCTCCTCCCGCAACATGCCCTTTGACCAGGAAAAGGAATGGTTCGGCGACACCTGCGTCTGCTGCGGCAAAAAGGCGAAGAAGGTCATGTATTTCGCGAAAGCGTACTAATTTTCCCAGCAAATTGCCTGAAATTTTCCCGAAAGGCGCGAATTAACCATTTACAAACGGGAAAAAATCTGATACAATAATGGATGGGTCTGCGAACCGTTTGCGCGGACGACCGAAGACTCCGACGGCGCACTGCGTGAACAGGCGATTGCCCACGGGCATTGCCCGAAATAAAAATTTGGAGGATGAAATTCCATGACCAAGAGCGAAATCATTGCCACCTACGCCCAGCATGAAGGCGACACCGGTTCTCCCGAAGTGCAGATTGCCCTGCTGACCGACCGCATCAACCACCTGAACGAGCACCTGAAGACCAACCGCAACGACCACCACTCCAACCGTGGTCTGCTGCTGATGGTCGGCCGTCGCCGTGGTCTGCTGGAGTACCTGAAGAAGACCGACATCGAGCGTTATCGTGCGCTGATCGCTAAGCTGAACCTGCGTAAGTAATTATCGCAGAACTCGGCGGCTTTGCGCGCAAGAGCCGCCGTCTGGAGACACGCGGCAGGGGAGAATCCCCCTGTGCATTCCTCCTCACGGCGGCTTTTTGCGGCAAGGCGGTGCAGAACATGGCAGGGTCTGGAGATGTTATCCCTTGAAAATCCCGAATCGCCTGATTCAGGGGGTTTTCATATGATAGCATCTCCGGGCGGTTCAGGAAGGCGGATGGCTGCCTTCCTAAGCGTGTGTTTCTAAATTCGCCCGGCAGCATTTTCGGCATCTTTTCTTGCGCTTCTGCGTCTTCAAACCTCGATTTACCGCCAGTAAACCTTCGGTTTTCATCCTT
>OLGA01001728.1_pt1 | contig 16703 bp, 15 predicted proteins | sample 1604881 | NCBI WGS metagenome assembly OLGA01 (sample SAMEA3888896, study PRJEB22519) | human gut metagenome | biome: human gut; feature: human-associated habitat; material: faeces | place: Denmark | collected 2009 | reverse complement strand
CAAGGGCAGCCAGCATGGCGTTTTCCGTCGCGCCGACGCTGGGGCCGGGCAGGCGGAGGCGCGCGCCGTGCAGCCGGTCCGCCCGGCAGCGGACAGTCCCGCCTTCTTCTTCGGCGGACGCGCCGAGAGCGCGGAATGCCTGCAGGTGATAGTCGATGGGGCGCGCGCCGATGGGGCAGCCGCCCGGAAGCGTCAGCGCGGCCGCCCCGGTCCGGGCCAGGAGCGCGCCGAGAAAGAGGCTCGAGGCGCGCATGGAGCCTGCGAGCGCCGGTGGGACGGCGTTTTCCGCAAAGCCGCGCGGATCTATGGAAAGGGTCGAGCCGCTGCGCTCGCAGCTGCAGCCGAGATGGCGCAGGATCTGCAGCGTGTGGGTCACGTCGAGGATATCGGGGCAGTTATGCAGGACGCAGGGCGTCCTGCATAGCAGCGTCGCGGCCAGGATGGGCAGGACGCTGTTTTTCGCACCGTGGACCGTCAGCTCGCCGCAGAGCGGCGGCGACTTGGAAACGAGCAGCGCTGCTGGCATGGGCATTCTCCTTCATACCTTGGATTTTGCCCATCCTATGCGCGCCGGAGGCGCTTCGTGTCAGCCCCGGGCGAGCTCGATCGCGGTCTGGTAGATGCGCTCGGCCGCGTCGACCACGGCCATGCCGCGGGCGGCGGTGCGCATGCCGCCGGTCCGCTCGGGATCCGAGAGGATCGCCTTTGCGGTCTCGTAGAGGCTTCTGCCGTCGCAGTCCGCTTCGCGGACGACGGCGGCCGCGCCCGCGTCTTCGAGCACGCGGGCGTTCTTTTCCTGATGGTTGCCGGTCACGTTCGGGCTCGGCACCATGATGCAGGGCGTGCCGCTGGCGCAGACCTCGGCAATGGTCGCCGCGCCTGCGCGGCAGATGATGAGGTCCGCCGCGGCGAGCACCTGCGGCATGTCATAGATATATTCCCGCATGTCCAGCGCCGGGTGCGCGGCAAGGTCGACGCCCTGCTCTTTGACGTAGTCCGGCATCCAGCGCCAGCCGAAGGAGCCGGTGGCGTGGATGTGATGGAAGGGCGTACCGTCTTCGCATTCGCAGCGCATGAACTGCGCGATCTTCTTGTTCATCTCCCGCGCGCCGAGGCTGCCCCAGCACGAGACGATCAAGGGCTCGTCGCCGAGGCCGAGCGCCTGTCGGGCCTGCTGGCGTTTGGCGTAGAGGAATTCCTCCCGCACGGGCGTGCCGGTCAGGAGGACCTTTTCGGGGTCGGGATAGTGCTGGCGGCTGGCGTCGAAGGAGACCATGATGCGGCTGGCCGTGCGCGCGACGAGCTTCGTGGTGAGGCCCGGGACGGCGTTCGACTCATGCACGCAGGTGGGGATGCCGAGCTTCGCGCCCATCTTGAGCGCGGGGAAGCTGGCGTAGCCGCCGGTGCCGACGATGACGTCGGGCTGGAAGTCCTTCAGGATGCGCTTCGTTTTGGCAAACGTCGCGGACATGCGCTGCACGGTCACGAGATTGTGCCAGATGGCGGCGGGGGTCAGCTTTCGCTGGTAGTTGGAGATCTGCACGGTCTGCAGCTCGAAGCCCTCGCGCGGGACGAGCTTGTTTTCCATGCCGTCCTCCGCGCCGATGAAGAGGATCCTGCAGTCCGGCTGGCGCTCGCGGAACATGCGGGCGACCGCGATGGCGGGATAGATATGTCCGCCGGTGCCGCCGCAGGTAAAGACGATGTTCATAGGCTCTCCCCTTTTGCTTTACAGGAGTTTATTGTCGTTCTGCCGGGACACGGCCAGGACGATACCGGCCTCAAACAGCTGCATGAGCAGCGCCGTGCCGCCATAGGAGAAGAACGGGAGCGAAATGCCGGTGGCCGGGAGGAAATTCGTGACGACGCCGATGTTGAGGAAGGTCTGCAGCGCAAAATGCGTGGAGATCCCCGCGGCGAGCAGCGCGCCGAAGCGGTCACGCGCGTGCATGGCGATATAATAGCCGCGCACGATGAGAAGAATAAAGAGCAGGATCACGACGACCGCGCCGACAAAGCCCAGCTCCTCGCAGAGGATGGGGAAAATGTAGTCGTTGTGCTCCTCGGGTAAGTACAGATATTTCTGGCGGCTCTTGCCGAGGCCGAGGCCCATGAGGCCGCCGGAGCCGATGGCGTAGAGCGACTGAAGGATCTGATAGCCGTTGTCCGTTGGGTCGGAGGCCGGGTCACGCCAGGCAGTGATGCGGCTGCCGGCATAGCCCTGCGTTTTGAGATAGATGAAGGCGAACAGGCCGACGGCGATGCCGCCGAGGGCGAACCATTTGAGCTGCACGCCGCCGAGGAACAGCATGGCGGCCGCGAGGAGCAGCATGATGAGGATGCAGGAGAAATGACGCTCGAGCGCGACCAGGCCGCACAGGACGACCATGATGACGACGAACGGCAGGATGCCGTAGCGGAAGGTCCGCATTTTGTCGCGGTAGGTGGAGATGAGGGCGGAGAAGGTCATGATGATGGCGATCTTCGCCAGCTCGGAGGGCTGGAAGCGGATGCCCGCGACCTCGATCCAGCGCTTGGCGCCGTTGGCCGTGGAGCCGATGATCGGCACGAGCATGAGGAAAAACACCGAGACCAGCAGGATGATGAACGAGGCGCTGCGCCAGAGCTGATAGTTGAGCCGGCTGACAAAGAGCATGCCGGCGATCCCGGCGACGGCGAAGATGGCCTGGCGGGCAAAATAGTAGGTCGAGTTGCCGGTCAGGTAGTACGCGCGGGCGTAGGAGGCCGAGAAGACCATGATCACGCCGATGAGCACGAGCAGGACCGTCAGCGCCAGAAACGGCAGATCCAGCAGTCCGCGCTCGTCAAGCAGGACTTTATCCTTTGTTTTTTCCGGCTGCGGCAGCCGCTCCGGTCCTCCGCCCTGCGGGAGATCATACAGCTGCGTGACGCCGTCCTGACGGCTTGCCATAGGGGGTCGCTCCTTTCCGGGAAAACCGGGATCAATACCGGTTCATAACGCCAAGATAGGCCAGTACGCACATGACGAGGGTGATGGCGGTGAAGACGAAGACGATCTTCTCCTCTTTCCAGCCGCACAGCTCGAAGTGGTGGTGGATGGGGCTCATTTTAAAGATCCGCTTGCCGGTGGTCTGGAAGCTGATGACCTGCAGCACCACGGACATGGCTTCCACCACATAAATGATGCCGAAAAGCAGGATCAGCACCGGCAAATTGATGCCGAACCCCAGCGCCAGTACCGACCCCCCCAAGAACATGGAGCCGGTATCCCCCATGAACACCTTGGCAGGGTGGAAATTGTAGATCAGAAACCCCAGAAGCCCGCCGGCCAGCGCCGACGCATAGACCCCGATCCCCAGAAGTCCCAGCACGCCGCTCATGATAAGCACGCTGATGCAGACGAGAAAGGTCACCGAAGCCGCCAGCCCGTCGATCCCGTCGGTCAGGTTCACGGCGTTGGAGAGAAAGAGGATGAAGAGGATCATGATCACATAGTAGAAGAATCCCAGATCCAGCTGCCCGAAGAAGGGGAAGATCACCGTCGTGGAGGTGTCCCCTGCCAGATAAACGGACAGAAGGTATGCCACCGCCGTAAAGAACTGCATGATGAGCTTCTGCTTGGCGTTAAGCCCTAAATTCCGTTTCTTCACGTCCTTGATGTAGTCGTCCAAAAAACCGATGAATCCAAAGATCAGCGCCATGCCAAGGCCGCCGAAGAGCTTCACGCTGTTCACCGCCGATAGCCCCAGCGGCTCCTTCCAGAGCACTTTGAGGAGGATAAACCCCACAAGGATCCCCACTACCGAGCCGATGATGAACATAAATCCGCCCATATTCGGCGTGCCCTGTTTGCTTTTGTGCCAGACGGGGCCGTTTTCCTTGATGGTCTGCCCGAACTTGATCTTTCTTAAAAAGGGAATGAGGAATTTTCCCAAAACGGCGCTGACCGCAAAGGCGATGACAGCGGCTGCTATACAGCTGATGCTTTCCATAGTGTGACCTGCCCTTTTTTCTGATTTTTACGGTTTTTTCAGTGTCCCGCATGAATGCCGTGAACCGCTTCCAGAACTTCTTCCAGAGCCATTCCCCGGCTCGCCTTATAAAGGACGGCATCGTCCTCTTTTAAGTAATCCTTCAAAAACGCTGCCATTTCCTTTTTATCGGAAAAATGCTTCGTGAAAGGACACCCCTTCTCTTCCGCACCGGCAAGGAGCTGCTCCGAATGAGGGCCGTAGCCGAATACGGCGTCGATCCCCTTTTCCCCGGCAAACCGCCCCACCATGCGGTGCATCTCCGGCGCCTTTTCCCCAAGCTCCAGCATATCCCCCAAAACGGCGATCCGCCGGGGGTTTTTAAGCCCCGCAAGCACCGTAAGGGACGCTTTCATGGAGTCGGGGCTGGCGTTGTAGCAGTCGATGATGACGGTGATCCCGTCCTTTTTGACGATGTTCTGCCGCATGGCGGAGGGCTCGTAATCCCGAAGCCCCGCCACAATGTCTTCCGGCGCCATCCCGGCGGTCAGCCCCACCGAAAACGCCGCCAGCGCATTATAAACGTTGTGCCGTCCGATCACCGGGATCCTCACCGAGGCCGTCCGCCCGTAATAACGGACGTTGAAGCAGGTCGCCCCGTCGGCCTCGTCAATCTCCGTTGCCCGCACCTCCGCCGTGCCGGAATCGATGCCGTAATAGAGGATATCCCGGTCGATCCGGTTGCATACGTCCGCCAGCAGCGGGTCGTCGGCGTTTAAGATAAGCGGAGCATTCCCGCTCATTCCTTCTGTGATCTCCAGCTTTGCGCTTAAAATGTTTTCCTGGCTTCCTAAATTCTCAATGTGGCAGACGCCGATGTTGGTAATGACCCCGGCGCTGGGCTGCGCTACCCGGGTCAGCCGGGAGATCTCCCCCTTATGGGACATTCCCATCTCGATGACCGCATTCTGAAAACTGCCGTCCAGCCGCAGAATCGTCTTCGGAAGCCCGATGCCGTTATTTAAGTTTCCCTGGGTCTTTAAGGTCTTCCCCTTCCGGCTCAGCACGGCACAGATCATGTCCTTCGTGGAGGTCTTCCCGACGCTTCCGGTTACCCCCACCACAAAGGTGTGGAAAAGCCGCCGATACCACGCCGCCAGATCCAAGAACGCCTCTCTTGTGGACGGGACCGTCAGGCACGGCACCCCCGGATCCGGGGTCTCATGCTCAACGAGCACCGCCGCCGCACCGTTTTCCACCGCCTTGGGGATAAAGTCGTGTCCGTCGAACCGCTCGCCTTTGATTGCAACGAAAAGGCTCCCTTCCGTTACCTGAGAGGTGTCCGTCACAACACTTTCAATGACCCGATCTTCCGGGCAGACGGCTCCCACCGCCTCGGCGATCTGCCGCAGCTGCAATTTTTCCAAAAGCCGTCCCTCCTTACTTTCCGTCCCGGGCTGCAACCGCTTCCGCTACGACTTCCCGTTCGTCGAAATGGTGCTTCTCATGGCCGATGATCTGATAATCCTCATGCCCCTTACCGCAAAGGACAATTGTGTCTCCGGGCTTGGCGTTCTCTACCGCATAGAAGATAGCTTCCCGCCGGTTGGGGATCACCTTGTAAGGGGTGTTCTTCCCCTCCACGCCGGGGAGGATCTCTGCGATGATGGCATCCGGATCCTCCGTCCGGGGGTTATCGGAGGTGACGATGACAAAGTCGGAGTGCTCCGCTGCCGCTTCCCCCATCAAAGGCCGCTTCGTCCGGTCCCGGTCGCCGCCGCAGCCGAACAGGGCGATGAGCCGCCCCTTTACCGTCTCCTTCAGAGCCCCTAAGATATTCTCGATGCTGTCTGGCGTGTGGGCATAGTCGCAGATCACCGTAAATTCCCGGCCGGGAGTCAGGTTCTCGTTCCGTCCCCGGACGCCCTTCACTTCGCTCAAAGCCCCCGTGATGGTTTCCAAGCACACCCCCAGCTGCAGACAGGCGCCCATGGCCGCCAGCACGTTCCGCACGGAAAACGCTCCGGGCATGGCAAAATGCAGCCGGCTTTCCACCCCTTCGTATCCGAAGCGGAAGTCCACGCTGTCCGGGTGGCAGGTGAGCTGGAACGCCCGCAGATCCGCCTCCTCTTCCAGAGAAAACGTCATCACCGGGCAGGTGCAGTCCGCTGCGATCCGTCGGCCGTAGGCGTCGTCTACGTTGACTACCGCCTTGTCGCACCGGGAAAAGAGCTTCTTTTTCGCCGCAAAGTAGCTTTCCATGTCCTTGTGATAGTCCAGATGCTCGTGGGAAAGATTCGTGAACACCGCCACCTCATAGTGGCTGTCGCCGATCCGCTCCTGATCCAACGCATGGGAGGAGACCTCCATCACGCAGTATTCACACCCGGCCTCCACCATTTTCCGATAAAGCCGCTCCAGCTCCATGGCGTCGGGGGTGGTGTTCTCGGTGTGAAGCACCTCATCGCCGATCTCGTTCTGGATGGTGCCGATCAGTCCCACCTTCTGCCCTGTCCGGGTCAGAATGGCTTTGATAAGGCTGGTCACCGTGGTTTTCCCCTTGGTTCCGGTGACGCCGATGAGTTTTAACTTTTTGCTGGGGTTCCCGTAGAAATTCGCAGCGATTTTCCCGTAAGCCCCGTGGGTATCCGCCACCAGAACCTGATTTTCAAGTCCCAGGTCCCGCTCGCAGACAACAGCTGCCGCCCCCTTTTGGAGCGCCGCCGCCGCATAGTCGTGGCCATCCGACGCCGCACCTGTGATGCAGACGAAAAGGTCGCCCTTTTCTACCTTCCGGGAATCGTTTGTGACATTCCCGATCTCCCGATCCGAAACGCCCCGAAGAGCTTCAATGCCGTCAAGCAGCTCCGATAGTTTCATCTGTCTCATCCTTTCGCAATTGGATCACTCGCCATCTTCACCGGTAACCATGCATTCGATGGTCACCACCGTCCCCTTCGGCACGGTAGATCCCGCCTCGGTGTCCTGACCGGAAACCTTGGCCTTCTTATTCTGGGCCGCACCGCCGGTAAAGCGGATATTAAGCCCTGCATTGGTCAGCTTCTGGTTTGCCTGAGAAGGCGTTAAGCCCACCACGTCGGGGACGACGGTGGTTTCCTTCTCCCGGCCGTCCGTATAAATGATGACGGTGGAATTGACCGCCACCTTGGCGCCCGCTTTGGGGTAAATGTCGACGACTTCCTTGCCGTCGCCGATGATGGTGCCCTCTAAGCCCTTGATCCGCAGCTTGCTCTGGGCCGCAAGGGGGTCGGTGCCGATAAGCCCGCCGGGGATACTCACATCCTGCAGCTCCGATTCGTTCTCGGAATACTGCGGCTGGATGCCGATATAAGGCAGCAGATCCGCCATCAGCGAAGCCGCCGTAGGCGCCACGACCGTATTGGCGTATTCCGCCCCGGAGGTCGCCTCGTCGACTAAGATCAGCGCCGCTACCTGCGGGTCGTCCACCGGCGCAAAGACGAAGTAGGAGAAAATGTACCGTTCTTCTTCGTCCTCGTTCTGTTTATTGAGCTTCTGGGCCGTACCGGATTTTCCGCCGATGCGGTAGCCCTTTACATAAGCGTTGGTGCCGCCGTTTGCCGCAACCACCTGCTCCAGTGCCGTGCGCATGGTGGCGGAGGTCTCCTCAGAGATCACCTGCCGCTTCACCTGAGTGCCGAATTCTTCCACGGTGTTTCCGTTATTATCGACGATTTTACTGACGATATGCGGGGTCAGTAATTTTCCGCCGTTGATAGCCGCCACAGCTGCGGTCAGCATCTGGATGGGGGTGACAGTGTTGGACTGCCCGAAGGAGCAGGATGCCAAGCTGATGGCATTTAACCGATCCGCCGTATAGTAGCTGTTCTGCGCCTCCGCCGGAAGGTCGATCCCGGTTTTTTCCGTCAGACCGAAGGCGTCGAAATACCGATAGAAATTCTCCGCCCCCAGCGATGCGCCGATAGCGATAAAGGCCGGGTTGCAGGAATTCACAATGGCTCCGGTAAAGTCCAGAAGCCCATGCCCCGTCCGCCGGTGGCAGTGGATGGGATTTTTCAGTCCCGGAAAGCTCACCGCACCGGTGCAGGTATAGGTGGAATGGATGGTCGCCGTCCCCTCCTCCAGTGCTGCGGAAGCGGTAACGACCTTGAAAACGGAACCGGGCTCGTAAATGTCCGTGACCGCTTTATTCTTCCACTGCTTTTCCTGCGCCGCCTGCTTGGCAGCCTTCTTTTCCTCGCCGTCGGGCATGGCGGCAATAGCAGCCGCCGTCTCCTCGTCGGCAATGGCAAGGGGATTGTTCAGGTCGAACCCCGGCTTGGAGGACATGGCCAAAATATTCCCGGTGTTCACGTCCATGACGATCCCCGCCGCGCCCTCCAGCGGCATATGCTGAGCGATAGTGGCGTCCAGAGATTTCTCTAAGAAATGCTGCACCACCTGATCGATGGTCAGCACCAGAGAGTTCCCGTCGGTAGCCGGATAGAGCTGCTCATAGGAGGTGGGCAGCGCCTCCCCCAGCGCATTTTTCGCCGAGATCTGCCGCCCCGGCGTTCCGGACAACACAGAGTTATACTTGGCCTCGATGCCGTAAACACCCTGATTGTCGTAATTCGTAAAACCGATAACGCTGGAAGCCAGGTCATCGTAGGGGTAGAACCGCTTGGTGTTCACCTGCAGGTAGACCCCGGTCAGCCCGTTGTCGGCGATGTAATCGGTGATCTCGTCTGCGACGGTCTTGACCACCTTCCGCTTCACTTCCCGGTACATACTTTCCGTGTGGGAAAGGTGTCCCCGGACCGTTTCCTCGTCTACCTCCAAAATGTCGCAAAGCCCGTTTATGAGCTTCTGCTCATAGGCGTCCTTTTCCGCCTGGGTCTTCAACCGTGACATGGCGCTGTAGACCTCGCTGGGTGCTAAGATCACGTCCCAGACCGTGGCGCTCTGAGCCAGCACGTTCATGTTCCGGTCGTAGATCGTCCCCCGGTTGGCTGCAATGGTGGTATCCCGCAGCTGCTGATCTGCTGCCTTTGCCCGCAGCTCCGACCCCGTAACCAGAGACCGGTACACCAGATTATACATGACCCAAGCTAAAATCAGCAGCATCCCGCCGCAGAAAGCCAGAACCCTGAGCTTCAGCTTTTTACCCGTTCCTTCCGCCATATGATAATTCCCTCCCGCAAAGAGGTGCAAAAAAACCTCATAACAGCAACAAAAGGTCAAGACGATCCCATCTTAACCTCCTGCGCACTTGATTTATATGGAGCGCTCCGCCCTGTTATGCAAGCGCCCCTTGATTCTTATGCAAATAAGTCCCGGATGAACTGATAGATCTTCTCGAAAAATCCTTCTTCCTTTGCCTTGCCTTCCAGCTTATTTTCTGTTGTGACCTGCACATAGCTGACCTGTGAGCCGTCGGGCTTCACCATGCCATATTCGCTGATAGCGGCTTCCTCGATGGCTTTTAAGGACATTTTCCCGTCCAGCTCCGTCTGCATCCGCACCTGCTCGGCGTGGAGCACGTCCAGTCTTGTCTCCGCCGCATTGATGTCCGCATTCAGCTCAGTGATGATCACCCGGCTGTACAAAAGCGAAAATCCCATGGCGAAGATCAGCACCGCCACCGCCATGATCTTCAGCGGATGGATGCTCCGCTCCCGTCGGACGCTGATCTGAGGCTTTTGTTCCGGAACGGGGGTATGCTGTTCAAACCGTTCCAGATCGTATGCAAGATTTGTCTGAGCCATTCTGACCCGTTCCTTTCTTATTGAATTTCCGCCGTCTGGCGGTCATGGATCTTTTCCAGCACCCGGAGCTTTGCGCTCTGGCTGCGCCGGTTTTCGGAAAGCTCCTCTTCCGTGGGAAGAATGGGCTGCTTCCGGGGAACCAGCTTCCCCTCCGGCGTATGCCCGCAGACGCAGACCGGAAAATCCGGTGGACAGATGCACCCCTGACACAGGGCCGCAAACTTCTGCTTCACCATCCGGTCTTCCAGCGAATGGAAGGTGATGACGCAAAGCCGCCCTCCCGGAGCCAGCAGGTCAAACGCCTCATCCAGTCCCTGAGAAAGCGCATCCAGTTCCGAATTAACGGCGATCCGCAGCGCCTGAAATGTTCGCTTGCAGGGGTTCTTCTCCCGTCTGGACGCCGCCGGGACTGTCGCCTTGACGACCTCCGCCAGCTGAAACGTCGTTTCGATGGGAACACTCTCCCGCTTCCGGGCAATGGCTTTTGCAATGGAGAAAGCAAACTTTTCTTCCCCGTACTCCCGCAGGATCCGGGCAAGCTCTTCCACCGAAGCGGTGTTCACCAAATCGGCAGCGCTCATCCCCTCTTGGGACATCCGCATATCCAGCGGTGCGTCCTTCTGGTAGGAAAACCCCCGCTCCGCCGTGTCCAGCTGCCGGGAGGAGACCCCCAGATCCAACAGCACACCGTTGACCCGCAGGATCGAAAGCTCCGCCAATACCTCCGCCATATTCCGGAAATTCGCCCGGATCACCTGTGCGGCCGGATAAGGCTTTAGCCGCTCTGACGCCGCCGCAATGGCGTCAGGATCCTGATCCAGTGCAATGAGCCGCCCTTTGGTAAGCCGCTTTGCGATCTCCGAAGAATGACCGGCTCCTCCGGCGGTGCCATCTACATAGATGCCCTCCGGCTGGATGTTCAAGCCCTCCATGCATTCATGGAGCATGACGGGAATGTGATGAAACTCCATGACTGCCTCCTTAAAAACGGTCGGTGCTTAAAAGCCCAGGTTGTCCACCAGTTCCCGGATGGACTCGGCGCTGATGCTGCCGTTGACCTGATCCCAACCTTCTTTGCTCCAGATCTCACAGCGGTCGCCGGTGCCTACGATCATGACGTCCTTATAAAGCCCCGCATATTCCCGCAGATTCTGAGGGAGAACGATGCGGCCCTGCTTGTCCGGCTCCGCCACAAAGGCACTGGGGAAAAGGAAACGCTGAAGCTCTTTGGCTTTGGCTGAAGGATACGCCTTGATCTTTGCCGTCTTTTCGTTCCACTCCTCCATGGAATAGACCGCCAGACACGGGTCGCCTAACCCTTTGGCAATGACAAATTGTTCCCCCAGATCCTCCCGGAGCTTGGCGGGGAAATTCAAACGCCCTTTTATATCTATACTGTAACCGTACTCGCCGATTAACATTCCCCGTCACCTCCTCGCCGAGGGGCTTGTCCATCCTGAAAAGGATTCCGTTCTTTTTCAGAGAAAAGCCTCTCAAATCGTGGTACTTTAAACCATTTTTAACCGCTATTCACCACTCTGCTTTAATTATAACCACTCCCCGCACATTTTGCAACTGTTTTTTTGTCCTCCCGGATGAAAAATCTGCCCGTTCACAAATTATTTACATCTTTTTCGCAACAAAAAAAGCACTCCTTCCCCACAGTCCTTCCGACCGTGAAAAAGGTGTGTTGTTTTGACAAAAAAAGAGCTGCCGTTTCCCCCGGCAGCTCTTTTTTTAAAAAAGTGCTTTATTCGTTCGTCTCTTCCCCGGTCTTCTCAGCTTTTTCCGCCAGCAGATCCCGGATCTGGAGCAGCAGCTCCGCTTCCGTGGGAGCCTTGGGCTCTTCAGGAGCAGGCGCTTCTTCCGCTTTGCCTTTTTCCTTCTTCACAAGCTCCGCCGCCTTCTCCGAAGCCTTGGTCACCAGCCGCACCATAAAGAAAATGGAAGCCGCAATGATTAAAAAGTTCACGATGTTCTGGATAAAGCTGCCGTACATGATGGCGGCTTCCGCCTTCACAACCGTTCCGTCTGCCGCTACCTCCGCCGGAGACAGAACCCACTTCAGGGATTTGAAATCCATCCCCGCCGTAAGGAAGCCAAAGAACGGCATGATGATGTCGTTGACCAGCGAGTTGACAATGCTTCCGAACGCACCGCCGATAATCACGCCGATGGCCATGTCCATCACATTGCCCTTAAATGCAAACTTTTTGAATTCCTGCCACATAATGATCCTCCTCAAGAACATCGTCTTTTCCATTATATCTTTTCTTTCGACCGACCGCAAGGGTTCCGGACAAAATTTTTCCCATAAAAATTCAGCTTCTCTTAATTTTACCAAACCTCTATTGACAGCCTCCTGCTTTTTCGGTATGCTGAAAACAGAAGATCAGAGAAAACGGAGGGATTCCTATGTTTGAAGTCAGCCACGTTACCAAGCGCTACGGAAAAGTCGTTGCCAATGACGACATCAGCTTTTCCGTAGCCGACGGTCAGATCGCCGTTCTCTTAGGCCCCAACGGCGCCGGAAAATCCACCGTCATCAAGTGCATCACCGGCCTTCTCCGCTTCGACGGCTCCATCACCGTCTGCGGCTTCCCTAACAAATCGCTAGAAGCCAAGCGTCTTCTGGGCTACGTCCCGGAAATGCCCGCCGTCTACGACCTGCTCACCGTCGCCGAGCATCTGGAGTTCATCGCCCGCGCCTACTCCCTTTCCGACTGGAAAGAGCGGGCGGACTCTCTCCTTTCCCGCTTTGAACTGTTCGATAAAAAAGACAAGCTGGGGAAGGAGCTTTCCAAAGGGATGCAGCAGAAGCTGAGCATCTGCTGCGCCCTGCTCCCGGAACCGAAAGTCATCGTTTTCGACGAACCCATGGTAGGGCTTGACCCCCACGCCATCAAGGAGCTGAAAGCAGTCTTTGCCGAGTTGAAAACCGCCGGCGCCTCTGTCCTCATCAGCACCCATATGCTGGACAGCGTGGAGGACTACTGGGACGTAGCCCACATCATGGTGAACGGCCGTTTCGCCGCCACCCGGAAAAACGAAGCCCTTTCCGAAGGGGAATGCTCTTTGGAGGAGCTTTTCTTCTCCATCACCGAGGGCAAGGGGGATGCGCAATGAGCGGAATCTTCTACCTCTTCCGCACCACCTTGAAAAATACGATTCGGGAATTTTTCAAGCGCCCTGCCAAGATTATCGCCGGCGTTTTCTTTCTCGCCATGCTGGTCTTAGTCATCATCAGCGGACAGATGGGCGCCGCCGACCCGGACACTGTTTTCCGTCCCTTGTCGGAGCTTTCCGCCGCCGTTTTGCTTCTCTACGCCGTCCTCTTTTTCATCATGACCTTTCAGGGCTTTTCCTCCGGCGCCACCTTTTATACCATGGCGGATGTGAGCCTTCTCTTCTCCTGCCCCATTTCCAGCCGCCGGATCCTTTTTTACGGTCTGGTACGGCAGATGGGGACATCCTTCCTTGTGGGATTTTTCCTGCTTTTCCAGTATGCGTGGCTCCACCAGACCTATGACCTCTCCATCTCCGGTCTTCTCCTGATCCTTCTGGGTTACGCTCTCACTGTTTTCTGCGCCCAGCTGACGGCCATGGTTCTCTATTCCGCCACCGCCGGCAGGGAAAAGCTTCAGAAAGCGGCGAAGGGGATCTTCTTCCTCCTCATCGTTCTCCTCGCCGCAGCGGTCGTCCTGCCGGCCCTTCGTTCCGAAGACGGATTTCTCGCCGCAGCCGTCGACGCCCTGAACGCCCCGTGGACCTTCGCCCTGCCGGTCTTCGGCTGGCTCCGGGCGGTCCCGGCCGTCCTTTTCGGCGGCAGCCTTCTCCCTCTGATCGCAGGGCTTTGCCTCACCGCCCTGTATGTGGTGCTGCTCCTCTTCCTTCAGGGAAAGGTGAACCCCGATTTTTACGAGGATGTCTTAAAAGCCACCGAAATTTCCCAAACTGCCATCACTGCCAAAAAAGAAGGCAAGCTGAACGACTCCCTCCCCCAAAACGTAAAGCTGGGAAAAACCGGCTTAGGTTCCGGAAAGGACGCCTCTTCCTAAAGCACCGCTTAGGGGATCGCCGCAGCGGCTTTTTCCTCTTTGACCGGATGTCCCTTATCATGGCAGCCATGACCTTTCTTTTTACCTTTTTCCTGAAAGATTCCGGCATGATTTCCATCTTTGCTTTTGCCACTTATCTGCAGATCTTCACCGCCCTCACCGGCCGCTGGGTCAAGGAGCTTACCCTCCCATACGTCTACCTGATCCCCCAGCCTCCCTTCCGGAAGCTCTTAAGCATCTGCAAGGAAAATCTGGTGAAGATCTTAGCTGATGCGGTCTTAGTCATGGTGCCTGTGGGACTGATCTTAAAGGCTGGCCCTATCGTGATCCTCACCGCCGTTTTGGCGCGGACGAGCTTCGGCGTTCTCTTCATGTCCGGAAACATCCTGACGGAACGGATTTTCGGCTCTGTCACCAACAAAGGTCTCCTCGTCGGTCTTTACATTCTCACCATGATGCTCTTAGCTGCACCCGGCGGGATCCTGGGCATCGTCGTCGGAGCCATCCTTTCCTCCTCCGAATTTGCCCTCCCCGCAGGGCTTGCCGTTTCCGCTCTCTGGAACCTGCTGATCGCCGCTTTGGTAGCCTTCTGCTGCCGTGGGCTTTTAAACTGTGCGGAACTGAACAACCGCTGATTTTCTCTGACGCAAAAACGCCGGCCGGGAACTTCTTCTTTCTCAAAAGAACGTTCCCGGCCGGTATTTTTATCCGTTCCAGAATTCCGCCCACTTGCTCCGGCGGACGGCCTCTTTGGGCAGCTCCTCCACCTTCACTAAAATGGCGTCCTCTCCGATGACATCAATGCTCTCCCACGGCACCGTCAGATCCGGCCGCCGTCCTAAGATCCCGAAAAGCCGCAGCTTCCCATAGACCACTAAACTCTTCACCCGGGCGTTTTCCGTGTCAATGGTCACATCGTCCACGAACCCCAGCTTCGTCCCGTCCGTTACGTTGACGATCTCCTTCCGCTGCAGATCGCAGATCTTTGCGTCCATCAAAACCGCCCCCTCCGGTACATCCTATTCCGAAAGGGAAGCCGGTATGCCGTCTCTTGCAAACCATACGTCCTTCACCTGAAAGGTCTTCCCGTTCAGATAGGAAAGGGCATGCTCCTCCCGGAAAGCGAACCGGAGCTTATACGAATAAAGCGCCTGACAGTCGAAGCCCTTTTTCTTTTCCGCCCCGTTGGAGCCGTACTTCCCGTCCCCTACCAGCGGATGCCCGATGTACGCCATATGGGCACGGATCTGATGGGTGCGCCCGGTCTTCAGCTCCACTTCCACCAGCGAAAACCGCCCGTTGGTCTCCAGCACCTTATACTTCGTGATCATGGTCTTGGTGTCCGGTCTCGGATGGTCGTAGATCACTGCCTTGTTCTCCGCCGCATCCTTCCGGTGATAGTGGGTCAGGGTCGCTTCCTTAGGCTCCGGTACGCCCTTGACCAGACAAAGGTAAAACTTCTCGATCTCCCGCTCCCGGATGGCTTCGTTCAAGATCCGGAGGGCCTCGGCGTTCTTGGCTACGATGACGATGCCCCCGGTGTTCCGGTCGATCCGGTTGCAGAGCGCCGGCGCAAAGGACGCCTCTTTTGAAGGGTCATACCCGCCTTTTTTGTAAAGATAGTGCTTCACCCGGTTGATGAGGGTGTCCACCGTCTCCCCCTGGTCCTCGTGGACAATGAGCCCCTGGGGCTTGTCCGCCAGCAGGATGTTCCCGTCCTCGTAGACCACCCGCACCTCCGACGGAGCCGCCAGAAAATCCGGTACCTTCTCCGAAAAGAATTCGTCGTTGATGTAAAGCTCCACCACGTCCCCTTCTTGGAGCCGATAGCGGATCTCGCTCTTTTTCCCGTTCACCTTGATCCGTTTCAGGCGCAGATATTTATAAAGAAGGCTTTGCGGAAGAAGCCGCACCGCTTTGGTCAGATATTTGTCCAGCCGCTGCCCGGCGTCATTCTGATTGATCACGAACCGTCTGATAACCGTTCCCCTCGCTTTCGCCTTATTCGATCCGGAAGTCCTCGTCCTTGTATTCCGGCAGCAGCCGGTGGCTCTTCGGCCGCCGTTTCAGCGGTGCATACACAAATTTCCGGCAGGAAAAGCACGGCGACACCGCTCCGTTTTTTTCGCAGAGGATCATCTGCCCGTCCCGGGTGGGACGCCCCAGCTCACAATATTCGCAAGCCGGTTCGATGTGCCGCCCGAACAGCACGCTTTTCATGAAAGACCCCTCCCCGCATCCGTTCCGTTCTCTATTCTACCACACTTTCCCCTCCCCCGCAAGAGCCGCCAGAAAGCAAGACAGCACAGCGTCTTTTGCCCCTCCAAAGCCTTTCAGCAGAAAGCGAAAAAGACTTCGGAAAAATTTTGGGTGCGAGAGAAGCTTAAGGTTTCTCTCTTTCTATTGGCAGGCTTCGGGGAAAACCCCGGCAGAATGACGGATTTTTCCCTGAAAAATCCATCGGAGGCCCCTGTTGCGAAGAATTCACAAAATTCTCCTTGCATAGTTCCGGGAAAACGAGTATAATAGACTGTAATTGGATATTCCACCCAAAACAGAAAACCGATCCCCCAAGGACCGGCAGAGTTTTGAAATCAAAACTCCGAAAGGAATGGTCAAGCAGCAATGGGACTCATTGAAAAAATATTCGGTTCGTACTCCAAGCGGGAGCTGAAGCGCATCAAGCCCATCCTCCAGAGCGTTCTGGATCTGGAAGAAGAGTATAAGGCGATGTCCGACGAAAAGCTCCGGGGTCAGACGGAATACCTGAAGGGAATGCTCTCCGACGGAGAAACGCTGGATACAATCCTGCCCCGGGCTTTTGCCACCTGCCGGGAGGCCACCCGCCGGGTCCTGGGCACCCCCCACTACCCCGTCCAGATCATCGGCGGCATCGTCCTGCATCAGGGCCGCATCGCCGAGATGCGCACCGGTGAAGGCAAGAC
>OLGA01001727.1_pt1 | contig 16705 bp, 13 predicted proteins | sample 1604881 | NCBI WGS metagenome assembly OLGA01 (sample SAMEA3888896, study PRJEB22519) | human gut metagenome | biome: human gut; feature: human-associated habitat; material: faeces | place: Denmark | collected 2009 | reverse complement strand
GTTCGCCATCGGTGGAGTAGTTCGTGTGGAACATCTCGTTGTAATCCTGAATGGCGGCATCCAGATTCTTACCCTGAAACTCTTTGAATCCGTCCATAAACTCTCCCAAAAGGGGCGGCAGCGGGGAGACCCCGCTGCCACCACATATGGACTCTTTTCCGTGTCGCAAGACCGCTCACGCGGTCATGGGCCGTGACCCTACTGGGCCAGCAGCTTGCTTCTGCGGCCCATCCGCCACTGCTGGGCAATGGACAGGATGTTGTTGACCAGCCAGTACACCACCAGACCGGAGGGGAAGCTCAGGAACAGGGCGGTGAAGACGATGGGCAGGAACATCATGATCTTCTGCTGCGTGGGATCGGTGGCCGGCGGGCTCATCTTCTGCTGCAGGAACATGGTGATGCCCATGATGATGGGCGTGATGTAATAGGGGTCCTTGGAGGACAGGTCAGCCAGCCAGATCAGGTCCGTGCCGGGCAGATAGGTGATGAAGGGCGCGTGACGCAGCTCGATGGAGGTCAGCAGCGCCTGATACAGACCGAAGAACACGGGCAGCTGCACCAGGATGGGCACACAGCCGCTGGCGGGGTTGACGCCGTAGGTCTTGTACAGGGCCATGACTTCCTTGTTCATGGCTTCCTTGTTCAGGGCGTTGGTACAGGTGGCATCCACCTCACCGGCCATGGCCAGCTCAATGACCTTTTTCACGCACTGGAAGGCTGCGTTGCCGCCCTCCACGCTGACCTTTGCTATCTCGAACTTGCTGATGTCCTCGATCAGATCCAGATGCAGCACGTCGATGGTGCCGGGGGTGAACAGGGCATCCGACACCTTCTCGCAGCGGTGGATGACGATGTCCTCGCGGCCAACGAACTTCTTGGCCTGCTCCATCACCTTCACATCGCCCACCACAATGGGGCGGCAGTAGCTGTACTGCTCCGGGTCAGCCAGAGCCTTGATGGTGATCTCTGGGCCGGAACCGGCGGGATCGCCCATGGTAATACCGACAATGGGTTTATTCATAGCAGCCTTCTCCTTGCTTCAGCGCGTTTCAGTGCAGACCCTTGGCCTCGTTCTCTGCCAGAACCTTCTTGATGGCCTCCATGCCCTCTTCCGGCACATAGTTGAAGGGTGCGCGGCACTTGCCAACGGGGTGACCCTGCAGGGCAACGGCGGTCTTGATAATGGTGTTGGGGTTGCCGTACTTGAAGGTCTGCTGCAGGATGGCAATGGCGTCCTGTGCAGCCTGTGCGCCCTCCAGATCCCCGGCCTTGAAGCAATCGTAGATCTTGGCAACGGTCTCCGGCCAGATGTTGGCACGGCCTGCAATGCCGCCTGCGCCGCCCTCTTTCAGGCAGGTCAGGATGGCACCGTCGTTACCGGCCAGAATAGCAACTTCCTTATCCAGCTCGCGGGTCAGGCGGATGTAGGCCTTCAGGTTCTCGATATCGCCGCTGGAATCCTTTGCGCCTACGATGTTCTCCACGTCACGGCACAGTGCCTGCACGGTCTCGGGCAGCAGCTTGTTGCCGGTGCGGGCGGGGATGTTGTACAGGATGATGGGCAGGTTCACGGCCTTTGCCACGGCGGTGTAGTGGTCGTACAGCTCCTTCTGGGAGGCCAGTGCAAAGCTGGGGGTGATGATGGACAGTGCGTCTGCGCCCAGCTCCTCGGCACGCTTGCTCAGGCGGATGGTCTCGGCGGTGGTGATGCAGCCGGTGCCTGCGTAGACCGGTACGCGGCCCTTTACCTGATCGATGACAGTGGCAAGGATCTCTTCCTTCTCCTGGAAGGACAGGGCGTAGGCTTCGCCGTTGGTGCCCATGGGGAAGATGCCGTGCACGCCGCCTGCCAGCAGGCGCTCCACCTGCTCGCGCAGAGCCTGATGGTTGACCGTCTGCTCAGGGTCGTTGTTCATGGGGGTGATTACGGGAGGGATGATGCCCTTGATATCGCTGGTCTTCATAAGTCTTTACTCCTTTTCTGTTACATGATTTCCTGATACAGCTTGCGTGCGTCGTCGGCGGTAACGGGGCGCATATTGTTCACCAGCAGGCGCTGTACCTGCATACCGGCGTTGACCAGACCTTCCAGATCCTCGGCAGGCACGCCGAACTCCTTGAGGCTGGTGGGGATATCCAGATGCTTGACGATGTGCTCCAGACGGGCGATCATCCATGCAGTCTTTTCCTCCACGGTGGTGCAGGTCTTTTCCTCGTGGCAGCAGCGGTCATAGGCGGCAGCCAGACGCTCGCGCACGGCGGGGTGCTCGCTGTTGAAGCGCATGACCGGTGCCAGCAGGATGGCGTTGGACACGCCGTGTGCAATGTGGTACTTGCCGCCCAGCGGGTAGCTCAGTGCGTGCACAGCGGTGGTGCCGGAAGCGGTGATGGCCAGACCGCCGTAGTAGGCTGCGATCTGCATCCGGTTCTTCTCTGCCATGGCCTCGGGGTCATCGCAGGCTTTTTCGATGTTGTTCAGGATCAGGTCAAGGCCTTCCAGTGCGTACAGATCGCTGAAGGGGTTGGCCTTGTTGCTGGTAAAGCACTCGATGCAGTGTGCCAGCGCATCCACGCCGGTAGCGGCTGCGATCTTGCGGGGCAGGTTCTTGATCATGCGGGCGTCCAGAATGACGTAGTCCGCGATCATGTTCTCGTTGACGATGCCCACCTTCAGTTCCTTCTCCGGCACAGCCACGATGGCGTTGGGGGTGACCTCGGCGCCGGTACCGGCGGTGGTGGGGATCAGCACGATGGGCACGCACTTCTGTGCCATGCCGGGGTTATCCAGCAGCTCCTTCACGCCGTAGGCGTCGGTCACCAGCACGCTTGCCAGCTTGGCAGCGTCCATCACGGAGCCGCCGCCGCAGGCCACGATGAGGTCTGCACCGGAAACCTTGAACTCGTCCACCAGCTTCTGCACAGCCATGTAGCTGGGCTCCGGGGGCAGCTCGTCCAGCACATAGTACTCTGCGCCGGAGGCCTTGACGGCCTCTTCCGGCAGAGCAAACAGGCCTGCGCCCTCAATGCCCTTATCGGTAAACATGGCTACCTTTTTTGCGCCGCGTGCCTTGATGATGGCGGTGATATTGTCCATAGCGTTCTCGCCGCCGTAAACTGCGTGCGGCATTTTAAGATTGTACTGGGTCAGCATACTGATCAACCTCCTGAATGATGTTCTAATCTATAAAAAGGATGAAACTCTCGAAAAGCTTTTTCAGCGGCTCTGGGCTGCGGTGGGGTTATACAGACCCACGGTCTCCCGCTTTGCGCCCAGCACGTCCTGCTCCGAGAAACGGACGTACTTGATGCCCTGCCGGGTGCGGGCAGCGTAGGCCAGATGCAGCATGCCGTCCCGTCCCTGCATCAGGTAGGGATACTCGTACTGCTTGTTGTTGGTCTTGTTCTCATCGCCCATGTAGCCCTCGCCGCGCTCCATCCAGCGGATGATGGGGAAGGTCAGGCCGCCGTCCTCCGAAAGCGCCACCGCCACCGGGCAGCGCAGGCCGGGCCATGCAGCCTTGCCGGGCACGGGGTTGGGGGTGCAGGTGGGGTTATAGGCAATGGCGATGCGGCCGCTCTGCAGCTTGACCGCGCTGATGCTGGAGTTGTTGTTGGGCAGCGGGGTGGGTGCGGGCACGCTCCAAGTCTCGCCCCAGTCAAAGGACTCGCTGCGGTGGATGCGGTAGGCCTCGCGGTTGCGCATAAAGGCCACCAGATGCCCCGGTTCCAGCTCGATGACATTGGCGTGGACGTGGCCGTTGCTGCCGGGCATCATGACCATGCGCCAAGTCTTGCCCTCATCGTCCGAGATGCGGAAGGCGGTGGGGTCGCCGGACAGACCCTCGGCAGAGTCGGTGCACAGCCAGTTGGCAAAGATCCAGCGGCCGTTGGACAGCACCTGAATGGGCTGGCGGCAGAAGGTGCCTTCCTCCGGGAACACGGTGGTGTAAGCGCCCCATGTTTTGCCGCCGTCGGTGCTCTTCTGGCAGCGCACCACAGCGGTGAACTGCATATTGTCCTTACCCTCTACGCGGTCCAGCTGGGCGGTGTACATCGCCCACACGGCGTTGTCCGGGCCGTAGAACAGCGAGGGGTTCTGCTCGCTGCGGGTGGGGTCGCCGGAGATATTCACCGGCTCCAGCCACTTGGTACCGTCATGCGGCAGCACCGAGCAGATGATGTGCACATCTGCGCTGCCCTCATAAGTACCGGCGAACCAGCAGCAGAGCAGGTCACCGTTGGGCAGCTCCACCATGGCAGGTGCGTGGGCGGTGGGCCAGCCGCCGGTGGGCAGCAGGGCCTCCAGCGTGCCCATCTCCTCGTTCTCGTACACGGTGCCGTCCCAGGTCAGGCCGGGCAGTTTTGCATAGGTCATGGTCGTTCTCCTTCTGTTACATTTATCTTCTGTTCCAGCCGCAAAGGGCTGTCTGCTTCCATTCTCAATGCTTTGCAATGCGGTCTGCCAGCTCCACCAGCAGATCCTCCTGCCCAAAGCCGCCGGACTTGGTAATGACGTAGCGGGTGCGCCCCTGATAGGTGAACCGCGCCAGCACGATGCCGCTTTCCAGTTCGCACACCGGTTCCAGCTCCCGTGCGCCCACGCTGTTCATGCATTGCAGCAGGGTGTCGCCGCCGGTAAGCAGCAGCGTACCCAGATGTTCGCTGCCGAACAGCGCCCCGAACATCTGCCCAACGCTGCCGGAAATGCCCACCCGCAGGCCGTCCAAGTCGATGCCCCGGGCGGCGGCGTAGTCGGCGGTAAGCTGGTTGCCCCCGGCGTCGTTCGTTTCAATGATGCAGCGGGGGTTTGCAGCCAGCATGGCTTCAATTTCTGCCAGCGCAGCCTTGCCGTCGGCGCTTGCCCAGTAGCCGGGCTCCAGCTTCTGCCGGGGGGTCAGCCGCAGGCGGGCAAAGCCTGCCTTTTCGGCGGTGTCCATCTGCCGCAGGGTGATGGGGTTCACGCTGCCGCAGAGCACCAGCAGCCGGGGGTCCAGCTGCGGGGTCTCCACCACACTGCCGTCCGAAAGCCCCAGCAGCTCCGGCAGAAAGGCCGCAAAGCCTGCGCAGCCTGCCAGCACCGGGGGTGTTCCATTCTGGAACAGCTGCCGCCCGGTGGTTTCCAGATCTGCGGCGGTTGCAGCGTCATACACCAGAATGCCGGTCTTGTCCGCTGCCGTCTCACCGGGGCGCAGGTTCTGTGCGGGGATCTCAGTCTGCAAATGGATCAGCTTTGTCACCTCGGCGCAGCGCACCGGCTCGAAGGGGTCGATGCCGAAGGGGCTTTCGTTCACCGGCACACCTTTGATGTAATGGACGCCCTTTTCGGTGGTGCGTCCGATCTGCGGGAAGGCCGGCAGAAAGGGTAAATTGCGTGCGCCGCTTGCCTTGAGCAGGGCGGCAAGCTCTGCGCCGATGTTGCCGCGCAGGGCAGAATCCGTCTTTTTATAGATGCAGCCCACGCCGTTTTCCACCGCGCTGCGGGCCAGCTCTTCAACAGCCTTGGCAGCCTTTGCGGCGGGCAGATGCCGCGTTTCGGTATCCACCACCAGCACGGTGCTGCTGCACGCGGAAAGGTCTGCCTGACCCACCACGACCTGCGTGGGGATGCCGTGTGCCGCAAGCTGTACGCCGGTATCCAGCGCACCCGTAAAATCATCTGCAATCATCAGCAGGCGAAGCATTGTTCGTGCCCCCTCACTTGTTTTTGTGCTTTCATTATGCCGTATCCGCCGCGGGAATGCACCCGGCGCAAGCGGGAAAATCGTTTCATTTTAGCACGTTTTCAATTTTCTTTTTGTTTTGTTGGCAAAAACGTTCTATTTTGAAACCATATTCTGTTTTCTTTTTGAACCAGACCGTTTATAATAGTTTCAAAGAGAAACACGGAGGGACGTTTTATGGTCGAGACTCACACCCGCATTCTGGGCATTGCCCCCTACGACGGAATGCGCACCGCCATGGAGCAGGCGGCGCAGGCCTACCCCAACGTTGAGCTGGAGGTGTACACCGGCGATCTGGAAGAGGGACAGGCCATTGTGCAGCGCATGGCCCCCAACAGCTACGACTGCATCATCTCCCGCGGCGGCACCGCCACCCTGATCCGGCAGGTGACCGACCTGCCGGTGGTGGATATCCATATCTCGGTGTATGATGTGCTGCGCACCATGAAACTGGCAGAGAACTACACCAGCCTGTACGCCATCGTGGGCTTTCCCAGCATCACCGAACCCGCCCACACCCTTTGCAGCCTGCTGAACTTTGATTTGGACATCCTCACCGTCCGCAGTGCCGAGGAGGTGCGCCACACCTTGGAGCGGCTCAAGCAGGGCGGCTACCGGATGGTGGTCTGTGATATGGTCACCCACACCATTGCCCGGGAGATGGGCTTTGACGCCTTCCTGATCACCTCCGGCATCGAAAGCCTGCACAGCGCCATCGATCAGGCGGTGAACATCAGCACATGGTTCGGCCAGCTGCGGCAGGAGAACCTGTTTCTGCGCAGCATCACGCAGGAGCAGGGCGGCAGGGTCGTGGTGATGGAGCCGGACGGCAGCCTGTTCTATAATAATATGAAGGACATCTCCCCGGAGCTGCACCGCTGTTTGCAGACCCATCTGCGGGAGATCCCCGCCACGGGCAGCTTAAAGTTCTATTACACCGAGCGCAGCCAGCTGTACAGCATCACAGCACAGGTGCTGCTGATGAACAACGTGCAGCGGTACCTGTTCTACTGCGTGCCCTCCCGCATCCCGCTGCATTCCAGCCGCCCGGGGCTGCGGTCGCTGAACCAAGGCGAGTGCGAGTATCTTTTCTCCAACAGCTTTTACAGCCTGAGCGGTGCCATGGGCACGCAGGACGCCGAGATCAACGCCCTTGCTGCCGTGCGTCAGCCCCTATTCATCTGCGGCGAGCCGGGCACCGGCAAAGAGCAGATCGCCCGCTACCTCTATCTGCACAGCGCACTGGTGAACCGCCCCCTCGTGGTGGCAAACTGCGCTTTGATGAACGATAAATCATGGGATTTTCTGCTCAACCACTATAACTCGCCCCTGAACGCCAACGGCAACACGGTCTACTTCCAGAACTTTGAGTCCATCCCGGAGCAGTGGAGCACCGAGCTGCTGGCTGCTATCGAGGAGACCGGCCTTGCCCGCCGGGTGCGGCTGCTGTTCTCCCGCTCGGTGCGGCCGGAGGAACCGGTCTCGCCGGTCACCCGCCGGTTCATCGAGCGGCTGGGCGCACTGACGCTGGAGCTGCCCCCGCTGCGCAGCCGGTCGGACGAGATCCCGTCCCTTTCCAGTTTGTACCTGAACAGCCTGAATCTGGAGCTGGGCAAGCAGCTCTCCGGCTTTGAGCCCCGCGCCATCGAGATGCTGCGGCAGTACCCGTGGCCGAACAACTACACCCAGTTCAAAAACCTTCTGCGCTCCCTTGCCACCCTGACGAACGGCCCCTACATCCGCAGCAGCAGTGTGGCAGACCTGCTCTCCAAGGAGCGCAGTCTGCGCAGCGCCCCGGCAGCGCACCCGGCGGCGGTGGTCAGCACCGACACCTCCCGCACACTGGAAAGCATCATCGGCGAGGTGGTGCAGCAGACGGTAGCCGCCCACGGCGGCAACCGCGCCGCCGCCGCCCGGCAGCTGGGCATCAGCCGCACGACCCTGTGGCGGTACCTTGGAAAAATTGAAGCCGGGGAGCCTGCCGACCCTACCTGATGCTTTTGTCCCTCAATGGGTTCGTTTTCCGTGCTTCATACGGAGCACTGAAAGAACGTTTTGCAAAAATGTACAGCCTGCATCCATCGGATGCAGTTCAAGGGCTTGGGTGTTCCCCAACAAGTATTTTGCAACGCAAAAATGATATATATATACGTGTGAAGACACCTCTTGTTAGCACTATGAGGCTGCTCAAAACGCCTCCCAAATTTGACAATCATTTTGCAAGAATGATCGTCCGTTTTCAAGCTCAACTTGAAGCAGACGGTTGTTTTTCTGCTCGGAAAAGTTCCGAGTTTGCATTCCGTTGCAAACAGAACGAGCTATCCAGCCCTCTCTTTTTACCAAAGTTTCCATCATTTTTTCTTGCAAGCTGCCGAAAGTAGCCTGTTTTCAAAAATTCCTGTTGACACGGCTCAATTTTTGTGGTAATCTATTCCAACAATTTAATATAACATATTTACTTAGAGTTCCAGCTCGGCTCCCGAAGGAGCCGGAGCAAGTTTTTAACTTTCTTATCGCTACATAGCAAACCCGAACCAAGGCCATCCCGGAAGGGATGGTCAGGTTCAGGTTGTTGTGTGGCGATTTTTTATTGCCAAATCCAGCACCGCACCTTGAAAACCGCATGACCGTCTGCATGGGATACACGGCGATGACCCTGAGAAGGAGAGCCGGAAAACGCCGCCGGAAGGGGGCAGGAAATCCATGCAGGGAGAACGGCTAAACGTTGATTCCTCAGTTACCAGAAAACAATGTGGTCAAATTGACCACATTGTTTTTCCGTAACGCCAGTGAAAGGAGGGGTATCTCCATGTATATGACAAACGAAGAATGGGAGCAGAACAATCAGGATTATTTGAAAGAATCGTATGAGGAAACGGGTTTTACCACCGGAGGATACGCTATCCGCAAACTCATCTGCGGCGGCTGCGGTCGGGTGTTCTACACCACAATCTACACCAAGAAATACTGTCATAGCTACTGGTGCGGCAATCAGGCCAACAATCGGCGGCAGCGGGAATACCGCCAAATGCGCCGTCAAGATTTAGTCTGCCAGTGCTGCGGCGAGAAATTCACGCCCAAACGTGCAGATGCCCGCTATTGCAGCAACGCCTGTCGGCAAAAAGACTATCGAAAACGTGTTACAGATGCTGCAAGTGCTCAAAATGAGCACTTGGATAAGTGTAACGCATCTGCCAAATGAAACCCAGTTCCTCACGAATGAGGGAACGGAAATTTATCGACCTGTTACGGAAAACCAAGTGGTCAAAATGAGCACATCGTTTTTCCGTAACGCTTCAAGGCCTGTTGAAAATCAGGTTGCCAAGAGGACAACCTGATTCTACCCGTAACAGAATCAGTTGGTCATTTTGGCCAACTGAAAAAGCCGGACAAGTTGGTGGGCAGGAATTCGCAAATCTTTGACCTCCAGCTTGCCAAAATCAACGGGCCAAAATGGCCCGTTGAAGGGAGTCAAGGGGGAACGCCTTGCCCAGTGATATGATGCTGTGCGTCATATCCTACTGGGTATTATCTGGCGCAAAACGGCGGCAGATCCAGCAGCTCCGCTGCTGCGTTCTCCCACGCCAAGCTGTTGAAACGGAGATTAGAAAAATCATTTATAGTCAGATTATTTACATATAATAAATAGGGGCAAGGAAATGTTTATCGTGACCATTGACGGTATCTTTTTACTATTTAAAAATATTTTGAAATAACCTTGTATAAAGAGTATGTGTGTGATATAATCTATTTAAAGATTGTTTGAAATAGATTGGAGCGTGATCGCTTGGCTATAAATGAAGTGTTAGCTGCTTTAGCAGACGATACACGTCGAAAAATTCTGCTAAAGTTACAGGAAGGTAAAATAAGTTCAGGAGATTTAGCAATCTCATTGGATATGACACCACAGGCATTGTCATACCATTTATCGAAGCTAAAAAAGGCAGACTTGATTTATGAAACTCGATATAAAAATTATATTTATTACGAATTGAATTTATCTATCCTTGATGAAACAATTATGTGGATCAGTAATTTGCGTGGAGGTCAACAATGAAAAAGAAAATGGTCGTTTTTTACAGTCTCATGTTTTTACCATTGGTAGTTGTCCTGATTGCCTTACAGTTCTTGCCAGAGCAAATCCCGGCTCATTATGATATGAATAATCAAGTGACACGTTGGGGTAGCAAATATGAAACACTAATTTTCCCTGTAATTACAGTTTTATTTGGCTATTTTATGCTTGCCATGGCTAAGTTATCCTCAAAACAAGAAGAAAATGGAAGTAATAACAAAAATGTATGTATTGTGACTGGAATAGCATCTCTTGCACTTTTCAACGCTATGACGGTCTATTTTTTGTATGCTGATTTCAATTCGATTGAAAATCTGTCTTCCATTGCACTTGATATAAATCAACTTTTATTCGGACTGCTTGGAGTTTCAATGGTTCTATTGGGTAATATTATGCCAAAACTACGAATGAACTCAGTTGTAGGGCTGAGAACCGTATGGAGTATAAAAAATGAGACAGCGTGGAAAAAAAGCCAACGCTTTGGAGGTATTTCGTTTATCGTAAGTGGTATTATTATAATCATGGTATGCTTTTTGACGAAAGGCATTTCTTGTTTTTGGTGGACAATGAGCATTGTAGCAGTTCTTTTGATTATTGACATCTGCTATACCTACACATTATCAAAATACTAATGCTGTAATCCGTGCCTCGTGAGATACTTTGTATCTATGAACACTCTGCAAAACTGAAAAATCTTGCAGGGTGTTTTCTTATGCTCTGATATATATGTAACCAGCCCCGAAACCGGGGCTGAAGATTTCTCCGAAATAACAGACGCGGAGGCCAAGCAGATGGGCTTCCCCTTCTGATGGACAACGGTTACACGTCTGGTTACAGATTCGGTTACGTTCCAGTTACAGTGCAAAAGCCGCATGGCTGCTGCGTTTTCCTCTTTCTGTAACCATGTAACCTTAAAAGAATAAGAAAAAATATAAAGTGCATCGGACGCCTGCGTGCAGAAAAAGAGAGTTTTCCTGCCCGGTTACAGGCGTTCGGTTACAAGGATATGGAGGTCTGCCTATGAATATGAATCGGCCTGACATGACCGAAACTGTGAAATCCGAAAATTATACGAATAAGTTCTTGCAAAAGGACTCGAATCCCACTACAATGGAGGTGGTCACTCAAACCAATGCCGTCAAGTCTCCGACTGACAGCCCGGCAACCACGAAGCTGGTGTACACGGTGGAAGAGATCGCACGAATGCTGGCCATCAGCCTGCGCTCTGCTTACAATCTGTGCAACAGCACTACCGAATTCCGTGTCCTGCGAGTAGGCGGAAGCATCCGTGTGCCGAAGGACAGCTTCGATGCGTGGCTCTACCGGGCAGCTTGATAAGGAGGCAAACAGTATGGCATATATTACGAAGCGCGGCAACTCTTACAGCGTCCGCTACACCTACGAAGATGAACACGGCAAGAGCTGCGACAAATGGGAGAGCTTTCCCACAAAAGAGGAGGCAACGAACCGAAAAAAGCAAATCGAGCATGAACTGGCCGCTGGCACTTTCCTGATTCCGTCCTCGGTAACGGTGGCAGAGTTCCTGATGGACTGGCTGCCCAAGCAGTGCAGCAAGCACAAGTGGGCACCCAAGACCTACCAGTCCAATCTGGCGCTCATCCAGAACCTCATCATCCCCTATATCGGGGAGATGCAGATGCAGAAACTGCGGCCCTACCACATCGAAGCCCTGTACGACACCCTGAGCAAGACCCCTTGCGGACAGTATGTGGGCGGCAAGCGGCGAGACCTCTCGCCCAAGCAGCAGAAGCGCACCCTCTCCGGCACTACCCTCCATGAAGTCCACCAACTGCTGCACAATTCCTTTCTGCTGGCGGTGGAGTGGGGCATCCTCATCAAAAGCCCCGTCCCGGTGGAAGCGCCCAAAAAGACCACCCAAGAGCGCAGCATCTGGGAGGTGGACGAGATGCGGGCAGCTCTGGACAGCATGGAGGACCCCATCCTGCATCTGGCGGTGCACCTGACGCTGGTGGGTGCGCTGCGGGAAGGGGAGGTGGCAGGTCTGACCCCGGAGGACATCGACTTTGATGCTGCCAACGGCATGGGCACCTTCACCGTCAACCGTTCCATGCAGCGGGTGCAGAAGGACACGCTGGCACAGGTGGACAAGGGCTGCATCCTCCGCATCTTCCCGGACAAGCTGGAGGGCAGCAAGACCTCCCTCATCCTGAAGGACACCAAGACCGAGGCCTCCTGCCGCACCATCTTTATGACCGCCGCCCTGCGGGAGGAGCTGAAGCAGTGGCTGGAACGGCTGAAGCGGGAAGAAACCCTCGACCCGGAGCGGTACCGCAACAGCGGGATGCTGCTGCGGCTCCCCAACGGTCTGGCGGTGGAGCCGGTGCTCATCCGCAAAAAGTTCCTGAAATGGCAGGATGCACACCCGGAGTTCCCCCGCATCGTCTTTCACGGTCTGCGGCACTCCAGTGCCACCTACCAGTTGATGATCTCCGGCGGTGACATCAAGGCAGTGCAGGGGACTACAGGACACGCCAGTGCGGATATGCTGGTGAACACCTACGCCCATATCCAGCAGTCCTCCCGTGTGGAGCTGGGCAAGAAGTTTGAAAGCGGCTTCTATGCCAAGCCCGACACCTCCAGCCCGCAGGCTGTACCCGCCGCAGGCGAACCCACCATCTCCATGACGGCTCTTTTGGAATTGCTGAAGGATGCCGACCCGGAAATGAAGGCAAAACTCCGCCTGACACTGCTCACCTGATGCAAAAAAGGGCACTGATTGCAATGCAATACAGCGCCCTACATAATCGGACATGGAAAACACCGACCGTGCAAAAACCGTGCAGAAACCGTGCACCCATGGCTTACAAAACAAAAAAGCCATGAAATCTTTCGATTTCACGGCATTTTCTGGTGCGATGGAAGGGACTCGAACCCCCGGCCTACTGATTCGTAGTCAGTCACTCTATCCAGCTGAGCTACCAACGCATACGTTCCGTCCGGAACAAGATGTATTTTATCACTCGCAAAGGGTTTTGTCAACAATTTTTTGAAATATTTTTGATTTTTTAGAAAAAAAGCGTCTTTTCGTCGTTCCGATTTCAGGTGTACCGGTACACCGCCTTGACCACGGCTCCCCGGCGAGGCGCCGGGCGATTTTCACGCCCGTAGGGCCAGCGGGAGCAGGACTACCGGCAAAATGACGTTTGCAGCACTTTTTCTTCTTTTTATTATACCGCTTTTGCCCTACTTGTGCTATAATAACTTTACTAATGTTTGAAAACGCTCCTTTTGGGGCAGCACGGAGGGTAGAACCTATGAAACTGGTAAGCGTGGAAACTCCCGAAAAGAGTGTCTGCAAAATGACGTTCAGCGCTTCTGCTGAGGAACTGGAGGCCGCATCCAACGCCGTGTACGAGCGCACCCGCGCCTCTTACACCATCAAGGGCTTTGCAAAGGGTGAGGCGGACCGCGCTCAGATCGAGGCGGACCGCGGAGAGCACACGTTCTGGTATGATGCCATCAATGACCTGATGGACAAGGATGTGCCGGCTCTGTATGACGCCGCCATGAAAGAGCACGGCTTCCGCGCCGTGGACGAGCCCACCTATGATCTGGTCAGTGTGAAGAAAGACGAGGGCTTTGTGGCCACCGCCACCACCGCCCTGCAGCCCGAGCTGAAGCTGGCCCAGACCTCCGGCTTCAAGGTCGAGTGCGTCACCCCGGCTGTCACGGACAAAGAGATCGACAATGTGCTGGAGCACCGCCGTCAGGCCTCTGCCGAGCTGGTGCCCCACAAGGGCCCGGCCGTCAAGGGCAATATCGTCCACATTGACTATGAGGGCCAGATGGACGGCCAGCCGTTCAAGGGCGGCTCCGCCAAGAACCAGACCCTGCAGCTGGGCAGCAGCCGGATGATTCCCGGATTTGAGGAGGGCATCCTGGGCCACAAGGGCGGCGAGGAGTTCGACATCTTTGTCACGTTCCCCACCCGCTACCATGTGAAAGACCTGGCCGGCAAGCCCGCCGTCTTCAAGATCAAGCTGATCGACGTCTGCGTCCGCCAGCTGCCCGCCCTGAACAGTGATTTTGCCAAGAAAGCGGGCAAGGTGGACACCATGGAAGAGTTCCGTGAGCAGATCCGCCAGCAGATCCACGATGGCAAGCACGCCAGCGCCCTGAACCGCGCCAAGGATCAGATCCTGACCCAGCTGGCCAACGCCGCGGAGGGCGAGATCCCCAGCGTCCTGGTGGAGAGCACCTACCAGCGCGAGATGGAGAACATCCAGCAGCAGCTCCAGATGCAGCGCGTCAGCCTGGACCACTACCTGTCCCAGGTGCACCAGACCCGCGAGACCTTTACCGCAAACGTTCACAAGGCTGCGGAGAACAACACCCGCGCCCGGATGGCTCTGCTGCAGGTGGCACAGCAGGAGAACCTCGTCCCCACCGATGAGGAGATGACCGCCAAGATGCAGGAGCGTGCCGACAAGCTCAAAAAGCCTCTGGAAGAGATCATGGCCAAGTCCAACGTGGAGAGCATTCGCCGCAACGAGGCCATCCGCCGCGCTGCTGACTGGGTGATCGAGCACTCCACCATCGAGGAGAAATAAGCAGTTTTCCAAGCCCGTGCCCTGCACGGGCTTTTTTGTTGTATTTCTTGACTTTTTCTTTGTTTTGCGTTATTTTTATAGTAGAATCTGTAATAAAATTTGGGCACGCCTGTCCAAGTCTCAGATTGGAGGTTTTGAACCATGAAAAAGCTATTCTGCACACTGTTGTCTGCGGCGGCAGCGGTGGCTCTGCTCTGTGGTTTTACCCCCTCTCCGCAGGAAAACAGCGCGGGAGCGGGGCTCATTACCAAAACCTATGAAACGGCAGAGGCCATCAGCAGCCTATCCGTCAGCGACAAATACGCCGATGTGACGGTAAAAGCCGATGATGTGGACCATGTGGTGGTGGAGTACAGCTACAACAGCTCCTACAACGATGCCTTTGGCACGGGCGGAGAGCTGTACAGCTTTACCATCGCGGGCCCGAGCCTGAACATTCAGGGCCTCAAGGGCGACGCTTCCATGAGCGTGAACAACAGCAAGTGCATCTGCACCATGACCGTCAAGCTGCCCCGCAGGGCGTTTGCAGGCCTCACGGTGGATACCAGCAACGGCAATATCACCATCCAGGATATGACGTCTCAGTCCAATACCCTGACCACCACCAACGGCAACATTTCCATTACCGGCGGCAGTCTGGATAACCTGAACGCCACGGCCAACAACGGCAAAGTGGAGGTAAACAACCTGCTCACCCAGACCTTTGCCGCTTCCACCCGGAACGGCCGCATCAGCCTGGCCAACACCTCGGCTTTGAGCATTACCGCACAGGCCCAGAACGGTGACGTCAAGCTGGACCACACCTCGTCGCCCTATTTCTACTGCACCGCCACCAACGCCAGCGTGGTGGGCACTGTGACGGGCCGCGGCGCGGAGTATGGCCTGAACCTGACCGCAGGCAGTGGTCGCGTGACCCTTACCGACGCCAGCGACGATAGCTTCGCCATCCGCAGCAGTGCCCCTGTCCAGCAGAATCTTGGCGCCGCCCAGAGCTTTACGGCCAATGCCAGCAACGGCAACGTGAACCTGGAATTCGTGCAGTGAGGCACCTTTAAAACGACAAACACTCCTCTGTAAAACCAACAGGAGCCTGTGCCGGGAAGCGATTCCCACGCACAGGCTCCTGTTGGTTTTTGTTATTTTACTTTGTCAGCAGGTTGAAGCCCATGACCACGATGCCCAGCACCACCAGCACGACGCCGGTGGCGCGGTTCAGGGTCTTGGGGGCGGCCTTGTTGGCAAACACAGCGGCAATGCGCGCCCACAGCAGGGTGAACACCACGCACAGCACCCATACCAGCCAATCGGGCGTGCCGCCGATCATAAAGTGGGATACCGCACCGGTCAGGGCGGTGAAAGTCATAATGAAAACACTGGTTCCGACTGCCGTTTTCAATTCGTAGCCCAGAACGGATGTCAGGATCAAAAGCATCATCATTCCGCCTCCGGCACCGACAAAGCCGCAGATGCATCCGATGACAGTTCCGCAGATGATGGATTGGATGATCCGTTTTTTGGGATCGGTGGCAGCCATCGTTTCTTTGGTTGTCATAACGGGTTTTACGATGAATTTAATACCGAGTAACATTGTCATAAATGTGGAAAAACCGCCCATGGTCGTGCTTGGGATAAAGCTTGCCAGATAACTTGCAACAAAGGTAAAGATCATGACGGTGAACATCATCACAAGTCCGTTTTTAATATCCAGATTCTTATTTTTTCCATAGGTATAAGCGGAAACTGCGCTCGCGAGGACATCGCTGGCAAGTGCGATACCGATTGCCTGGTAGGCGTCCATATGTAAAAAAGCAATGAGCATCGGGCTGATTACAGCCGCTGCGCTCATTCCGGCAAAGCCGGTGCCAAGGCCTGCGCCAAGTCCGGCGAGCAGACATACGATAAATGTTATCATAATTTTACAACTCCTTTTCTAATTTGATCACCTGATTGCGGATTTTTTCTGATAATTCATGGTAAAGTTTTAATTCTGTGTCCGTCAGTCCGGCAGTGACAGAGGTGAAAAAATGCGTCTGCATTTCTCGACCATCCGCTATAATAGGCTGGCATTTTTCCGTGAGGCATAACCGTTGGATCCTTCGGTCATGACGGTCGTTTTCTCTTATCAGATAGCCACTTTGAGCGAGTCTTTCCGTTGTCACCGAGACAATGCCTTTTTTAATCCCACGGGTTTCACAGACATCCTTTGCGGTGTTATACATTGGGTTGTTAGCGATAAATAAAATCAGATCCAGATCGCTCTGGTTCAGCTGGTACTTCCTGCAGAGAGGCGTGCAAAAAGATTCGTATACATGCATG
>OLGA01001726.1_pt1 | contig 16709 bp, 10 predicted proteins | sample 1604881 | NCBI WGS metagenome assembly OLGA01 (sample SAMEA3888896, study PRJEB22519) | human gut metagenome | biome: human gut; feature: human-associated habitat; material: faeces | place: Denmark | collected 2009 | reverse complement strand
ATGAAAAAATAAGTAAACAACAGGAAATACAAGTCGGAACAGGTAACTTTTTGGAAAATTAATGGGAATAGGAAATTGTGGAATATGGATGGATTTCCTAAAATATAGGCATCTAATGATAATATGATTTTACAGGAGGACAGTCAGGATGTCAGATGTTGTTGAAAAACAGCCGTTAACCGAAGATTACCTGAAGAAGATGGATGCCTACTGGCGTGCAGCCAATTACCTTGGTGCCGCACAGTTATATCTGCTGGATAATCCACTTCTTCGAGAGCCGCTTACCAGAGATCAGGTAAAGAAAAAGATTGTTGGTCACTGGGGAACCGTACCGGGACAGAACTTTGTCTATGTACATTTAAACCGTGTGATCAAAAAGTATGATCAGGATATGATTTTAATTTCCGGCCCGGGACACGGCGGAAACTTCTTTGTTGCCAATACTTATCTGGAAGGTACCTACAGCGAGGTATATCCAAATATCGGAGAAGATCTGGATGGATTGAAGAAACTGTGTAAGCAGTTCTCTTTCCCAGGAGGAATCTCCAGCCATGTAGCTCCGGAAACTCCGGGCTCCATCAACGAAGGTGGTGAGTTGGGATATTCCCTGGCACATTCGTTTGGTGCGGTATTTGATAACCCGGATCTGATTGCTGCCTGTATCGTGGGAGACGGTGAGTCCGAGACTGGACCTCTTGCAACTTCATGGCAGTGTAATAAGTTCTTAAATCCGGAGAGCGATGGAGCGGTTCTTCCGATCCTTCATCTGAATGGATATAAGATCAGTAATCCAACCATTCTTGCACGTATTTCTCATGAAGAACTTGAGCATTTCTTTGATGGATGCGGATGGAAACCATATTTTGTAGAGGGCGATGATCCAATGACCATGCACCGCAAGATGGCAGAGACGCTTGATACCGTTATGGACGAAATCAAGGCGATCCAGAAGAATGCAAGAGAAAACCACGATACCACAAGACCAAAGTGGCCAATGATTGTACTTCGTACTCCAAAGGGATGGACAGGACCAAAGGTTGTAGACGGAAAGCAGATCGAGGGATCTTTCCGTGCGCATCAGGTTCCGATCATGATGGACAAACCGGAGCATCTGGAAATGTTAAAAGAGTGGTTACTCAGCTACCATCCGGAAGAATTGTTTGATGAGAATGGAAAACTGATTCCGGAACTGAAAGCACTTGCACCGACCGGAGACCGCAGAATCGGTTCTAACCCACATGCAAACGGTGGTAAGCTCTTACGTGACTTAAGACTTCCAGATTTCCGTGATTATGCACTTGATGTTCCGGCGCCGGGAAGCGTTGAGGCACAGGATATGGTAGAACTTGGCGGATTTGTCCGTGATATCTTCAAACTGAATGAGGATTCCAAGAACTTCCGTATTTTCGGACCGGACGAGACAATGTCAAACCGTCTGATGAAAGTCTTTGAGGAGACAAACCGTGACTGGAACAATGAAAAACTGGATTCCGATGAATTCCTTGCTACAGATGGCCGTGTTATGGATTCTATGTTAAGTGAGCATATGTGTGAAGGATGGCTGGAAGGTTATCTGTTAACAGGACGTCACGGATTCTTCGCAAGTTACGAAGCATTCATCCGTATCGTTGACTCTATGGCAGCTCAGCATGCAAAATGGTTAAAAGTATGTAACCAGCTTTCATGGAGACAGCCAATTGCTTCTCTTAACTTCATCCTGACATCAAATGTATGGCAGCAGGATCACAACGGATTTACACATCAGGACCCAGGATTCCTGGATCACATCGCTAATAAAAAAGCAGATGTTGTCCGCATGTATCTCCCACCGGATGCTAACTGCTTACTCTCTTGCTTCGATCACTGTATCAAGAGCAAGAACTATGTCAACGCTATCGTAGCTTCAAAACACCCAAGCTGCCAGTGGTTATCTATGGAACAGGCTGTTAAGCACTGTACACAGGGTATCGGTATCTGGGATTGGGCAAGTAACGACTGTGGTGAAGAACCAGATGTTGTTATGGCTTGCTGCGGTGACACACCAACTCTTGAAACAATGGCTGCTGTTACAATTCTTCGTGATGAAATGCCAGAACTCAAGATTCGTGTTGTTAACGTTGTTGACCTGTTCAAGATGGAATCAGATCACAAACATCCACACGGATTAAGTGATGCAGAATATGATGCAATCTTTACAAAAGATAAACCGATCATCTTCGCATTCCACGGATATCCGACACTGATCCATGAACTTACATACGAACGTAACAACCACAATATTTCCGTTCATGGATATCAGGAAGAAGGAACGATCACTACACCATTCGATATGCGTGTACAGAACCAGATCGACCGTTTCAACCTGGTAAAAGATGCTATCATGCACTTGCCACAGCTTGGCAACAAGGGATCATTCCTGATCCAGAAGATGAACGACAAGCTGGTTGAACACAAACAGTACATTGCCGAATACGGACAGGATCTTGAAGAGATCCGTAACTGGGAGTGGCATAAATAAAAAAGTCCTCTATTGATTAGTTTGTTTTAATATAATAAAAGCCCGGAAGCTTACAATATTTTACTCCAATTCGATACCTTTATCTTTTATCTGATCATTATTGATCATCCGAATTTATGTAAGCTTCCGGGTTTTACATTTCTTTTTCTTTCAGGAATTTCTGAAATTCTTTTGCCGCGATACTTTGCGGATATTCCACGTCGTAGATCAGTATGATATTACGTTCCGGCAGCTTTTCTTTCACTTTGATCTCAAATACCTGTCCGGACTTAAGTTCCGAATCTGCAAATTCCGCCGGGATGAAACCAAGTCCCAGATTGTGCCTTACCGCCGGAAGTATCATATCCGTCGTTGCAAGCTCCATATCCGGTGTAAATGTCAGACTGTTCTTCTCAAAATATTCATTTAGAAAACGTCTGGTAATCGTCTCTGCAGTCAGACTGATCCACGGATAAGACACCAGTTCCTTAAGTGAGACCTCTTTCCCATCATCCTTTAATTCTCCAAATCTGTTTCCACTGATCAGGATATCATGATATTTTCTCAGAATCTTCATCCGAAGAGGTTTTGCTACCTGAAGGTTCGCCGATACAAATGCAAGGTCTACTTTTCCTTCTTTTACTGCATTCACAGACTCTGTCGTACTGTTATTCAGAATCTTAAACCTCACATTCGGATACAGGCTGTTGAATTCTTCCATTGCCTGAAAAAGATAACAGTGAAGTGCCGTCTCCGTAGCGCTGATATAGATCGTTCCGTTCTCCAGCGAGATCAGATTACTCAGATCATTCTCTCCTTTGAAAAACTGGGCACATCCTGCCGCTACATATCCATAAAATGTCCGGCCTTCCGGAGTTAGCTGCATTCCGGTCTTACTCCTCATAAATAAGCGGCAGCCAAGTTCATTTTCCAGTTTGTGTATGGTACGCGTGACTGCCGGCTGGCTGGTCTTCAGTACCGTTGCCGCCTTGGTAAGATTTTCATATTTTGCTACATAATAAAATATTTTGTAATATTCAAAATTTGAATTCATAATAAAAACTACTCCTCTTCATCTCTCACTATATTTTAAAAAATAAGTGAAAAATGTCAAGTGATATCTTCATTCTCCACCGCTGTCAACTTTTCTTATATACTTTTACATATTCCAAAAGAGATCTGACATATCCAAATGCCAAATCTCTTTTTTGTTCTTATTAACCTTTTACAGCTCCGGCTGCAACACCTTTGATAATATGCTTCTGACAAGCCAGATAGAAGATGACTACCGGGATTACCGCAAGGATCAGCGCTGCCATAACAGCACCCATATCTACACGTCCATAACTTCCCTTCATATACTGGATCGCAATTGAGATTGTCTTATACTTATTCAGATCCAGTACCAGGTATGGAAGCAGGAAGTCGTTCCAGATCCACATCGTCTCCAGGATTCCTACGGAAATGTATGTCGGCTTCATGATCGGAAGTACAACGGAGAAAAAGGTTCGAAGTGGTGTACATCCGTCGATCATTGCTGCTTCTTCAATTTCCAGTGGAATGGATTTTACAAATCCGCAGAACATGAATACTGCAAGACCTGCACCAAATCCGAGGTAAATGATGATGATTCCCCAAGGTGTACGAAGACCGGTACGGTCAGCTACCAGCGATAAGGTGAACATAACCATCTGGAACGGAACAACCATGGAAAATACGCAGAGTAAATATAACAGTTTTGTAAACTTACTGTTTACTCTTGTAATATACCATGCACACATAGAAGTACATACAAGGATCACAAGTACGGAACCAACTGTGATAAATACAGTCCAGCCGACTGCACTCAGCAGTTCATATTTGTCAATTGCGGACAGGAAGTTATCGATTCCTACCCATGTCTGCTTTGTCGGGAGTTTGAATGGTTCTTTGTTGATAAATACTTTATTTTTAAATGAGTTGATCAGCACGATCAGGATCGGCATGATATATACAATACCGATAATCGCAAATGCACCTGTTCCAAACCAGCTTAATTTACTTGTTTTTTTCTTCATTACTGCTGTACCTCCTTAGAACGTGTTGCACGTAACTGGATCATACCGATCACAACTACGATTGCAAAGAAGATGACTGCCTTCGCCTGTCCGACTCCTTCCCATCCGGTACGTCCGTAGAACGTATTGAAGATATTAAGCGCCATCATCTCAGACATCTTAGACGGTTCACCGGCTGTCAGGGACAGGTTCTGATCGAATAACTTGAATCCGTTTGTAATTGACAGGAACATACAGATCGTGATCGATGGCATCATCATCGGGATTGTTACCTTGAATAATGTCTGGATCTTATTTGCTCCGTCAATCTCTGCTGCTTCAATGACATCACCAGGAATGGACTGAAGACCTGCAATATAGATGATCATCATATAACCGATCTGCTGCCAGCTGACCAGAATGATCAGTCCCCAGAAACCATACCACTCATTCAGAGCAAGTGCGGTACCATATCTGGAAAGAACTCCGTTAAAGATCAGCTGCCAGATATATCCAAGTACGATACCACCGATCAGGTTCGGCATGAAGAAGATCGTACGGAAGACATTTGTTCCGTGCATTTCTTTTGTCAGTGCCATTGCAAGTGCAAATGCTATGATGTTAATGATCAGAAGAGATGCAATCGCGAACAGTACGGTATACCAGAATGAATGACGGAATGCCGTATCTTTCAGTGCTTCTATGTAATTTGAAAATCCTACGAATTTCGCGTCTGTTACGGTTGTAAATTTACAAAATGAAAGCCAGATTCCCATAATAAAAGGAACGATAAAGCCAAGAATAAATGCAAAAAACGTTGGAAGCACGAAAATCGGCATATAACGTTTGATGGATTTTTCCATAATAAATTCCTCCTTCCATGCAGAGAATCTCCGCTTCATTTCCCTGCACTTTTTCATAAAAGCGGCGGGGGTTTCTTGCAACCGCCCGCCACTACTCACTTCATATAACTATTTTGATTGTTACATTTTTATTTTTATTTTGCTGCTGCAGCTTCTTTTGCCCATCCGTCAACGAATGCTGTTGTAACTTTTGCCCAGTTTGCATCTGTCGGATCTGCTGCGTAACTTGTCAGTGCAGAACCCACTCCGTTCTTCCACTCTTCTGATGGCATTGTTGAGAAGTTCCAAGATACAGGAGTCTTTCCGTCTTCTGTATATTTGTTTGCTTCGTTAACAAGTACGTTGTCTGATTTCAGGTTCTTCTTAAATGGAATTGTGAATCCCATGTCTTTGCACATTGCCTTTACACCATCATCAGATGTTACACACCAGTTCATGAAATCAAGTGTTGCCTGAATGTCGTCTTCAGATGCTTTGGAGTTTACACACCAGTAGTTCTCTGTACCTGTACAGATTCCCTGATCTTCTTCGCCTTCTACACCGATGTAGATTGGAAGGATTCCAAGATTGTCATCTCCGACGTCTTTGATGTTGTTATATTCCCATGTACCATTCTGGTAGAATACTGCATCACCTGTTACGAAATCTGCTGTTGCATCGTCAGCTGTCTTTGTAGAAAGTTCTGTTGGTTTGCAGGTAGCGTTGTTGATGTAGAGATCCCAGATCTGACGGTAGTTATCAAGGTATGTTCCTTTGATAGCATCTGTGTTATCGATTCCTTCATCTTTGTATTCATAGTAGATTGGAAGGTTTGCCAGATGAGTTTTGAATCTCCAGTCAGATGATCCGTCCATACCAGCAGATGTAAATGCTGAGAATCCAAGTTTGTCCTTATTTGCTGTGATATCTTCTACAACTTTCTTGAAGCTGTCAAAGTTAGTAATATCATCAGCTGAGTATCCTGCTTTCTTTAACAGTTCTTTGTTGTAAATGATTCCGTAGCTTTCTATTACGTATGCGATTCCTGACATCTTGTCGCCGTCCATCAGTGCAAAATCATCACTTGTCAGCTGTTTTGCAACATCAGAATCTTTCAGATCGTAGCAGTAATCTTTCCAGCTTGCAAGTCCAACCGGTCCGTTTACCTGGAACAGTGTCGGAGCATTGCTCTTAGCCATCTCAGATTTTAATGTCTTTTCGTATTCTCCGGATGCTGCTGTAAGTACTGTTACATCCACTCCTGTTTCTTTTGTATACTCTTTTGCCAGATCCTGCCACTGCTCATCCTGTTCTGGTTTGAAGTTTAAGTAGTATACTTTTCCTTTTGCGTCTTTCTTGTCTGACTTGCTGTCAGAAGAGCTTCCACATCCTGCAACCATTCCTGTTGCCATGGCTGCTACCAGCATTGCTGATACAACTTTACGCATTTTCATAATTCATTTCCCTCGCCTTTCTTTTTTGAAACCTTCGTTTCTCTTGTTGTCATTATATTAACAGAAATGCGCTCAAACCCTGTATCAATAAAACAACCTGATATACAAAAAAACATATCTATTGTTCTTCTTCAAACTGCCGGATGCTTTCGTCTTCTGCCTGCGTGAATTCCTGCTCCGTTATTTTTCCCTGTACCAGTTCCGCCAGACATTCTCCCAGTACATCCTCCTGTAGCAGTGAATTCCACTTCACCTGATAATTCGGTACAATCTGTGGATTTCCCGTATAAGCCTTCAGATAATCATCCAACAGCGTTCCTTCCTGTCTTGTCCTGCTGTTCAGCAATTCTTCTTTCTGTTCTTTATTCAATTTCGTTCTGAATTTGAGGAACTCAACTGCTCCTTTTTTCACCTTTTCACTATAAGTTGATACAACTGCCCAGCCGAATGTCTCTGGTGAGCCTATCAGTTTATTTTCAGGAAATGTAGAAAAACATACTTTTTTCTGCATTTCCTCCGGAATCTGATCAATCATCCAGTAACCATTAGGTATCATCGCTGCATTTCCTGCCACGAAATTATCATAAGCTACGTCAAAATCATTATGTAATGCATCCTGGGTCGTATATTGGAATAATTTTTTTAATGTACCGGCTATCTCCAGCCCCGGTTCATTCTGATAGGTATCCGGATATAATTGCTTCATGAATGCCGCACCTTCTTCACTTCCTGCTACTTCTGCTGTTGCAAGCAGCATTGCGGCCCATGCCGTCCCTTCCGTATGCAGGGCAAGCGGCGTGATCCCTGCTGCTTTCAGTTTCTCACAACATTTCCAGAATTCTTCCCATGTCTCAGGAAATCTGCTGATTCCTGCCTGTTCAAATAACTCCCGGTTCCAGAAAACCCCTGAACAGGCGAATGCCGCCGTGCTGACCGGACCCAGATAAATCTTTCCATCCTCTTCCCGGACCGATTCCATTACTGACGGTTCGATCATATCTTTCCATTCCTGATCTTCGTTAATGTAAGGTGTCAGGTCCTCAATCCTGCCTTTCTTGATCATCATCTGATAGAAAGACGGAAGCATACGCAGATCAGTGATAATAGCCGGTAATTCATCTGTCACATTCATACGTTTCAGATTCTTCCGGTATTCTTCCTCTGTCTCCATCACCCAGTCCACATCTATATGATACTTCCCTTTGTATGCCCTGTTGAACCGCTCCACCACTTCCTCTTCATTCTTATTACCGGTACTGGAATCTACGGTAAGGATCATTGGGATCTCTACTACTTTATTCTTTTTTCTGGTCTGTGTATCCTCTTTTCCCACACAGCCGGTCAGTGCTGCCAGCATGACGATCACCATCACTGCTGCCATAATCCGTCTACTGTTCACAGTTTTCTTTCCCGTCATCCGGGATTTGGATAACACAGACGGTTCCATTTGTATCCGATTCATAGAAAAATCTCACATCCTCCCCATACTTTAACCGCAGTCGCGTAATAATATTTATCACACCATAACCATGTTTTTTGTCTTCAAAACTGTCTTTCATTTTTGACACCGGTATCTCTGACAGTCCGTTTAACTTCTCCGCCATCTGCTCTTCCATCGGAGTTCCGTTATTATAGACACTGAATGTAAGCTGTCCTGCCTGTTCAGTGACACTGATCCTTATCAGACCGCCTTCGAAGATATCACAAAATCCATATTTGACTGCATTTTCCACAATTGGCTGTAGGATCAGCTTTAATATCCACCTTGTTTTCAGTTCTTCTGCACATTCGATCTCATAACGGAACAGATTCTCATTGCGGATCTGCTGGATCTCCATATAACTTTTTACATTTTCCAGCTCGTCTTCTACTGTCACAATCTCACGTCCTTTGCTCAGTGACAGACGCAGATACTTTGACAGTGCCTGTATCATCTTCATCGTCTTCTCTTCCCCGTTGATCCGCGCCAGCATATAGATGGTATCCAGGGTATTATAGAGAAAATGCGGATTGATCTGGCTGATCAGCGTATTCATCTCACTGATTCTTAGTTCTTTCTGCTGATTCTTGACCTCGTTCTGGAACTCTTCGATATTCTTTAACATCTCGTTATAGGCATGCCCGATCTTATCCAGTTCTGTGTCCGTATGGATCTGAATGGTATGTGTAAAATCATTTCCATCAAAACTTGTCATGGCATCACTGATCTGTCTGATCGGCCGGGTAAATGTCTGTGATGCATAAAGACTTAATACAAACGCCAGCACTGCGATCACCGCATAGATAGTGAGTAATACGATCAATATCTGCGTCATTCCCTGATTCAATACCATATCCGGCACCAGTGTAAAGATCACCATCCCTGTCTCTTCCTGCCGGTATGCCTGTAAAATCCCGCCTTCTATCTTTTTTCCCCGCACGATCACACCGGATTTTTTCGTTCTGGTCAGTTCCGTAATCTTCTTCATTGTCCTTTTTTCGATACTGAGATCTTCCGGTTCCTGCCGGATGCAAGTCTTTCCTTCCGGACTTATGATTCCCACTGCAACATCTTTTGCAATCTTCCTGTCTTTATCCATAACACTTTCCAGAAACTGTTGATTCATCTTCAGATACACGATTCCAGGTTCGTGTGCGTAATCCATACTATTCACATATCTTCCGATAAACAATGCTTCATCCCCCGTACCAAACAGGTAATCCCGGGTCCAGATCCACTGCGTCTTCGCATATTCATCCCCCATTTTCTCACGCAGACCGCTGCTTTGAAAATCCGAATAACCAATCTGGGAATAGGATTTTTCGTAAACATTTCTTTTATTATCAATGTAGCAGTAATCAGCGACATGATTCAGATCTATATATGCAAAATATTTGCTCAGTGCATTCTTCTCTACTTCCTGCAGTTCTTTATTCCTCAGACTCTTCTGCACATCATTTTCCAAGATGATCTCTGCTGTCACGGCATCCGTCTTCCGGTAGAGATTATCCAGGGCTATCCCCATCTTTTCATTCATGAATTCATACTTATCCACAATCACATCTGTCATATTCCGTCTGACATAAGTCCATACACAGATGCTTGAAAGAACCAGTGCCAGTATCAGAAGCGTACACATATACTTCAGATACTTTTTCTGGATTCCTGACATTTTACTTTTTTTCATACTTCATATTCCCTTTTGTAATCTCTCGGAAGCTGTCCTGTATATTCTTTAAACAAATGCGAAAAATAGGATGGATTACTGATTCCGACCTGCTCGCAGATATTACCGATGCTGGTTCTTCCGTCTTCCAGCAGTCTCTTTGCCAGCTCCATTCTACGCTGCAGCAGATATTGTTTGAATGTCATATGAAAGGTATTCTTGAATACCCGTCCAAAATATACCGGATTCAGATATACATGTGTCGCCACTGATACAATCGAAAGATCTTCATTATCCAGATGTTCATCTATATATGCCACAGCCGCTGCAATGTATTCTTTTGATCCCTTATTCTCTTTCTTTTCTGCATTTTCCAGTCTTTTTTCAATAGCAGTTCCCAGAATCTTGTAACAGACATCCACTGCTTTTGCCGCCTTTAAGTTTCTCATATTCGAATAATAATTTTCAAATTGCTGATTCAGTGATTCGTCCATCCCGTAACTGTCTTTTAACATGAATTCTGTCTTTACCATGATCTTGTGCATATACTGGCATTGCAGTTCTTCTCTGTGTGGCAGTTGGTAAATAAAATGTACAAATGCCTGCTTTAACTGTACGGCGTCGTTCTTCCGCACGCTGTTGACCACCATCATCTCTGCCTCCGCCGGATATGGGCTTTCCTCTTTTTCTTCAACAGTCTCCGGGATTGTAAATACTCCCGCTCCGGATGCATTTGTAACAGCGAACAATCTCTGCGCTTCTTCGAAACTTCTTCTGATTCCGCGGATCCCTTTATATGGTTTGGATATTGCTGCAATAACCGGGCTGTTCTCTTCTTTTTTTACCTCTTCCAGTAGTTCTTTCAGCTCATGTACCGCTGTGTTCTCCTGCGTCTTTACAATAAATGTACGATGTCCTTCTTCACTTTCGAATTTCCAGTATGTGAATCTCTCTGCGATCTTTTCTTCAATCATTCTGACCATGGAAAATCTCGAGGCTTCATATTCCAGTTCATTGGTAATCTTATAGGCCAGATCAAGATCTGCATATACTGTAATAAACCGGTCTCCTTCCTTCATGACATCCTGCAGCGTATGGAAGACTTCATCTACTTTTTCTTCCGGCAGCCGGTTCTGGACATATTTTTGCACGACAACCTGCAAAAATCCATCTCCGTCCTTTTTCAGAAGTCTCTCCCAGCGGTCATACTTCTCCTCATTTCGGATCTGATCTTCACAGATTTTACCGACATCTGTCATCGTCGCCTGTAATTTTTCATCTTCAATCGGCTTCAGAAGATATGCGAATGCCCCCAGATCACATGCCTTCTTCGCATATTCAAAATCCCTGTATGCACTTAATACCACGAACTGACATTCCGGGTTCTCTTTCTTGATTTCTTCCATTACCATAAGTCCGGAAATCTGTTTCATCCTGATGTCTGTCAGCACTACGTGTGGTTTTTTTTCACGTATTACCTTTAACGCCTGCTCTCCGCTCTGCGCAAAACCAACCACCTCATATCCCATACCGTTCCAGTCATACGTCTTTACCAGACCCTCCAGCAGGATCGGCTCATCATCTACGATCACCAGTTTTAACAACCCCATAGTACACCTCATACCTTTTATTAATACCATCTTAACATATTACAGTCTCATTCTATAATTTTTTATACTTTTTCTTTACCAAAAATCATATCTGTTATGCAAAAAATCATACATTTTATGTCAAAAATTATACTTTTATGAAAAATCAGAGGTTTTGGCATATACAAACCAAAAAGAAAAACACAATATCCAAAACGTTTCCATTCCCTTCTCAGTGAATCCTTCGTTTGAATATTGTGTTTTCTTTTTGTTTCCTGTTATGTTTATCTTGCGCAGACTTCTGTCGTTTTTCTGATCTTCTTGATCAGTTCATCTGTAAATGCGCCTTTTTTCATTCTCCACATCCAGTTACCGCCGAGTGTAGACGGCATATTAATTCTTGCCTTATTGCCAAGTCCCAGATAATCCTGCACCGGAATGATACACGTATCTGCCACACTTCTCATCGCCAGACTTATGAAATCCCAGTGCACTTCTTCATCCGGAGTGTATGGATTATTCAGATACTCCTTTGTCATCTCTTTATCTTCTTCGGAAAGTGTCTGATACCATCCCTGAAGGGTATCGTTATCGTGGGTTCCTGTATAGACTACACAGTTTTTATCATAATTATGTGGAAGATAATCACTGTCCTCTCCTGCCACAAATGCGAATTCCAGTACTTTCATACCCGGATAACCACTGTCTTTTAACAATTGTCTCACCGTATCCGTCAGGAATCCCAGATCTTCCGCAATGATCGGAAGGTCACCTAATGTTTCCTTCATCTTAAGGAACAGATCCATGCCCGGTCCCGGCATCCATTCACCATTCTCTGCCGTCTCATCTCCATACGGGATTGCATAATATTCATCAAACCCACGGAAATGATCGATACGGATGATGTCATATAATTTAAAGCAGCAGGCCACCCGCTTCATCCACCAGTCATAGCCTGTCTTCTTATGGTAATCCCATGCATACAATGGATTCCCCCACAGCTGCCCGGTTGCCGAAAATGCATCCGGCGGACATCCCGCTACCGCAACCGGCAGATTCTCTTCATCTAACTGGAACAGCTTCGGATTCGCCCAGGTATCTGCACTGTCAAATGCTACATAGATCGGGATATCCCCGATAATCTCAATGCCTTGTTCATTGGCATATGTTTTCAGTCCGGCCCACTGTCCGGCGAACAGATACTGCAGAAATTCATAAAAATCAATCTCTGCACTTAATTGTTCCTGATATGCCGCAATTGCTTCCGGCTTACGCAGCCTGATGTCTTCCTCCCACTGATCCCAGCTTTTTCCGTCAAATGAATCTTTCACTGCCATATACAATGCATAATCCGCAAGCCATGCTTTTTCTTCTTCCAGATAAGTACGGTACGCCTTACTTTCCATCAATCCGTTCTTTTTGGCTCTTTTATATGCAAGCTTTAATACTTTAAATCTTGCATTATATATTTTTTCATAATCGATTTCTTCTTCATTCTCTCCGAAATCTGCCTGGTCACACTCTTCTTTCGTCAGAAGTTCATCCTCGATCAGCGTCTCCAGATCGATAAAATACGGGTTTCCCGCAAATGTTGAAAAAGACTGATACGGTGAATCGCCGTATCCCGTCTGTCCAAGCGGCAGGATCTGCCACAATTTCTGTCCTGCTTCTTTTAATATATCTACAAATTCATACGCTTCTTTTGAAAAACATCCGATTCCATATCTCCCCGGAAGTGCAGAGACCGGCATTAATATTCCACTCTTTCTCATTAACTTTCGTTCCTTCCTCGTTATGATACTTCTAATTAAGTATAGCATTGTTCTTTGAATGCTTCAAATAAAAAGTATACTCTGTATATAAGAAATCATAGATTATTCCACAGATGTCACCGTATAATCCTTGTCTTCTACTGTCTTCTTCAGCACATCATCTGCGATCTCTGCATTTAATGTCAGCTCTGCTGTTCCTGTCTCATGGCTTACAACCGCTTCATCTACCTGTGGAAGTGCTTCCAGTGCTTTCTTTACAGCTGCCTCACAGTGTCCACACATCATTCCCTCAATATGCATTATTTTTTTCATTGTCTTGTCCTCCTTCTTGGATCTCTTTTTTTCTTTTTTGGCTTTTAATTTTTTATCTTTTGATGCATCATACATCTTAAAAAGATTCAATCTCAATGCGTTCGATACTACGCAGAAGCTTGATAAACTCATGGCTGCCGCACCGAACATCGGATTTAATTTCCACCTGAACAGCGGATACCACACACCGGCCGCAAGCGGGATTCCGATAATATTATAGAAGAATGCCCAGAACAGGTTCTCATGAATATTACGGAGTGTCGCACGGCTCATGCGGATTGCTGCCGGCACATCACTTAACCGGCTCTTCATCAGCACAACATCTGCCGCATCGATCGCAACATCCGTTCCGGCTCCGATCGCAATACCCATATCGGCTCTTGTAAGTGCCGGCGCATCGTTGATACCGTCTCCGACCATCGCAACTTTTCCTTTTTCTTTCAGCTTACGGATCACCTGCTCTTTTCCTTCCGGAAGTACGCCTGCAATCACTTCATCAACTCCGGCCTGCTGTCCGATGGCTTTTGCAGTACGTTCGTTATCTCCGGTCAGCATGACTACATGGATTCCCATGTTCTGTAATTCTTTGATCGCCTGCGGGCTGTCTTCTTTGATGACATCCGCCACTGCAATTACACCTAATAAACGGTCTTCATTTCCAAAGAATAATGGTGTCTTACCTGCTTCGGCAAGTTTCTCTGCCTTCTTCTGGATATCTCCATCAACGGATACCTTACTGCTGATAAATGTATGATTCCCTCCATATAATGTATGACCATCCAGTATGGCTGTCAAGCCGTTACCCGGAAGGGCCTGGAATCCGGTAACTTCTTCGATGCCGGCATTTTCCTCTTTTGCCTTTTCAAGGATTGCTCTTGCCAGTGGATGTTCACTCTTATTCTCCAATGCATACGCATATTTTAATAAGGTATCTTCTGTCACTCCCGCTGCCGGAATGATATCTGTCACTTTCGGTTCTCCACTTGTAATCGTGCCGGTCTTATCCAGCGCAACAATCTGCATCTTTCCAGTCTCTTCCAGTGAAACTGCTGTCTTGAACATAATACCATTTCTGGCGCCCATTCCATTTCCGACCATAATTGCTACCGGTGTTGCAAGTCCGAGCGCACACGGACAGCTGATCACCAGCACCGCAATCCCTCTGGATAATGCAAAACCAATACTCTGTCCTGCGATCAGCCATACAATAATTGTGAGCACTGCAATCGTAATAACCGTTGGCACAAATACTCCCGATACCCGATCCGCAATCTTTGCAATCGGTGCTTTCGTTGCAGCCGCGTCACTTACCATCTGAATGATCTGCGAAAGTGTCGTATCCTCGCCGACTCTGGTCGCACGGCACTTCAGATATCCGGACTGATTTACGGTTGCGGCTGATACCTTATCACCGACAGCCTTATCTACCGGAATACTTTCACCTGTAAGAGCAGATTCATTGACTGCACTGTTTCCTTCTATGACTTCTCCGTCAACCGGAATATTCTCTCCCGGTTTTACAACAAAGCAATCTCCCTTTTGTACCTGTTCGATCGATACCTGTACTTCTTTTTCTCCACGGATCACAACCGCTGTCTTTGGCGCAAGCTTCATCAGTCCTTTTAATGCGTCGGTCGTCTTTCCTTTGGATCTTGCCTCCAGCATCTTTCCGACTGTGATCAGTGCAAGGATCATAGCTGCTGATTCAAAATAAAAATCATGCATATAAGACATTACTGCATCCATATCCCCACGCATCTGCGCATCTGTCATTGCAAACAGTGCATACGTACTGTATACAAAAGACGCTCCGGATCCAAGTGCCACCAGGGTATCCATATTCGGTGCTCTGTGGATCATTCCTTTGAATCCACTGATGAAAAACTTCTGGTTGATCACCATGACTGTAATCGTCAGAAGCATCTGTAACAGTCCCATCATTACATGATTGTCTTTCATGAATCCCGGGACCGGCCATCCCCACATCATATGTCCCATGGAGAAATACATCAGAACGATCAGAAATCCCACCGATGCGATCAGACGTCTCTTTAGTACCGGCGTCTCTCTGTCTTTTAGCATATCCTCTCCGGCCAAAGCCTGTGCCGGCTGCACCTTCGCTGCTCCTTCTCCTTTTTTTGACGCTCCATATCCGGCATCTTTGACTGCCTTAATGATCTCCTGTTCCGTTGCCGTGCCTTCTACTCCCATAGAGTTTGTAAGGAGACTCACTGAGCAGGATGTTACCCCCGGTACTTTTGAAACTGCTTTTTCCACTCTTGCGCTGCAGGCTGCGCAGCTCATACCGGTTACAATATATTGTATCATCGTTGTCTGTTTCCTCCTGTCATCTTATTTCTTATTGTTTACCGCATCAGTTTCTGCAGAACCTTTACCAACTCATCAACCGTCTCATCTTTTCCGTCCCGGATGTCATCTGCCACACAGGTACGGATGTGATTCGCCAGCAATACTTTATTAAAGCTGTTCAGTGCCGCATTCACCGCTGATACCTGTACCAGAATCTCCGGACAATAAGCGTCCTTTTCCAGCATTCCTTTGATACCGCGTACCTGACCCTCAATCCGGCTCAGACGATTCATCAGATCCTTGTATTCTTTATCCGAACGATGCTTGGACGAGTGACAACAGCATTCTTTTTCTGATTTGTTTTCCATATTATCTGTATTCTTGTCTTCCATAAGCATACTCCTTTCATATTCATACCCTTACGGGGTATATGTATTTTATCTCTTATTATCACATAAGTCAAGGAATATATGCGTTCTTGATATATGTTTTCATTTATTGGTAGTTCCAATACAATTTTTAAAAAATGTCTATTTTATTTGACTTTCAAAATTTATAAGGAATATAATTCTTGCTGAAGGAAATAATGACAGCAGAACTGGAGGTTATATTATGCTGGAAGAACAGGCTATGATAACATTCTTAAAAAAATTCGATGAACACCCTTTCCTGGTCAAAATTAATGGACACGAACATCTGATCGGGGAAGGCGCACCTACATTTACCGTAAATTTCAAAAAGGTCATCCCAT
>OLGA01001725.1_pt1 | contig 16722 bp, 13 predicted proteins | sample 1604881 | NCBI WGS metagenome assembly OLGA01 (sample SAMEA3888896, study PRJEB22519) | human gut metagenome | biome: human gut; feature: human-associated habitat; material: faeces | place: Denmark | collected 2009 | reverse complement strand
ATCTGCCGCACCTCGCTCGCCGTATCGGCACTTAGAATTATGCGGTATTGCCCAAGGTCGTTTCTTTACGTTTCGTCCGGGCGGTATTCCAACAGGTCAGCGGGCTGGCAGTCCAGCGCTTTGCACAGGGCTTCCAGGGTGGAAAACCGCACCGCTTTTGCTTTGTTGTTTTTCAGGATGGAAAGGTTGGCCGGGGTAATGCCGATGGTTTCAGCCAGCTCCCCCGCCCCCATGTGGCGCTTTGCCATCATCACATCCAGGTTGACGATAATTGGCATCTTCTGCGCCCCCTTACACGGTATAGTCCAGTTCGTCTTTCATCTTAACGGCCTGGGCAAACGCATTTTTGATGACCCGCACGATCAGCGCCATAAACGCCGCTGCAACGCCAATGGCAAAGATGAACGGCAGCCCCAGCACAGCACCCACCGGCAGGCAGAGCGCTGCAGCCCAGGTGCAGCACCAGCTGATGCGCCGCAGGGCCAACACGTTGGCAGGGGTAAACACTTCTTCTTTTTCAATGCGCGCCAAAAACATGTACAGGTTATACAGCATCCACAGGGCCAGCGCGGCGCTGCAATAGCCCAGCCCCAGCAAAAAATACCCCAGCTTTGGCCCATGCACCAGCTGCAGCGCGTGCACCGCCAAAACCCAGCTGACGATGCGCGGCCCGCACAGCACCATCACCACGCACCCCATGGCCGCCGCCAGGGTGGCGAACTTGGTCAGCATAATGCTTTTGTGGTCGTTCCAGCCAAAAAAGTTTTCTGGTAATTGACGCATTGGTCATTCCCCCTGATGTTTTATGGTATATCCGATGCTGTTATCATAGCATATATCGCATCGTTTTACAATGCATTTTTATTGTTTTTCAATATATTTATTCTGTTTTGCAATGCGTTTATGCTTCAGGTTCCTGCACCAGCTGCCCTGCGGCAGATTTTCTGGCTGAAAATGCGGCAAAAAGCTTGACTTTTTCTCCCATACCTGTTACAATATTTAAGCTGTAACAGGCAAATTGAGTATTTGTGCCCGTAGCTCAGTTGGTAGAGCACCTGACTTTTAATCAGGGTGTCCGGGATTCGAATTCCCGCGGGCGCACCAAAAAGCACCAGACAGTTTTAACGCTGTCTGGTGCTTTTTTATGCTGTCTTTCGGCTGATTCTGTCCATAGGGCTGAAATTCGGGAACTTTTGCGTTGTTTTTTGCTGTGTAAGGTGCAGGTATTTCTGCACCATGGTCAAGCTTGTGTGGCCCAGAATTTCCCGCAGGCTGTATATATCACCGCCGTTTTCCAAGTAGCGTGTAGCAAACGTATGTCGCAGCAGGTGCGGGTGTAAACGCGGAATTTCTGTTTTCCTTTTCAGCTTTTTGAACAGCTGCTTTATCGTTACCTGCGTAATGGGTTTCAGGTTGCTTTGCAAAAATACTCTGTCGGATGTAGCGCAGGCAGGGCGGCGGCGCAAATAGCGCATCAGGACTTTGCGTGTTGCATATACACTGGCAAGCCGGGAAAGCGTTCCCGCTCTGACCACCATTCATCAGGATGCGGCGCTCCGGGCAAGGACTGCCATCCGCCGCCTTGAAGCCCTGCGGGACGGCCCCCCCTGCGATGCCGGCATCGTTCTGCTGGTGGAGCTGGTGGAACGGGAAAGCACAAGGAGGCTGCCATGTCAGACTTTATGAGGACCCTTTGCAAAATCGCCATTCCGGTCACCTTACAGGGAATGCTGCAAGCCTCCTTTTCTATCGTGGATCAGATCATGATTGGGCAGCTGGGCGAAGCCGGTATTGCAGCCGTGGGACTGTGCAGTAACTTCACTCTTATTTTCTCCGTGATGTCCGGCGCAGTCGGCACGGTTGCCGGTATTCTGATCGCACAGTTTCTGGGTGCGGAGGAGCACACCGAGGCGTGGTGCAGTTTGGATGTAAGCCTTGTCTGCGGGGGTGTGTTGGCAGCACTGTTTCTGCTGACGGCAGGGGGCTTCCCGGCGCAGGTCTTGGGACTTTATACGGCAGATGACGCCATCCTCCGTGTGGGGGCGGGGTACTTCCGCATCGTGGCGTTCTCTTATCTGCCCATGGCGGTCAGCACCGTCCTGTCCGCATGGCTGCGTTGCAAGGAACACGCCGCTGTCCCCTTTTGGGCAAGTTTTGGCGCGGTAGCGGCGAACACCGGACTGAACTATCTGCTCATCTTCGGAAAGCTGGGTGCCCCCGCTATGGGCGTTACCGGTGCTGCCATCGCCACGCTGGTTTCCCAGCTTTTGAACCTGCTTTTGATCTTGATAGGCTTTGCGGTCTACCTTCAAAAGGAAGCGGAACGCCCGCTCACCGTGGAGATTTGGACACGGTGGGCGGGCGTTTTATGTTTATTTTCCGAGTACAACGGAGAGCCTGATTTCCTTTTCCGTCTCGCTCAGGTCAAGAGCGCTGCCATCGGCGACGGTCACGCGCAGCTCATAGAGCGTACCGGCGGTAAGTTCCGTTACAGCCTCGCCGTCCTCGTCTGTGATCGACCACAGTGCAGGATCGACCTTTGCCAGCTTGCCGTCCACGCCATAGGCGTAGAGGGTCAGACCGGAGGTGCTGCCGGACAGGTTATTCATGCGGAAAGCTACCGTGGTGTTGGGATGTACGTTGCGGACGGTCACAGTGTTGCGCCAGCTTGCAACGGTGCCTTCGCCGCCGTCCTGCGCAAACTGTTCCTGCGAGAGGACATTTCTTGCTGCCTGATCAAGATCGACCTTGCGGTAGGGCATTTCGGGCAGATAAACGAAACGGTCCTGCAAACGAAGCAGTTCCAGATAGCCTGTCGGGCAGTAGAGCGCATTGCCGCTGTTGCCGGCATACATTCCAATGGCCATGTTGTTATAGCCGTACTTGTTGGAAACATCCATCGTGAAAACAGTCTCGCCAGTTTCAAAATCCAGAATGATGTACTGCCACATCCCGGTGGTCACATCCTGCACATAGCCGTAGATATAGCCCGTTGCGGTGGAAAGCTTCAGGATGGAAGTGTCGCTCAGGTCGTTCCGGCTCCAGATGCTCTTCATCTCGTAGCCGTTTGCGGTCTTTACGGTGTCCATGCGCTCGATGCCGGGGGCGATCATAACGTTGCCCTTCATGAGCCAGTTCTGGTCGTAAATATTAGCGTAGCTCTGGATGGAGGAGTCGTTGTTGGGGTCCGCCAGACCTGCATTGCCCGCGCCAAACCAGTTGCAGACGATGGTGCTGACGGTGCCATTGCCGTCGTCATAGACGATGGCAGAGTTCTCAACGGCTACCTGATAGCCCTCGGGCAGGTCATCCAGCACCGGGGCGCTTGCCACGACCTCGCCGGTCTTCATATCGAGCGCAAGAAGGTTTACGATATCCTGATTGTCGGTGAACAGCACAAGGTTCGGTGTCAGTGTGGGAGAGCAGCCGCCGCCCCATGCAAGACCGCCGCCGGTGGTCTTATCGCCTTCGCCGCTCACCTTTGCACCCGCGCTCTCATAGGGCGTGCACCACACAACGTCTACGCCTTCTTCTGCACGCAGAAGATAGCAGTTCTGGTTGGTGAGGATCACCGCACCGTCCTTGGAGGCGGCGATGCCGTTCTCGGCACCCTCGCCGGGGGTCAGCTCGTAGACAAAGACAGCCTTTGAAAGGTCTGTCTGCTCGCCATTCAGGATCGCATCAATGGCAGAACGGGCAATATAGCCGATGACGCCCTGCTGCTGGCGCTGCGGATAAATGCGGAAGCCGCCCGTTGCAAACCAGAGGTTTCCGTCATAATCAAAGACCACGGACAAAAGATTCTGCGTCAGCTCTTTTCCAAGCGCAGCTTCGGCAGCAGCCTTGATATCAATGTCCAGCACCTTCTCAAATTCGGGCAGCACATTGCCGTTTTCATCTGTTGCACGGAGCATCAGCACATGGTTGTTGCTCGTGGGGCAGACGATGCGGTTGGACGCGTCCATGAAGGTATAGGAGCTCTGGATAACGTAACCGCCGCCGTCATGCTTCTTTGGCGAGAAATAGCCGAGCGTTTTTGTTTCTTCGGCGTTCAGGTCGCGGATGGCGATGCCGCCCAGCAGCGGCACAACGGCATGGCCGTAGCTGTCAAAATAGATGGCGGGAGAAGCATTTGCATTCGTTGTCTCATAGGAAACGTTGATCTCGGGGTAGATCGCAAGCGGCAGGATCTCATCCGTTGAATCTGTGTTGTAGCCGTCGTGATGAATGTTTGCATCGCTCTTGGCCATGTAGGGGTTTTCCTCCACCTGCTTGGGGTTCAAGGCCTTCACAGGCAGTGCCGCAGAGGTCGTCTCCGCAGCAGAGGGCTGCACCACGGCGGACGGTGCAGAGGGCTGAGAAGCGGCGACACTGTCTGCGGGCGTCTGCGTACCGCCGCAGGCGGCCATGGAAAGGCACAATGCTGCGGTCAGCGACAAGCTCAACGCAGAGTGGATGATCTTTCTCTTTTTCATAAGTCGTTCTCCTTGTTGTGTTCGTTGCGGTCAGGTCGGCGCTGCTCTGCCGGATTTTTTTGATCCAGCCAGATGCAAAAACCCTGCCGCAAAGCGGCTTCGGTCACTGGCTCCAGCAGAAAGTAGTCTGCACGCAGCCGGAAGGCATGGAGCGAAAAATTCAGATCGCTGCACCAGATAACGCGTGTTTGGGGACAAAGCGCGCGCAGATGCTCTACTGCATTCAATCCATCCACCCCCGGCAGGGCGATCACGGCATTTGTCAGCGGCTCGCAGCGCGCGGCTTCAAAAAAGCTTTCCTGATCGTGGTAACAGTCCATTTGGGGAAATAAACAATGCTCGGCGCAGAACTGCAAGATCTGCTCTGCCCAAAAAGCTTCCTGCGCCCTGCTGTTTGTCAGCACGGCGATTCGATACACAGCGACCCTCCTTCCTTCTGCCGTTGTTGAGGTTCTCTGTCTCTAGTATACGGGCGGATACGGCTGTTTCAAGCTGTTTGGCACGAAAGCCCGGTTTCCGTCACGAAATCCCGTTTTCTGCTGCGACAGAACCGGGCAACTGTGCTATAATCAGGATGAAAGAGTTTATAAAGGAGGTTGGAAGCTATAGCAATAGCTTCTTGGTACAGCATGAGATTTGCGATCGTCGATGACCTTGGTACGGAGCGCACGCTGCTGAAGGAGCGCTTGGCACGGCAGCTGCGCCAGCGCGGTACAGAAGCAGAGCTTTTAGAATTTGACAGCGGAGAAGCTTTTCTGGCGGCAGAAAAAGCGCAGCGCTTTACCGCCGCATTTTTGGATATTTACATGGATGGTTTAAGCGGCATGGACGCGGCAAAGGAACTTCGGAAAACAGACGCAGACTGTCTTCTGGTTTTTACCACCACCTCGACAGACCATGCACTCGAGGGGTTTCAGGTACGGGCACTTCATTATTTGGTCAAGCCCTTTTCAGAGGCCGAGTTGTCCGGTCTGTTGGATGAAATGCTCGCAAAACTCCCCCGCCCGGAGCCGGTTTTGACGGTGAAGGTGGATGGCAGCGACATCCGTTTGCGCTATCGTGATATCATATCCGCCGAGCATTTCGCCCACATCATCAATATCCGCACCACTGCCGGCAAAACGCTTGCCATGCGCCAGAGTTTCAAGGCGTTCACAGAGCCGCTCAAAAAGGACCCGCGCTTTTTTGTTTGTGGCCGCGGTACGATCATCAATATGGAGAATGCTGCCGATTTTCAGGATGCCGCCTTCTGTATGACGGACGGCAGCCAGGTCTATGTCAGTCAGGAGCTTTTGAAAGCCGCACGACAGGCGTTTATGGAATTTCTGCTGCAAAGGGGGCGTGTGGGTTGAAGGATGTTCTGCGCCCGATCCTGGAGCTTACCGTTGTGTTTCCCGGCCTGCTGCTCGCGTATTTTCCGGTGCGCTCCTATCTGAAGCAGTCTTCCGCAAAGCTTGCGGTATGGGAGGTGCCGCTGCTGTTCGGGCTTTGCCTTGGCGGCGGGCTGTTTTGCTATCATTTCGGTCTCTCGACCGCGTTCCCCTTGCTGCTCATAACGATTGTGACAATTTTCCTGTATCTCAAAACGCTGCGGCTCTCTCTCTGGAAATCCGGGACCATCGCGCTGGCGGTCTGCGCGGTATTTGCGTGCCTGAATAGCTTGTCCCGCGCCGTTGGTACGGCGATCACGATCCGGCTGCAGCTGCCGCCGGACAAGCCGTGGTTCTGTTTTAGCGCCTGCATTTTTTATAACGTGATCTGCTGGCTGACCGCTGCTGCAGCCTATTATCCCGCCACCCACGCAGTGCGCGCAATGGTGGAGGATGACAATTTTGCGCAGACGTGGTATGTGTTCTGGGTGCTTCCGATGGTGTTCATCCTGCTGAATCTTTTTATAACCCCGCGCTACCAGATAACGCTCCGTATAGGGCGGGTCTTGCAGGTCTACATCGTTATGAGCATCGCACTTTTGTTCCTGCTGTTCTTGTTCAATACAATTTTCCTGCTGATGGCAAACAGCCTTAACAAGAATGCAAGGTTGCAGCAGGAAAATCAGTTTCTTTCCATGCAGCAGCAGCGCTATGAAAGCCTGAAAGCCGCCATTGAAGAAGCCCGGCAGGCGCGACACGATATGCGCCACCAGCTGAATCAGATCTCCGCACTGGCCGAGGCAGGAGATCTGGATAACCTGAAGGCTTACCTTGCAAAAACGGTCTCCCGGATCCCGGATCTGGATATGAATTTCTGCGAAAACCGTGCAGCGGACAGTGTTGTCGGCTATTATTGTGCCCTTGCAAAGCGTGAGGGTGTTCCCTTTTGTGCCAAACTCGACTTACCACAGGTGCTTCCTGTGGACGAGATCGATCTGTGTCTGGTGCTGTCTAATCTTCTGGAAAACGCATTCGAAGCCAGCCTGCGCACCGCACCCGCCCGGCGCAAGATCGAGGTCACCGCGTATGTCCATGCCGAGCGGCTTCTTTTGGTCGAAGTGGAAAACGCATTTGACGGTGAAGTCAACGAAAAAAGCGGGCTCTTCCGCTCGTCCAAGCGAAAGGAAAACGGGATCGGCATCCAGTCTGTCCAGCATATTGCAGAAAAGACCGGCGGTGCAAGCACATTTACCCATCAGAATGGCGTTTTCTCTGCCAAGGTCATGCTTTGTGGAGAAAAGCAGCCGCCAGAGACCGCGGACAGCACCACGGAGTTGTACGGAAAATGTGAAAAGCAATGCGGAAAGCGCAGAAACTTGCCATATAAAAAGTGGAAACTTCATTTCCCAAATGGCAACCTCCATGCTAAAAGTGGCAAGTGACATATACAAAATGCCATTATACAGAAATGCCCACTCCCCTGAGAACTCCTCAGACGAGTGGGCATTCTTCTTTCCGTGTATCAAATTTACCTTTGTGGTCACTCAAATCGCCACCAAGTCATGGATTAAAAATCATCATTTTTTATTTATCCCAGAGTAAGTGCACGGTTTCTGCACTGTTTTTGCACGGTTTCAAGGGTTGCAATGGGTACTCTGACTTGCAAAATACGACAAAGGGTGCAGAAATTGCCTGGCGAAAAATCACGATGCTTTGCACAAAAATAACGAAAACTCGAAATTTCTAAAGTCAGAGTGTTCTGCCCGGTGGGCTCTTTTAATCAGGGTGTCCGGGATTCGAATTCCCGCGGGCGCACCAAAAAGCACCAGACAAATTTTTGTCCGGTGCTTTTTTGTTGTGTCATTCAAGATTCTCAACATTGTGATTTCTTTTTTGGCTGCTTAGCCCGCTTTTCATTTTCTCCAGATCATCACCCCCATCCAGAACAGGTTGGCGAAGATCCTGTCGGTGCCGGTGGCCACCATGGCCGGGAACAATGCCCAGGACAGCACCACCCGATGGCAATATGCCCCAGCATCTGCCGCGTTCCTGGAATACATTCGCTCTCGGCTGGGGGATGCCTTTTGCTGATTTCACCCATACCAACAACAAACACCGTGCCGCCATGCAGGGGGTTCTCCTGCTTGCGGCACGGTGCTTTGTTGTATCAGGCTATTGTCAGGTTATTGTTTCTTTTTGGCAAGCTGTCTGCCCACGGCCCACAGCCAATCCAATGCAGCGGCGGCAAGGGCGGGGTACACGATCAGGCCGAACAGCTGGTACCAGGTGGGGATAAAGTAATCTGCCCCGCCGGGCAGGGTGCTGGCGGCGTTCAGGGTAATGCTTTGCGGAGCAAAGGTCAGGCCCACGGTCTTGTTTTCATCGGGGCTGCAGGGATCCAGCCGCAGTGCCACGATCTGGGTGCGCGGCAGGGTGTACACATAGGTGCCGTCTGCCAGCACTTTGGGGAAGACGCGGCGGTCCTGGCTGTAGGGCTCCCCCGTTTTTGTGGTGTAATACAGGCACATTTCGCGGGAATCGCCGTCAAACTCCACGTTGTAGCTCACGGTACGCACCACGCGGCCGGATACATCCTCCAAAATCATCTGCGGGTCGCCGCCTGTGGTAATCAGCTGGCCCTGGGGTGCGCTGTTTTCCCCCGGCTCCCCCCAGGTCAGCTCGGCCAGCTGCCAGCTTTCAATGGGGATCGAGGTTTCAGTCAGGGTGCCTTTTGCCTTGGCGGAGCTGTCCCCCGCAAAGGCCACCGCACCCTGCACCAGCCAGAACACCAGCGCCGCGCACCAGCACAGCACCGGCAAGGCAAAGCGATGGGCAAACAGTCGGTTCAGGCGGCTTTTCCATGTCATCTCTTTCATTGGGCCGCCTCCTTGCTCATCTGCATTGTGACCGGCTCATACCCGGCATCCGTTACGCGGTAGAGCAGGGTCTGCCCCGCCTGCGCAGCGGCCAGATGGTCGGTAAACAGGTTCTGATAGCTCTGCACAAAGATATCGTCGATCTTTTGCAGGTAAAGCACCGTACAGCCGTTGGCACGCACGGTTTCATCCAGGCGTTCAGCGGTGTAGGGGTGGTAGTAGCGCTGCTTCACGCCCTCCTCCTGCGGTTCCAGCTCCGGCAGGCCGAAGGTTCCGCCGCCGCCCTCCTGCGTGGCTCCCACGCCGGAGTAATCCACCAGGACGGGGTAAAAATCAAACACGGCAGAGAACCAGTGTTCGCCGTTATCCCCCTGGCTGACAAAAAACACGCGGTCGTTTTCGTTCAGGTAATCGCTGCACAGCCAGTCAGCTTCGGCGCGGGCGGTCTTGCGGTCGGCGAATTCGCCATCCGAGAAGCCCAGCACCGAAAGCTGCGGCAGGATCATGCCGTTCACCCGCACCAGCATGGCGGCGGCCATCAGCAGAACACCGGCCTGGCCCGCCAGGGCAATCCAGCGGCGGGCCGGGGCTTTCTGTTCGCCATCCGCGGTTTGCAGGGCGGTGCTCCAGCAGGCCAGTGCCATAAAGAACCAGCCGATATAGTAGGTATAGATATAGCGGTTATAATCCACCAGCCCCACGGCCTGATCCGGCTTGAAAATAAAGCCATAGCTGAGCGCCAGCATGAGGTTATACCCCACAAAGCATGCAAGGGACAGCACCCCGATGCAGCCAATGCGCAACTTGAGCTGGTGGCCTCTGGCGCAGATGGCCGCCACCAAGAACACCAGCAGAATCAGCACCACAACATTGCGGCCCTGGCCGATCATGCTCAGCCGACCATCCGAAGTCCAGAACTGGTGGCCCATATCGGCCATGGCTTGGGTGAACTGGCTCTGGCGCTCGGCGTAAAAGCCCTCCACCGGCTGGCCCAGCAAAATCTTGATGCCGTTGATGACCACAGCGGACAAGGGGGCGCTGGTTTCGCCGGTGCCGCCCTCGCTGGCACTTTTGGCAACCAGAATGCCCACATAGCGGATGTTCCAGAAATAATAGATCAGCATGGGCGCGGCAAAGCAGGCAATGGCAAAGCCGGTGCGGCGGGCAAGGCCCTTTTTGAAGGGGTGCTCCGCAAACAGCCAGGCATCCACAGCCATCAGCCCCGCCGCCACCAGGGACAGCACAAAGGTGTTGGCCTTGATGTTGGCCGCCAGCGCCAGTACCGGCAGTACGGCCCACTTGGGGCCGCCGGTTTTGCGCAGCGCCAGCCACAGCGCCACAGCGCCGCCCAGTGCAAGGCCCGCGGGCACATCGCCATAGGCGGTCATATAAGTGGTATCCAGATAGATCGTATGGTTATACACCGTCAAAAACCAGGGGGCAAACCAGCAGATTGCTGCCAGCGGCACCGCAATGCGGTACTGGCGGAAGTTCAGCCCGCCCAGCACTGCGGCAAACACGGCGGCGGCCAGCACATCATACGCCACATAGATCTTCCAGTCTGCATAATGGCCCAAAAACTGGAAGAAGTAGGAGAGCAGCGGCAGGCCGGGGTTCTGGGTCTGGGGCCAGGGGGTTCCAAGGGTAGCCAGGGCATACAGGCGGTTATCCGCCTTGGTCACCTTTACGGCGGTAGCCCACAGGCTGAGTTCATCATACTTGGTTGCCAGCGGCTGGCGGATGAAAAAGTACACCGCAAATGCCAGCGCCATGCCCCAGAACAGCACCGCCCCCGGTGTAACCAGGCGGCGGTAGGCCGGGCGCTGGCCTTTGTGGGGCACCAGCGCCCACACGCCGCTGCCCGCAAACACCGCCCACAGCAGCACAGTGCCGGGCAGCAGCAGGTTTGCCATGCCCGCAGCCGTCAGCCAGGCAACAGCAATGCCCAGCGCGCTCAGCGGGGCCAGCGCAGCATGCAGGTTACATTTGAGCGTTAGGAACGCGCAGAACAAAAACAGCACCGCCAGCGCGGCAAAGATGCAAAGCAGCTCCATAGAATCACCATTTTATACAACATAAAAGCCCTGCGGGTGTGCCCCCAAGCCATGGGCGCACCGCCCCACAGGGCTCTTTTTTACTTTTTGCGGAAAACATCAACGGCAAGGCAGGCAAACGCAGCCCCCACAGCCGGGGCAAACAACAGCAGCAGCCATTGGCCGCCGTTTGGCACAAAGCGCAGGTACCACGGCTGCACCGGGTTGAGCACCACGCCGTCCAGCCGGGTAGGCACGCCGCCCACACTGTCCGGGTCAATGCGCAGCCCGGTCACGGTAAGGCCGCCCAGGTCAAAGGTATACTGGTTTTCGCCGCTCACGCGGGCAAAAACTTTCTGGGTCTCGCTGTACTCGGTCTGGCCGGGGCGCAGGTAATACAATGCTATACTGCCGGGCGGCAGGTAGTGCACGGCGTCCAGCTCCACCGTTTCCAGCCAGGCTTCGCCCCGCCAGATGATGTGCGGGTCGTTGTCGGTGGAAAGATACCAGCCGGGTTCATCCACCGGCGCGGTATGCCATTCATCGTCATCATAATTGACAAAGCTTTCAAATTCCAGGTCATCCGCCGTCAGTGTGCGGGTCACCATAGTGCCGTCTGCTTTATGGTTCAGCATCACAGCGCTGCCCACCAGCACGTACACCAGCCACACAATAACAGCGGCGGCATATGCCAATATCAGCAGCTGCTGGGGGCGCAGCGGGCGGCCCGCACGGGCGGGGGCGGCAAAACGCTTGGTTGGGCGTTTATCTTTCATTGTACCACCCCGCTTTCTGCCACAGCCACCGGGGTAAAGGCGATCGGCTTGCTGCGGCCTTCAAACCGGTAGAGGGTTGCGGGCATATTCGCTTTCAGCCCGCCTTCGAACCGGCTGCTGAACTCCCGCTCCAGATAGTCGTCCGCGCGGTCGATCAGCAGGTAGTCGATCTGCTTTTCTTCCATATAGGCGGTCAGAGAGTCTGCGGTGCAGACCGCCTCAAAGTCATACAAGGTCCAGTTCAGGCTTTCCACCAGGTTCATAAAGTCGGAGTCCCACCGGCTGGAATAATCATCGTTGCCCCACCAGGTACCGCCATAGCCGTTGACCACCTTGGCGGTCAGCTCATACTTGTAGTAGTACCAGCGGGTGGCATCATCGCCCTGACTGATGACCAGCACGCGGTCCGGCCAGTCCAGCACGGTGTTCATTGCTTCAGCGCGGTTCTTTACATCGCGGCGCAGGGTGTACAGGCTGTCGGCGTTGGTCCAGAACCCGGCTGCGGGCACACCGCGCCAGGCAAAAATACCCAGCACTGCCGCAGCGGCCAGCCCCAGCGCCGCACGGCCCAGCCGCTGCGCCGCGCCGCCGCTCTGCCCCACCGCAAAGCCCAGCACACAGAAGCCGTACAGCATCCACCCCTGCAGGTAGGGCGCGATATAACGCTCATAGTCCTTCAAGGCGGAGCCTTCGGCCTCGGAGAAATTGTAGAAGTACAAAATCAGGTGGAAGAGATACAGCGCGGCAAAGCAGAACGCCCCGCCCACAAAGCCAACCACGGTGCGGCGGCGTGCGGCACCGGCAGGCGCTGCCACAAAGGCCGCCGTGAACAGCAGCAGAATGCAGCTGACGGCCATGATGGGCGCGCCCACCAAACAGACGCGGCGGTACAAAAATGCCTGGCCCATGCTCTGCATGATCTGGGCAAAGCGTTCTTCGCGCCCAATGCCCAGCAGCTGCTTGATGCCGCCGGTCAGCACAGCACCATAGCTCAGGCCCGCGCTGCCCACGCTGGCCCCAGTGGTTTCGGTTGGGGTCACGGCGGCGGTATAGCGGTTCCAGCTGATAAACACCGCCAGCACCACCGCCGCCAGAATACTGCATTTTGCCAGCGATACGCCGAAAATGCGGGCAGGCTTTGTATCCGGGTGCGGCGTACCGAACAGCTGATCCAGCCCGATCAGGAACGTAACGATCAAGGCATAGGCAAAACCGATATCTTTGGTCATGGTCAGCACGGCAAGTGGCATGGCACAGGCAAAAAAGCCGGTTTTGCGCCCGCCCGCCGCGGCATACAGGCACAGGGTTCCGCCAAACAGCAGCGCCAGGGGGGTATCCGCCATGGCGTTGGCGTAAATGGTAGATGGGGTGCCCGCCGGAACTACGCTGAAAAAGAACGGCAGAAGAAAGCCCGCAGCAAACACCAACACAGCACCCGCCCAGTTTTTGCGCGGCATGGCTGCCGCCGGGGCAATGCAGGCCAGGAACAAAATATCCAGCCCGGCCAGGCACTGCCATTCATAAAACTGGCCCGGTACGCGCTGGAAGAGATAGGAAACCAGGCTGGTTGCCGGGTAGGTAAAGCTCGCCGTCAGGTTGATGGGATCCGCCACATACAGCGCAGCGCGCTCCGCCACCATCTTGGGGGCAAGGCCCCAGGCGGTAAATTCATCCCACTGGGTAAACATGGGCTGCTGCAAAGCAAACAGCACCCACAAAAAACAGCTGCCGCCCACAAACAGCAAAAAGCCGGGGCTGAACAGCGCCCGCCGGATAGCCCGCCACCCGGCACGCACCCCAAAATAGACCCCGCCGGCCAGCCAGACCGCCATGATGATAAAATGGCCGAACTGCAAAAGCCCCAGCAGGGAAAGCAGATACAGCACCACGGCCGACCCGCACAAAGCGGGCAGCGGCAGCAGGGCGGCATCGAACCGGGTACATGCCGCCACGCACAGACAGCATGCGGAGAAGAACAGCAAAAACAGCAGGCCGAATACAATCTGCACGGTACAGCACCTCCCGGAATCAGAATTAAATTAGTAATTAGCAATTAGCAATGAATCATTAGCGGTGGATTGCCGCCCGGTGGGCGGCTTAGAAAATTGGGGCAAGGTAGCATATAAAGGCCAATTCTATACCCGAAGACTATCACGCAAAAGCCGCGAAAAACCGCAGATTTGATCGTGCCACGGGCACACCGCCATTATTTTTAACTATTCTCTCATATACGCGTAAGCCAGCTCACGCGTATACGACGTACACCGGCCCCACAAAGTAGTGCTGGAAGAGCAGCACAGCGCCAAAAACGGCATAGCAGGCGCACAGCGGGGTGATGACCGCTTCGGCCTTTTCTTCCGTGATGGCGGGGCGGATGGTTTTGCGCAGCAGCACGGCCAGGGCGGGCAGCAATGCCAGCCAGACGCAGAGGAAATACCGCGCCTGCAGCCCCACAATGCGCACCATGCCCACCGGGGTATAGGTGATATACATGGCTGCCATGGCACCGGCGGCGTACACCAGCGCCAGCAGCGCCGCCCCGCCCACGCGGCGGCGGGTGGGGAACGCATCGGCGTGTTTTGGCTGCGCAGCAGCCAGCAGGGCAGCCAACAGCAGCACCAGCGGGCCGGTCAGGTTCAAAAAGCTGATGGGCAGATCCTTCCAGCCGAACAGGCCGAGCTGCCCAATAAAGAAATCATTCTCTCCCAGGGTCCCCCAGAATGCAGCAATGGTCCGCAGAGGGTTGCGCAGCACAAAGGCCAGCTGTTCACCGCCGTTTACCGTGCTGCCGCCCTGGCGCTCAATGATGGGATAGTTATAGCGGAACGCCGTTCCGTACCATTCCGTCAGCAAGGTAACGGCCATAGCACCGCCAAAGCCGCCCAGCGCCCACAGCGGGCGGCGTCCCTTGGCGTGCCATTCCCGCTTTGCCACCAAAAAGATAGGCAGCACCCACAAAAGGTTCAGGTACGGTTTAGCGATATTGACAAAGATGCAGGCGGCGGTGTAAATGCCCGCCGTTTGGGTGTTCCACTCCTTGCGGGTCAGCAGGGCAAGCATCAGGTAATAGCAGCCCAGCAGGGTTGCATCATAGCTCAGCGACGACCCCATAAACAGCGACATCGGCAGCAGCATAATGGCCGCAAAGGCCGGGCGGTAACGCTCCGCTTTGGCCAGCGCCAACGCGCACAACAGCGTGTAGGCCAGCAGGTTGACGATGCGCCCGCCATATAGGCAGCCCAGCGCGCCAAAGCCCAGCAAGCGTGCCAGCGCCATACCGACCGCGCCCGGCAGGAATGGAATGACCAGAAAGCTGACCGGCTCGCTGACCGGGTCCGGCACAGAATCTCGCACATCGTGCGCCCGGTACAGGGCAAAGCTGTCCGCCATGCTCTGCACTGCGCCTTCCTTGCCGTATTGCTTCAGGGCATAGCCCGCGGTGTTATAGGCTTTTTCCGCCCCGGTATCGGGGTCAGTGCCCACACCGGCAGAGGTATGCGCATTCACCCATGCACCGGGGAACGCTTCCAGCAGGTAGGCCACATCGTCCGGGTAGGTGCGGGAAGCATCAAAATCAAAGTGCCCGGTGGAGATGGCATAGGTGCGCAGGTAATGGTCGGCTTCGTCCGGCGTTTGCAGCGGCGGGTTGGCAAATGCAAACAGCAGCCCGCACAAAAAGATGCACACGGCCCCTTTTGCCGCAAATCCTTTTGCAAACCGCCGCACACAATACCCGGCCAGCAGACATACTTCCAGAAAGGCCGCACACCCCAGTACAACCACCAGGGGGGACACACGGTTATCCAGCCCAAAGAACACCCGCCAGTAATAGGCCCACAGCACGCCGCACACGGCGGCGCACAGCACAGCCAGCCCCCACCGCACAGCGGCGGGCAGCTTTTGTAATTTTATTGGCATAAAACTTCCCTACAACCGCCCTTACAGAATGTACTGGCCGACCTTGTACTGGTCCAGGTTGCCGCGCAGGAACTCAATGGTTTCGGCAAGGCCCTGTTCAAAGGTATACTGCGGTTTCCAATCGGTCAGGGTGCGCAGCTTGGTGGCATCGCCCAGCAGGCGGTTGACCTCGCTCTTTTCGGGGCGCAGGCGCTCGGCTTCGCAGACGATCCTGGCGCTGGGGTTGATCTGGGCAATCAGCTCATTGGCCAAATCGCCGATGGAATGTTCCACGCCGGTGGCAATGTTGATTTCCTGGCCAATGGCGGCATCGCAGTCCGCAATGGCCATAAAGCCGTGGGCGGTGTCCTTGACATAGTTAAAGTCGCGGGTGGGGGTCAGGCTGCCCAGCTTGATCTCCTGCTGGCCGGCCAGCAGCTGGGTGATGATGGTGGGGATGATGGCGCGGCCGCTCTGGCGCGGGCCATAGGTGTTGAAGGGGCGCACAATGGAAACCGGCAGGTCAAAGCTGCGGTAAAAGCTTTCAGCCAGGCGGTCCGCGCCAATCTTGGTGGCAGAGTAGGGGCTCTGGCCCTGGAACGGGTGGTGCTCGTCAATGGGCACATACTGGGCGGTGCCGTATACTTCGCTGGTGGAAGTAACCATCACGCGCTGGGTGCCCAGCTCGCGGGCGGCGTTCAGCACGTTCAGGGTGCCCTTGATGTTGGTATCCACATAGCTGTCCGGGCTGTGGTAGCTGAACGGAATGGCAATCAGGGCAGCCAGATGGAACACGCGCTCCTGCCCGCGCATGGCAGTACGCACGCCGTTGGGGTCACGTACATCGCCCATAAAGATATCCATTTCATTGCGGATCTCCGGGGGCAGGGTATCGATCCAGCCCAGGGAACCAAACGAGTTATACAGGCAGAAAGCACGCACTTTCTCGCCGCTTTTTACCAGCTCTTCGGCCAGATGGCTGCCGATAAAGCCATCGGCACCGGTCACCATAACGGTATGGGACATTGTAAAAACACTCCTTTTTATATGGCAATACCGCCCGCAGGGCAGAACAATCCAATTATTACAAAATAGTATAACCGATTTGCGGCCTGATTTCAACCAATGCCCCGCCCAGCGTGCAAAAAAGTGCCGGGGCTGCCGCGGATAGGGTAGGCCCGCATTAAATTTATATAAAGATTATTCCGTTTGTATCAAAGAGTTCGGCAATATGTTATAATAGGGCAATACCGCATAATTCTAAGTGCCGATACGGCGAGCGAGGTGCGGCAGAT
>OLGA01001723.1_pt1 | contig 16740 bp, 16 predicted proteins | sample 1604881 | NCBI WGS metagenome assembly OLGA01 (sample SAMEA3888896, study PRJEB22519) | human gut metagenome | biome: human gut; feature: human-associated habitat; material: faeces | place: Denmark | collected 2009 | reverse complement strand
TTAGAGCAGGATCCATTAAATACATATGATATACCTTTAAATGGAGAACAGAATAAAGTTACTATAGACAACCCTGCAGTAACTTATTTTGTTATTGATAACTCTGAGACCTCTCCTGTATATGAAGATATTTTAAAGTGTGCTTTTGATATCGCTGCAAAAACCGTTACTGTTAATGGTAAACCCTATGCCTTTAGTTTAACCGATAATGTTACTAACCCTCTACCATTAACGGTTGATAAATCCTTTATTTTTATGCTACCCCCGAATGACATAACGGTTACTTTAACGGTTAAACGTGTTTACCCGGAACTGGCAGCTACTATTTTACAAAATCGTATTAGGGCTCTTTTAAACACTACTCCAATAAGAGAAGTTAACAATGCAGAAAATACTGTAGAGTTAATTGGAAGTTTTGTATGGCAGTTAATGTAAGTACAATTTGGCTAAAAGAATGTTACCTTATGGTAGAGAATACAGTTCTACCTGTTAGGATGTTTAACGCCAATTTTACTGTTGGCGGTATACCTACTTGTGCAGTAACTCCTGTGACAGGTATGTCAGATACAGGAGCTCCTCCCTCTATTATAGATAGGGTTAAAAATGGTAGTAGGGCTGTTTTGTATTTAGGTGTAAATGGCGGGTATACCGTAATCTTTGCTGGTTATGTGATGAATGTAACCGTTGGCGGCGATATTGGAGGATACCGTAGTGGTTTAGCCTATCAGGTTATTATTACTTTGAGCCATAATGCTAATGGTTTAGCGTCATATGCTTTTGGCCAAAGAAACTTTCTACCTTTTGGTGCCTGTAGAGATTCCTTTTATGAAAAGAATAAAAACGTAGGCATTAATATAGAAAGGCTTGTAGAAACAGAAGGTATTAAAAACGATAAACCTGCAGTACATTGTAAAGAAATAGTAGAGAAGATTCTTACATGGTACCAACAGCAGGGAGTGGGTTATCCTAATATATCAGGTATTATTAGGGCATCCACTGTAAAGTTTAAGGATATTATTAGGAGTGCTGGTGCAGCAAAAACAATGCTTAAATCAGGCATTACCCAGCAGACTAAAAATATTTTAACAAGTACATTTGGATCTCAAGCAACAGCTTTTGATTTACTGTCAACCCTAGCTCAGAGTTGTTTTTTGACACTGGTGCCAGATACTTATTATGTAAATGTAATACCTTCTTTCCCAATGCAAGCATTTGAAAAGGGCAGTATACCAGAAATCTCGATTGAGCATATATTAAGTACAAACTGGATAAGCTCTTTGGCTATTATGCCAACCACTTGTGTATGGGTGCCTAGACGTAGTGTAAATAGGAATATTGCGTATCAAAACCCTCACGTGCCTTATAATCCACTTACTCAAAATATTGTATTTAATAAATCTAGTTTCTTTAGATACCCGGATAAAGATACCGGTAACTCTTTAATTATGAATCCACCTGGTATATTTAATTGGTTATTGGATATGGAATTGAATTATTCTGGTGGTAAAGCAAAACAAACAAAGGTTGATTATACAGGTGGTGCAGTTAATGTAAATTTACCACGGGTTCAACCCAAGGAAAAGGTGTCACAGGCACCAAACGACTCTATGACTATAGGCCAAGCCGTGGCTAAGCTGTTGTATGCCGCTCACGCTTATGCTTCAAGTCAGGTGCAGTTAGCTGTTGACCCCGCGTTTAATTTTTCTGGCAGAGCGGCTGATTGTGCTAAGTTGGGTAGACCTTGGGCAGAAAATAGTATTATAGGTTTATTGGGACGTGTAATTGCATTTCAATTACCTATGGTTGAGCGTAATAAAGTTGAAAATGAGTGGTTTATAGGATATGTTAACAACATAGCAGCTACGATGAACCGTGATGCCTCTCAGTTTTATTATCGTCTTCGTTTGTCATCTGTGCGTCCATATTCGGATGATGGTGATGCAATCAAAGTTTCAGACAACCCTTTATTTGATAACGTAAATGCAAACCTCGACATCAAGTGAATCTAAAGATAAGATCATGAGTGCTTATGACTCATGGGTTAAAACACAGTCTCCTGAGGACACCAAGAATTTATTAAATGTGCTTGAGCCTCAAATTACAAGTGCATTACGTAGTTTTTCTCCTGGTATGGAGGATAGCCTTAAACTAAAGGCACAGGTTCTTACCATGGACGCTATAAAGACCTACGATCCGACTAAGGGTATGCATTTGAAGTCTTATGTATATCAGAGGTTACAACCTATTCAGCGTATTTATGGTCAACGCAGCAATCCTGTAAGGGTTCCAGAGCGTCATGTATTAGAGGCCATGTCTTTGGCTAAATATGAAAATGAATTCAGGGATAAATGGGATAGAGATCCAAGTGTTTCCGAGTTAGCAGATATTTCCGGGATTCCTATTAAGCGTATTACTCAGATAAGAAGAAATAAAGCCTCCGTTTCTGAAACTAATACAATTGATCCTGAAAGTGGTAATGCGATGGTAACTCAGAAAGACGACCCTCAGGAAGTGTGGTCACATTATGTGTACTATAGTTTAGATCCTACGGATCAAAGAATCTATGAAATGGTGACTGGCTTTGGTGGTTCACCCATATATAAAAAAGCAGAGATTGCTAAGATATTAAAGATCACACCTGCTGCAATAAGTCAGCGTGTTAATAAGATTGCAGCTAAATTACAAGAAGGCATTAATCTTGGCTAGTAAAGTAATACAGGATTTTAATACAGAGGCTAGACTTGTTATTGGTAACGTTAGAAACCAACTAACAGGTTTTGCTGTTGTTAAAAATGAAAATCCATGTACTTATAACTTAGACTCTATAAACGAGTACACTAAGTTAATACAGAAACTATTGCCAGAGGTTAGGAATAACCCATCTGACTGGTATGAGCTAGAAGCAGCTAACCTTGATAGAAATACTATTAGGAGTGCTGTAAATTTGAATTTACATAAAGAATTGCAATTAGATAGAATAAAAAAGGTTAGGGCATCTGCGTGTCACTATGCCATTCTAGGGTTAGCAAATGGTATTGTAGATGTTGCTTTAAGTACTAAGAGTAGTAAGGTATAGCCATGGCGAACGATATAAGATATTTATATGAGCAAGCTGATGGTGTTGTTGAAGCACCTCTGGTTATATTGGGTACTTGTACAGGTGATCTTACTTTAGCTCAACAAGTGCTTAATACTTTATTTCCATCTACCAGCAACCTTAGAGAGTTTGGTGGTGGGTTATACGATGCTTTAACTGGAGCTAACCTTAACGAAACAACAGTAACTCAATTAATAAATAACTATTTAGTTGATACCAGGAATTACCTCGAATTACAGTTAGATACCACAGTGGATATTACAGTGGAATCTGTAACAGTTGAAGACAGAAACCTTGTTGCAAGGTTAATTTTAGTTCCTGGGGATACTGGTTTGGAAACCAGTGTTGAAGTTAGTATAAATACAGAAGGTTAATCAATGGGCTTAAATACAGATCTCCTTAATAATACTTCTGTACGTGAAGCAGAGGATGCTCTTGTAGCGGTATTTGAAGGCTCCGATATTGACTGTAGGGTTGGCACTACAGTTAGAGAGCTTGTTATAAGACCAATGGCTGTATTACGTGCAGAGCAGCTAGAGCTTCAGACGAATTTTTTGAATACACTAAACCTTTATAACATAGCCGAAGGCGCTGAGGCAGATGACGATTTTGTTGATGCTTTAGCGTCTACCTATAGGGTTAAAAGACACCCCAGTAGCTCGGCTAGTGGTACAGCGGTGTTCTATTTAGAGGACGGAAACACAGTCACCTATGTTAGAGCTGACCTTGGCTTATATGCTGGGGATGTACCATTAGAGATTTTATATACCTATATAGGTGTTCCCAACGTTTCTGAGTATGAAGATACGGATACTGTAAAATATGTACCCATTAGAGAAAAGGATGGTAATTATTTTATTGTAGTGCCTGTACAGACTCAAGACACTGGAGTGGTTAACCCTATTACTACAGGCACTGTTATTAACATAACTGGTCCTGTTAACAATATCAGTTCGGCAGCAGTGTTGTCTGCTATTGCTGGAGGTAAAGCGGCAGAGGATAACCAATCGTTGGCTAACCGTATTCTATATGGAGTACCTAATGGAATGTTAGCCACCCCGTTGCAAATAAAGAATGCCTTTGTAAATGACTTTAGCATTGTACCAGATAGTGTTGCTGTTATAGGCACGGGTAGTTCAGTATTGAGCAGAGCTTTAAATCCGCTTACTGGTATTGCACAAGAGGGTTTTGTAGATGTGTATGTTAACACGGAAAATAGCTATGCGATCTCCTATATTAGCGCACAGGCCATTAAAACGGATACTGGTTATAAGATAACAATTTTACCAGAAGAAGCCGCTGGCGTATATGATGTATCTTATATCTCAGTTGATAATATAGGTACTATTGACACCTTTGATGTTAAATATACTGTAGGTTCTAATACGGGGTCACATAAAGTTGATGCTGCCTCTGCGAGATATAGTGCCTACCAACAGATTGAAATTACCTTTGCAGCAGATAACGAAGAGCCTGAACTTACCTGTTCAGTAGCTGTAAGGTTTGAGCGTAAGATTAGATTATTACAGGAATACGTGGATTCGTCTGATCGTAAATACCCGGGGCAAGATACTTTAATTAAAGCGGCAGTTCCTTGTTTCTTAACATTAAGGTTCACTGTTAAAGCCATTGACACTACGTATGATTTAACAGAGTTAAAGAATGCTGTAGTTACACACATTAATAGTTTACCGACCGGCAAGGGCTTTATTGATGGACAAGACATTGTAGATTCTTTAAAGGATTACAATGTACAGGTTAGGTTTCCAATTAATATGACAGGTAGCTTTATTTTACCTGATAAAACCCATACCGTTACCACAACCAATGCTAGACTAGATTGTCCAAGCTGGCCGGAATACCATCTTACTCCAGATGTTTTTGCCTTCTTTACTGATTTAGATAATGTAGAAATTACAGTTGAGTTATGATTTCTGATTTCTTCAAAGATTCTCGTAATATAAATACTATATATGAGGTATTAGGTCCGTTTTGGGGTGTTATATTTAATGACCCCAAAACTATTAGGGCTATTTGTAAGGCCCATGCCTTATCTTATGACGAGATCGAACGAAATTATAAGGATATGCTGACTCTATTTAATGAGCCTAAATGTCCTGAATATCTAATCAAGAATTTAAATATTCTATTTATTCCAGAGACGAATATTAATAGAGTTCAATATAAAGTGTCAGATGAACCACTATTAAATTCTGAGATATTTGAAGTGGGTCAAGAAACTCCGGCGGAAGTTTATGAAGTTACTTTAACACAGCCTTTATATAGTGCACCTCTAATCCAGAATGACTTAAAGGGCAGCATTACACTTATAGATGGTATTGACTACAAACGTAAAAACAATACCACTCTGACTATGACTAAACATCCAAAGGATTTAGGGTTCATTAGAAGGATGACTATAATAAATGATGTACCCACATATGAGTATATCATGTTTTATCCTTTTAGTTCAAGTGAAGAAAACGGGTACTATACACATTATGACTTTTATGGCGTTACTAATTTTTCTGGGACTGGTGTTTTTGATTTATGGACTACTGAAGGAACCATAACAAACATAGTCAAAAATGCCCAGAGATTCTTGGGAATTACAGCACCTAACACTGATGGTGCTGTTATTGACAACTGGAAAGAGGGAAACTTCTTTATTTACAGGACAGCGGATGAGCTTATTAAGGTTCCAGCCGTATATACTCCTGTTGTCTCTATAGGCAGTGTAATAGATCATACACAGCCAATCATTGAAGAGCTTTTTGTATCTGACGATATTACTACAACAGATATACCGTATTATTATGTACCAGCTGATAATTTAATGCCTGTTAATGTACACGGTATTATTATTCCTAGAGGTGCCTATTTTTGATAGCAGTATCTATTACTTACTGCAGGAGGACGGCAAGGTATCTGTATATGAAGATGACACACCTGTTTCATTAGAGAACGGCAATAGGCTATCTGTTAATTTCCATTTAGGTGGGTTTAAAGAGGATGTAAATAGCTTTTACCAGAATTTGATTGCAAATGCTAATACATTTAACATTGACCTAAATGAATACTTTAAGAACTACCCACCATTATATAAGCCTACAAGGGCTTTATTTAAGGACTTAACATTAAAGGCCCCCGCTGTATTGGGTTTAACTAACTCGGCTGTAAACAGCGTTAGAACGCAATTAAAGGCATTCCAAGCAATCCCGGATAGCTTACCAGCAGGAGCTAACCTTAGAGCCAACATGGAAGTTACCGTAAACACCACAGTAACACCTACGGTTGAAGATTCAATAGTTGGTTTTATAGTATATACTGAAACAGAGAATTTGAATTTTAAAACTACAACAAAGACGAAATATTGCAGAGCAGTAATATGAATAGTAAACTCACAATAAACCCTAAAGGCCAAATTGAGGCCTTTTATGTGTTTGATAATAACACGAAACAAACTGTATTGAAATGCCACAATGCAGCCATGTATTCCAGTTGTGGAATTATTGCTTCTGCATTGTGCAATAAAATACACCCCGGTATTAATGCAATGTACATGGCTTATTATAATGGCACAGGTGATCCTGATTGGCCAACCATTGATAAGACCATGACTACAGACTATTTCAAAAACCTTACAGGTGCTTATGGGTATATTAAAGTACCTATTATCTTAGCAGGGACTGCCTCAACAGGGACTTTATTCGGCAATAATATTATTACAGTTCATGGCATTTCTATGGATAATGCAAGCCAGAATCAAGATAGTGGCGAATTTAGTTCTGCTAATCAATCTAAGGTATTTGCGGTGGCATTGGTCAGTAGTCCTGATTTAGAGTCAACAACAGATGATACTATCTTTAGCATGGCTAATATTCAAGTTAATGCCGCCAATAGTTATATTGATAAATTGTCCAATGCACAGATTGGTATTGCTTGGACTGTTACGATTGGAGATGCAGAATGATCAATATAACAAAATATAAAAATAATGATCCTTTGAATCAGGAGTCTATGAATAGACCATTACAGCAAATTGAAAGTGCAATAAATGGTCTAGAATCTAAGGTTGATAACTTTGTACAAACAAAGGCATTGGTATCGCATAACATTCCATGCGCATCTGATGTAAATATTGGTGATTTCGTATATTTCAATAATGGTATATTAAATAAGGCAATTGCTTTATGGAGTAACCAATATGATTCACAGGGAGAACTACTGGCGGCAGAATCCTCATATCCCGTAGGGATTGTCATTTCGAAAACCACAGGTACTGTTGCAGATATTGTCACCGAGGGTGTAGTTACTGCCACTAATGTCATTACTGCTGTATTTGGTAGTGCCCCCGTTGCTGGTGAATATTACTTATCAGGCACAGAAGCTGGCAAGGTTACTGCAATCAGAGCTTACATGCCAATTAGAGTGTGTGTATTAGCAAATGCCAATACTATGGTAGTGGATATTAAACAGCCTCCTACCAATTACCATACTCATAGATACCTTACCCTTAATAAGGGATGGACTGCAGTAGCAGATGCTACTATTACAGAAGATATACCTACAGGTTTCGAGGATGGGTTTATTTATAACCTTTCTGAAGATCAAAACCTGCAGGATATTATGTATGATTGGGCTGGCGATTTCTTACTGGTCAATGATGGTAAAATCGTTGTTGACGGCAGTATGATAATTACTGCTGAGAATATTTACTCCCAAATTGCACCAACCGGTGTTGTTACTATTTTTACTACAATTCCGTGTGCCCATGATGAACCGGTGGTTAGGGCCATTAAAACTTTAAGTAAACGTGTAGTTGCAACCAATGATAGAGGTATTGTAACCCTTGAAATTGATAATTATATCGATGAGGGTACTGTAAGTAATCACGCCACGGCAATTACAGATTTAACCTCTAATGGTGAAATTATTAGAACCCCGGTTATATCTGAACTTCGATCAGATAATACAATTTCGATTGTTTCTGGTGGTAATGGTATTGCTTATATTAGTACAGCCGGAGTAACTAGGACATTATATCCTGAGGTAGTTAATTTAAATAATGCAACCACAACCTCTATAGATTCAAAATTAATGTATGTGTTTCCTGCAGGTAGAGAAAGTGGACTTGTTGGGGTATTTCACTTGAATACCTTGGCAGAAGGGTTACAGTATAGAGTGTATCCATTTATTGAACCCGTCGGTGCTTCTGGTACATTTAGTGCAAACTTTAATGCTGCTGTTTCTTTTGTAAAGCAGGGAAATGCAACAGGTATTACAGACTATGAAGTTGGTCCTATGAATCAATCTCTTTCTGGTACCATAGCTGCAGCAACTAAATATTTTATTCAAGGTACTACCGCATTGACAGTGGATGGTGCAGGTACTGTATATTTGAATCTTACAACAAGCCCCTCAGTTAGCAATTTACTATTAGGGTTTGGTATTATCGTGCAGGTAGAGGAAAAACCATGATAACAGAGAATATCTTAAGAGAGTGGTATAGTGAAAATGCACACCGGGCATTTCCATTAGCTGATACTGCCAATGGCCTTGCTCAATCTGGAGAGTATCTTCCAACAGGTCTACTGGTGGGTATGACCATGGGAGTTCCATCTACTATGCTCTCATTAGATAACTCAAATGAATTAAAGTATACAGTATATCTTAGAAGAGCTGTAATTACCTCTGCGGCAGTACAACTTACATTTGCTGCAATGGGTCAAGATAATTCCTCTTATGACATTGGGTATGTAGAGGCTACTATGGACGCCATTAGCCAGAATCCACAGGGAGGGTATAGTATAGCAAGCCTTGCTACAGATAACCAAGATTTATTTGGTGTAACCGGCAGTGTATATTTTGGGCCTGTCGAAATCTTTGTGGGGCATGGCGGACTTTACATATTAGACCAAGACTCTGGCAGGATTGCCCTAGAATGTATTAATGTTTATCCAGATTGTGTAAGAAGTCTCCAAGTAAATGACACTAACTTAACGGGGGATATTGTACTACAAGAGGGCCCCAATATTTCATTTAATTTGGTAGGCAATACCCTTACTATAGATCTTGCCATTGATGCCGATACTGCAGGGTTTACATCAAGGGATGATCTTTTGAATGCTATTATAGAAACCTTCGGGCAACCGATTACTACTATTAACAACATTGCACCTGATAAAAACGGAAATTTTTATTTAACTGCCGAAGAAGGGGATTGCTGCACTATAACACCGGTTACAGCAGGGGTAACTATTAGTAACCCGTGTGCAACACCTTGTTGCGATCAATCTATATTAGTATCTGTTGTTGAAAATATTGATGCACTTAACACAAGGGCATCGAGATTGTCTTCTTATTTGACTGCAGTTACTAATAACCTTAATACGCTGCAGAACGAGCTTTCAATTTTGAAAATAAACCTGAATCAGCAATAATGGCAAGAATCATCATTAAGAATCAAGATGGCAGTATAAAGCAAACTAAAGAGCTTATTAATACTGACTTAATACTTAAGGGTGGTAAGGGCATTAACCTTACCACTTCTGGTAATGCTATAACCGTTATTCCATCATTTAGTCTTAATGACCTTACGACAGCTTTAAATAATAATTATAAAGATATTGTTGACCATACTGGTAATTTCTCAGATCCTGCCGGTTATTATTTATCTAAGATAAATAATACAGCACCGATTAACAACAATTTTATGTTAAACGGTGATTTGACCTCACAGTTAGAGCCCACAGAATACGGCTTAACCTATAGTGACTTTGGTAGACCAAATGTTGACTGCGGTGATTATGCTAGACTAAAAGAGCTTATTGATAAACTTGAAGCCTATATGGATAAAGTTAAGGATCAAATCATACAAATACCTACCATTAAGGATTCAGAATCTAAAGCTGCTAAGATATATGGTGTACATGCACAGTATCAGGCACTGGCTAAGTTGTGGAACTATATTGTGCAGGTATCAACAGCTAGGTTAAATGTAAGCTATCAAAATAGATCTATCTTTGTACAGACTAGCTATCTTAACCACAATAATGAAAATGCTGGTAAGAATACACCAGTTACTTGTACCATTACTCTTAAGAACTATACTGGTACAGATATACCTAAATTGTATGCTAGGTTTGCTAGAGCTAGTTTTACATCTTCAAAGAATAATCCAAACTATCCTGCATATAATCCCTCTTATCCAGAAATACAGGCAGAACTCATTCCTGGAGATACTGTTGGGCATACCTGGTTATTTACATTCCCTAATGAGATTGTACAGGGTGATACAATTACTCTGTTAACTAGGTTTGATATTACGACTACGGATAAGAGTACAGATACCAAAAAGGATATCTATACACTTGCGGATAAAATACAGATTGCTAGGGCTGTAGCTAATATGGATATTACGATGCCTGATACTATTATAGTGGATGGTAAACCCGTAGTAAATCCAGATATAAATAAACCTTATCAAACCTATGATGAACACATAATGGATTATCATAAGGTAGGTGACCCTGAGGATTGCAATACTCAAATTATATCTACGGCTAATCCAGTCATATATAGTAAGCAGGAAGAGTATACTGCAGATGAATTGGGTACTTATGTTATCACAATCGATAACTATGTAGATGATGCCTCAATTGATCCTATTTCTTATAAGATAACCAAGAATGCAGAAACCGAGGGTGAATGCCAAACTACAGAGTCTGGTTTTATTGATTTAGGTATTTGTTCCATAGTATTTGATAGTGGCTGTTTACACCCTGGCGATCAATTTGCAGTCAGTGTTGTAAAGAAAACAGTAGATAATGAAGATGTCCCATTAATCAAAGATTCTAACCTTATGGTTGAGATTAATTGGAATAATATTCTGTTCTGCTCTACTAATGGAAATATCCAACGGAATAAAACTGTAAACATCATTGGAGAGGAAAATGATGTAGGTGAACTTACTGTTTCGGTATCACCAACTATTAATACAATTGATGGTGGTGTTACTGGAGGAGGAGCTGTTGGAGGTTCTGTCTCTGGCGGTAGTGTTATTATGGGCACAGTATCTATCGGTAGTGTAAATGTTGGTACTGTAAGTATTGGCTCTGTTAAACAGGGCTCTTTCTACATGGGCACAGTATCCATTGGTAGCATTTATACAGGCAGCATCTCTGTTGGCGTTATTGATATTGGTACTGTTGTACATGGGACTATTAGTATAGGCTCTATAAAACAGGGTACTGTTAGCATTGGTACTTTCTATGCTGGTTCGGTATCTGTAGGTACAGTTGCCCTCGGCACTATTAGTATAGGTAGTGTTAAAACAGGGACAGTTAGTGTTGGTAGTATTGTGGTGGGTATTGTAAGCGTAGGTACCTTTACACAGGGCAGTATCTATATGGGTAGCGTTATTGGTGGCAACGTTTCATCTGTAACAGTTAAAATGGGTACAGTTAGTGTTGGCACTATCAATGTTGGTAGTGTTGTTATGGGCACTATCCAGATGGGTACAATTGTACAGGGTTCTGTAAGCATAGGGTCTATTATGTTAGGGTCTATTTCGGTTGGGTCAGTTATTGCGTCAAATGCAATCTGTGATTCCGTTACGGTTAATATGGGCAATATTATCTATGAATCGACTACCTATGAAGTCGTGCCAACAGTAGATATGACAGACGAGACTGAATAATGCATTTTATTTACGATATTTTATATTCCAATGCATATCCGTTTGAGGTTGCTACAACAGCAATCAATAAGGGCATTATAAATGATGTTGTTATTTTAAATGCCAAGGCAGCATGGCTTACTGATATCATCATTACAGATATCAGAGCCTTTGTTGCCTTTGTAGACGATCAGAACAGCATTATAACAGCGGATGTTGAATCTCCTAGCATAGATACCCCCTATGAATTAACTGACGCCACAGGGCCTCGTGGAAGCATTATATTCGGCAATCTGGTGGGTTATAGTATTAACATAAGCGCACAACATTTAAAATTAGCCGATGGGATCTGTATCCCACAAGTTACAAAGACATCAGAAGATCTTTATGGCGATAATAGAGATCGTTATGACATTATCTTTACAGGTAGCCTTGTGGGATCATATAATAATGATACTGGTATGATTTCTTTAGGGGTTGATGAATCTTTATTTGTAAATGAGACAAGCGTGCAAACAACAGGTCTAAATATAAATGGTAATGGTGTTAGGAGTTTAGCTGGTGTTACATCTGATAGTAATAAAAACATTGAGATAAACATCCCCGGGGCCGGTTTTGAACCCGTTACCTATAAAGGTGAGGTTATTGGTTTAAAACTTGTTACTGTTAATATTCCAGGATGCGATACTACAGATGTCATTAAGGATAACATTACATGTTCTATCATGGATGGTTCAACTACAAACTACCCGTTAGATGATATCATCTGTGATTCTGATGTACCTATTTGCCCTGAGGAGTGGGAAAAATGAGAAGCAAAAGGAATATTTTAAACCAAGAGTTTAGGGATTTCTGTAAGGTAAATAAATACCCAATGACAACCGATAGCTCATTTGTAGCTACAGATGGACGTACCATTCCTGTTGGTTTATTTATTGATCTTATTATTTACCCGTTACAAGATACTCCTAGGAATGTGTATATAAGCTCCATTTATAGGAGTTATAGGAAACTTGTTTTTGAATTTAGAAACGATACTACTGTTTTAGGTACTGCTGCTAGTGACCTATTAAATGAAGCTTATAATTACATTTACGATAGCCATAAAAATATTATTGGCACTATTGTAATGGATTATGACTCATTGGTATATGTATATGGGTTAACCTTAAATAAAAAACTAGAGTTTAATAGTGATGCACTTGTTGTACATCCTTCTAGAGTATTGAGCTTTATAGGTAACCAACAACAGCTTTTTATAAATGGTGAAGCAGTCTCTACAGATAAACCCATCAGCGTTGCTTTCACTTCAGATAGGTTTGTACAAGATCCTTCAACTTGGGCATATGACCTTAACCTTACTGTTACTGATTTGAATATTAATAATACGCTCCCCACAATGCTTACTATCAACGGGTATAACTTTAAGAATAACCAGGCATGGATTTACGCCGATAAGGACTCTAATATTCGGATAAGCACTAAAGAGGACAACACTTTATATTTCTATAGGAAGGGGGATACTATCAATGTCTAATAACTATGAATATTATGATATAACCTACCCCTTTATAGATAATACAATGAAAAGCGCTAAAGGTGGTATCCAGAATATACAGTTATATGTATATAAATACCCCGATGGCATAAAAGGTACCCCTATTGGGTTATTTTTAACAAGTATCACAACAGGTACTACAGTAGTTCTTACATTTGAGGTTAGATTTACTGATGGTGTAGAAACCATTACTGTTAACGTTACAAAGGGGGCTCAGGTTTTTACCGGTAGTACTTCTTGGTGTACATTAACAGTAAAAGCTGTACACAAGCTGTTTAAAACTGATGCTACGTTTACTGGTAATAATATGGTAGAGCCCTGTTGTTGTATCTGGGCTATAAAGATGGATTCAATCTTTACAGCTAAGGATGAAAACGGTAACCCGGTTTTAATAGATCCAAAATTAATTGGTAAAAACTGGAGTGTTACTTATGGTAATGGTACCATCGAGATAAACGGGCTATATCCAGCAGATGCTGAGGTGGATGACGTTGACCGGGGTATTGTTTCTATAAATGGTTTAACAGCTGAAACAATCTCTATTAAAACAAGCAGTAGCCTTTCACTGACTACGGGCAGATCTACAATAACAATCGGAGCACCACAGAATGAGTAGTGCTGGTAAAGCTAATTGCGCCTATAACAATTGGGATGATGAGTTCATTGCTAATTTAAGCAAACTCATTGAACCTATGGATTGTGATAATAACAAGTATCTATTGATACCTGAAGATCTTGTTATGTGGGTGGATTGTGCTGATTTTGAAGCCTCACTAAACTACATTCCTTTTGATACTACAGGCAATGCCGCTCCAAGGCAATATAGTTTTAACCAAAACCCATATACAGGTAACTTTATAAACCTGTATAAATATATCAATGCTAAGGGCATTGAGTTTGATTTTGAATGCTATACTATTTCGGATGAGTGTACTAAAGCCATATTTAATAAGGGCTTTATAAAGTCTCCAACACCCACTATTCCGTTTGTGGTAGATACTTACATTGACGCTAATCCCGATGTTAATGTAGATATCGAATTACCGCCGGTGTTAGTGCCAGGTACAATATTACCTACTATTGTTTTACCCGATGTCGAATTACCGGATATTATCATTCCGGATATTATAATTCCTGATATTAATATCCCTGATATCATTATTCCTGATATCATCATTCCGGATATCATAATTCCAGACATCATTATTCCTGATATCATTATTCCGGACTATGTATTACCGGATATTATCATTCCGGATATCGTAATTCCAGATATTGTAATTCCTGATATTATCATCCCTGACATTATCATTCCGGATATTATAATTCCTGATTTTATAGTGCCTGATATCATAATTCCCGACATTATAATTCCAGATATTATAATTCCAGATATTATAATTCCTGATATTGTAATTCCTGATATACGTATACCGGATTTACAGATGCCGGATATTCATATTCCCGATATTGTAATACCTGATATTGTGATACCGGATATTATTATCCCTGATATTATAATACCTGATTTTACAATACCAGACATCACCATTCCAGATATTGTAATACCAGACATTATCATTCCTGATGTTGTGATACCAGATATAGTTATTCCTGACATTGTAATACCCGCACTTGAACTGCCTGAGTGCAGTATCAAGATTCCAGATATTACAATCCCGGATATTACTATTACACTACCATATGTTGAAATTGCTCCTGTTACTATTAATATTCCTCGTAGAATAAATCCACCTAAATTTAAGAGCTCTGAGTGTATTGAGTATCATGGGAGTTATACGGGTAAGGATAATAAGAAGGATGAAATGCCTATATTCTTTACTTTAAATCCAAGTAACTTCATGAAGGACGGTAATGGAATTAAATTAGAGTTTATATCGTCAAAAAATGAAGAAGATTCCTGTGAGGTTGTAGAAGTCCACGATTTAGGAATGATAAGGGTAGACGTTACAGATGGTGCCTTAGACTACCTTGACACAAAAATTAGACCTATGGGTATGCTACAGAAGTGTATAGATGATGGCACAAGAGTAGAAGGAATTAATCATAATTACTATGAAATAGGTTTGGTTGCTCAGGATACAGATAATAGTAGTACCTTTACTAGTAAAGACCAGTCGGTATTAATTACTCCTGAACTGGATGAAATAAGTGGAAAGAAAAAATTTATAACAAAACTAGACTTTTCTGTAAATCTGGAGAAATCTTTAGTTATTGATCCTAACCTGAATCAAGTCATAATCATGGAGCCCTCTACTACTATAAACGATGAGGTTGAGACAAAGCAGTATGTATTTAAGCTAAATACAGAAACGCAAAGTTGGGACACCTCAAAAGGTGGAGTTATTATTATATCTAAAAACGGAACGGCACAACTAAAACAACCAAATAGAAATAGAGGGGACGAACTGTTATTTGCTAGAGACGGTGTTATAGACTTCTTTACCCCAAACGCTTCTAAGTTTGTGCTAGGATGGCAAGATGACAGGCTTTGGGAAGTGCCTATTGGAAGCTGTTAAGATAATTAAAAAGAGAGTCGTCAGACTCTCTTTACCAATTCACAGAATTTGTTTATTAAAGGTTGAACTAGTGATGTATATGTTACTAGGTCAACCTTATTACTTCGATACCTATTTTCTGTATCTGTAGGAGATTCCCCAAATTTAATCATATCTTGCTCTTTGCAGACGTTTAAAAATAGGTCACCCAAGTTATCTGTTTTCCGCATTAATAAGATATTATCACCCTCATCCAAAGTAATAATTACTCTCTGGTTAAACTTTGGAAATCCCTGAGAATATTTTATCACTACATTATGACCATTTATAACTCTACTGTCTTCTGCAAATAAATCAGTATCCATAATATGGGTCATGTTTTGAGTTAATTTATTAATCCTATACTTAATGACATCTAACCCATAATTTAATGAATCCTCATTATCAAACTCGAGGTATAGTTTAGTATCTCTATAAATACCGCCTTTTGTTTCAGGCTTATTAATGGGGTATTCCACCATATTAGCCGATGTCGCTATGGTCATAAACTGCGGTGTTACCAGTTTATTGAACTGGTTATAATTCTCTTTCATTACAAAAATATGAGGTTCTTTAAACCCCTCATATGTATCAACCCACGTTTTTAATTGTGCTACCCCATTATCTAGCACCTTTTTCTCAACTGCCAGTTTTATATTAAACATTTCTTTAACCTATTTCTATAATTGTTGACCCCTCTATAATTTTCCAACGCGTTGGAAAATCTAGCTTCATTAGACGTTGTAAGGCACCTGCTAAAATCCTTTCATTAGGGGTGCCCTTTACTCTTTTCACATCAGTACAAAAAGCCTTAAACAGCTCCGACACCCTTTCGGCATGGGGGCAA
>OLGA01001720.1_pt1 | contig 16752 bp, 16 predicted proteins | sample 1604881 | NCBI WGS metagenome assembly OLGA01 (sample SAMEA3888896, study PRJEB22519) | human gut metagenome | biome: human gut; feature: human-associated habitat; material: faeces | place: Denmark | collected 2009 | reverse complement strand
TCACCCTGCCCGAGGGCACCGAGATGTGCATGCCCGGCGATAACGTCGACATGAAGGTCGAGCTGATCACCCCGATCGCTATCGAGAAGGGCCTCCGCTTCGCTATCCGTGAAGGCGGCCGTACCGTTGGTTCCGGCGTCGTCATCGAGACCGAGGCCTAATTGATCCACTGAGGGTCATCCAAAGACTTCAAAAAGCAGCAGGTCGCGAGACCTGCTGCTTTTTTATCGCCTAAAATGGAAAGGAGTGCGAAGCCATCGGCTTCACACTCCTTTTATTCGTATTTGGCCCAAACCCAGCGGTCAAAATCATCCGAGCGGAAGGCGGCGAGCTTTGATGCATAGTCCGCATTGACTGTGGTAAAGCGACGAAGTCCGTCGTTCATCTGCACCAGTGGGTCGATGCTGCGCTTTTTGGCGGCGATCTTGACGGCGTAAGTACCCTCCGGCTTTTCTGCGCCGGACTGTGTGCCGGTGATGCGGCGATAGTCCTGCCAGTGCGCGGCGAGGATCGGATCAGAGAGGAGCAGGGCGATGACATGAGGTTCGTCGAGGTAGAGATCATCCACCGTCAACACATTGCGCTGCCGTGCCTCACACAGGAGATCGGCCAATGCCTGCATGCTGAAGCGGTCGTCATCGGAGACGAACCACTCCGACTGCCGCAGCGAGAGCTGGGTAAAGATGTCGGCAATCTCCGCGTGCGCAAAACAGAGCTCATCTTCGCTGTCCTCGTTTTGACCGACAAAGATGTCGTCAAAAATGCGTTTCAGCTCTGCTTTTGGACAGTGGAAAACAAGATGCGCGTTGCCGAGCGTATATTCGAGTCGGTCGGCGGAGAGACGGGGCGAATCGTTGTCGGCGATGGGATAGCGGTGGTAGTCGTCCACATCGTCGAGCGTCAGGCCGCTTTTATCGAGCAGCGCCATGAGTTCCAGCGACGAGGCGATCATCATGCGTGTGCGGCTTTCGGTCGATTCCTGCCGCATGTGGTCACCGTTCAGAAAGTCGACCACGTGGGCGAACGCGGGCGTCGCAATGTCATGCAGTAGTCCCGCGACAGATTGCTTCAAGTCATGCGTGAAGTGCCAGACGATGGCCGCTGTGCCGAGCGAGTGCGTATAGCGCGAATACGGCGCAACGGCGTCGCGGTAGATGGGATAGGCCGTGTATTCGCAGCCGCAGTGCATGCCGACGCGCAAAAGCCGCTGCATCACGGGCGTTTCGGCCATGGCGAGGAGCTCCGGCGGCAGGGAAGCGGTGTAGATATCGGTATACATAATATCCTTTCCAAAAGAAAAGCGCCTTGCCGCGGCAAGGCGCTTTTTTGATTGAATCAGCCGATCTGGCGGGTCTCAACGGTCTCGTCGCACTCGACGCTGTCAATCTGCGCGCCGAGGTTGCGGAGCTTGCCGATGATATCCTCATAGCCGCGCTCGATATAGTGGACGTTCGAGACCTCGCTCGTGCCCTCAGCGGCCAGCGCGGCGATGACCATGGCGGCGCCCGCGCGGAGATCGTAGGCCTGCACGCTCGCAGCGGTCAGGTGGTCGACGCCTTCGATGACGGCGCTGCGGCCCTCGACGCGGATCTGCGCGCCCATGCGCGTCAGTTCGCCGACGTAGCGGTAACGGTTGTCCCACACGCCCTCGGTGACCATGCTCGTCCCCTCGGCAAGGCAGAGGGCAACGGTGATCTGTGGCTGCATATCGGTCGGGAAGCCGGGATAGGGCAGCGTCTTGACGTTGGTGCGGCGAAGCTTGCCCGAGCGGCGCACGAGCAGCGTGTCGTCCTGCTCCTCGACCTGCACGCCCATCTCCTGGAGCTTGGCGGTGATGCAGTCCATGTGCTTGGGGATGATGCCGCGCACGAGGACTTGTCCGCCGCAGGCGGCGACAGCCGCCATGTAGGTACCCGCCTCGATCTGGTCGGGGATAATGGCATACGTGCCGCCGTGGAGCATGTCCACGCCGAAAATGCGGATGGTGTCGGTGCCGGCGCCCTTGATGTTCGCGCCCATGGAGTTTAAGAAGTTGGCAAGGTCGACGATATGCGGCTCCTTGGCAGCGTTTTCGATGACGGTGGTGCCGTCAGCGAGCGCCGCGGCCATCATAATGTTCATTGTCGCACCGACGGAGACCACGTCGAGGTAGACGTTCGCGCCCTTCATGCGGTCGCCGCTTGCCTTGGCGCAGATGAAGTCGCCCTCGCGCACCTCGGCACCCATGGCGGCGAAGCCCTTGACGTGCTGGTCGATGGGGCGCACGCCGCCGAAGTTGCAGCCGCCGGGCATCGAGACCTCGGCCTCGCCGAAGCGGCCGAGCAGCGCGCCGATGAGGTAGTAGGAGGCGCGGATCTTGTGCGCAAGCTCCTGCGAGACCTGCGTGGTGGCGATATGGCGGCAGTCGATCTCCACATCGCTGCGGTTGAGGAAGCGGACCTTTGCGCCGAGCTGCTCCAAGATCTTGAGCAGGGCCGTCACGTCGGAGATCTGGGGAATATTCTCGATGCGGCAGACGCCATCGACCAGAAGGGCGGCAGGGATAATGGCGACGGCGGCGTTCTTTGCGCCGCTGATGCGCACCTCACCAAAGAGCGGCTGGCCGCCCTGTACGATATATTTCGTCATAAAAAACTCCTTATGGGAAGAGAACAAATAGCATTATTTTATCATCAAATGCAACAGGGGCGGTAGCACCTGTTCATGGTATTCACATAATACATAGACAGTATACCAAAAAAAACGAAAAATGCAATGCTGGGCCATGAGAAATTCCAAAAACAGGGGAACTAATTTTATTCGCGCGTGATTTCACCGGTCTTGCAGTTGACATAATAATTGTTTACGTCCGTCGTGATGCGCCACACGGGAGCGAGGCGCAGGGAAGAGGTGGAGGTGGATTGCAGTAGGTAGCCGCTTTCAAGCGCAGAGACCTCTGTGCACACGACGCCGGAGGCACCGCAATAATCCAGAAAGTGCACAAGCGCACTGACGGCATCGATCCCGTCGGTGCGGCGGCTCTCCTTGAGCTCGGAGAGGAAAACGCCCGAGGCGGAGGTGAGGACGCCGTCGGAGAAGGAGAGCGAGAGGGCGGCATTATAGATGAGGCGCTCGTCGTTGCAGCGAACGCCGGTGACGCTGCCGCTGCCGCCTGCGAGCGAGGAGGAGATCTGCTCATAGCCGAAGGAACGGAACAGCTCGCGGCAGAAATCCGCCGGGTCGTCCACGGGGCGGGAGAGCGTCGATTCGACGGAGCCGCCCGAGCGGATGGCGCAGGAGCCGCTCTCGCCGCTGTAGCGGCTCACGCCGCCGCCGGAATCGAGCAGGGAGGGCTCGCCGCCGAGCAGAGCCTTGGCAAAGGCGGCCTCGCGCGCGCTGTTGCGCTCGAAGGAGAGGAGGTGCACGCCGCTGTCCTTCGGCAGCAGCGCACGCTCAAGGGAGACACCGCTGCGCTCATAGAGCGCGCAGAGCTGATCGACGCTGCGCTCGTAGGACTGCACCTGCTCGGCGCGGCGGCTGAGCAGCAGAAAAAGCAGAAATGCGTTGACCAGCAGCAGGATCACGATGACGATCGTTTTGAGCCGGGAGGCCTTCATGCGCGATATCTCCTTTCATGGGTGAGTTCAGTTTAGACGGCGAACCATGCGGGGCTTGCCGTATCCGTGCCGCGGTCCTCGTAGCAGACGTGCAGCTCGGCGCTTTTGTATTTGCCGCCTGCGATGGCGGCGGCCTGACGGATGGGAAGCAGCAGCGCGGGCGAATCGCCGAGGGTATAGCTGCGGCAATGGAGCGAAAAGCTTGTGATGGCCTGCCCCTCAATGGTCACATAGGCAGCGTTGGTGCCGTCGGAGAAGTGGAGGGGCGTGCCGTTCACGGCATAGTCAAAGGTCACGGTGCAGCTCTTGGCGCTGCCCTCGTAGCCGCTGAAATAAAGCTCTGCATCGCCGATCAGGTCGCGCAGCAGCGTAAAGACAAGCTTCTGCGCAGCGTTGATGGATTCGGACATGGTGGGCTTTCCGGGGACGGCGGAGTTGACATAATAAAGAGAACCGATCTCCGCGCTGTCGCCCTGATAGGTGACGGTGCCGTCGGGCGGGAGGCGCAGCGTGCCGTAGACCTCGCGGATGACGGTGTTGCCGGAGGAATCGGTGTAGCTGTTTTCCGTGTGTGGGTTAAATTCGGCGAGACGCAGGAAGCTCTCCTTGTCGGTGAGAGCGTTTGTGACAGAGAGCGTGTTTCGCTGCACAGGCTCGCTGAAGATGATCGTATAGGGCGAGAGCTGGGAAAAATCGCCCGAGAGGGCAAAGGCAAAATCCGTGCCGTTGCCGTCGAGCGCGGCGAGTGCCTGCGTGAGCGCGGCGGCGCTTACCGCAGTGGGGCAGACATAGCAGCCGCTCGCAACGTCTTCAAGGTAGAGAACGGTATCTTCCCCGGCGGGGCAGAGCAGCAGCCGCCGCAGCTTGAGAAGATCTGCGTCGGGCGTGCTGACGCCGAGCATTTCGCCAAAGAGCGAAAGCGGCGTTTCCGCCTCAAGTTCCAGGTAGATGCCGCTGCGCGAGAGGGCCGAGAGCAGGTCGGAATCCTTGCAGGATTCGAGCGTGCCGGCGGAGCCGATGGCCTCGCGGAAGAAGGCACCGGCCTGCTCAAAGCGGTCGTCGCTTGTGGTGATCGCATCGAGCCCGAAGCGGGCGTAGTCGTTGGTGAAGACCATGTGCACGGGGAGGGAGAGGGCGCTCGCGTCAGACTCAACGCTCTCCGGAAGCGCCGGGGCAGAGGTGAACCAGTCCTGCGCAAGCTCATAGGGCGTTTTGCCCGCGAGGTCGCCGAACAGCGGCGTCTGCGTCAAAAGGAAGATCGCCGAAACGGCCAGCACCGCGATGGCGGCATTTTGCAGGTGGGCAACAGTCGATCTCTTACGCATGGCTGCCCTCCCCGCCGACAGGCTGGGTGATGGGAAGCTCTAAGCGCACGGTCGTGCCGGGGCCGGGGCGGTCGACAAGCGTGAGCGTGCCGTGGTGGCGCTGCACGATCTCAGTAGCGATGGAAAGGCCGAGTCCCGTGCCGCCGGATTCGCGAGATCTCGCCTTGTCGACGCGGTAGAAGCGCTCGAAGATGCGGGAACGGTCGGCCTCGGGGATGCCGATGCCGTCGTCGGCGACCTCCATCCAGACGGTTTCGCCTTCGCTTCCCGCAGTCACGCGGATGTGGCCGCCGTCGGGCGTATACTTCACGGCGTTGCCGAGCACGTTGAGCATGACCTGCTCGATGCGCCCGCGGTCGCCCATGATGAGGGGCAGATTTTCGCTGTAGTCGTGCGTGAGTTCGTGCTTGTGGCGGCGCGCCTCCAGCTCGGTGGAGCGGAGGACGGAGTCGATGGCGGCGGAGAAGGGGAAACGCGCCATGTTCATCTCGCTGCGGCCGGAGTCGAGGCGCGAGAGCGTCAGAAGATCCTGCACGATGTGGGTCATGCGGTCAGTTTCGCTGATGACGACATCGAGGAAATCGTTCTCCGTTTCGCGGCTCAAGTCGTCGCCCGCCTCGCGGATGGTCTCGGCGTAGGAGCGGACATTGGTGAGCGGCGTGCGCAGCTCGTGGGAGACGTTGGCGACAAATTCCTTGCGCCGCTCCTCGGTCTTTCGGTGCTCGGTCACATCGTGCAGCACGATGAGAACGCCGCCGCTCTCTTCATCGGAAAAGGGCGCGAAGTACAGCTCCACGCTGCGCTCGCCGACCGTCAGCTCGGATTCGACAAATTCGCTGCGCTGCATGGAGATGACATGGGAGAAGGGACAGACGGACTCAAACAGCTCGCTGTAGACGCATTCCTCCGCCGTGCGGCCCAGCAGCTCGCAGGCGGCGGGGTTGCAGTGGATGAGCTTGCCGGTCCCGTCGTAGGCGACGACGCCGTCGCTCATGTGGAGGAAGAGCGTGTCGAGCTTGTTGCGCTCGTTCTCCACGGCCTCGAGCGTGGAGTGGAGGACGGAGGCCATGTCGTTGAAGGTGGTCGTCAGGATGCCGATCTCGTCCGTCGATTCGACGGCGAGCGTCTCGTCAAAGTCACCGGTGGCGATGCGCTCGGCGCCCTCGGTCAGCTTCTCGATGGGGTCGATCATGGTTTTTGCCAGCAGGAACGAGAGCAGAATCGAAACGAGAAGGCCGACGAGCAGTGCCTGCAAAATGATGAACAGCAGCTCCGAGTTCAGCGACGAGACAGTGTTGCGGTTGTCGCGGATGTAGATGATAAAGCTGTTGTCGCCGCCGGAGATGGGAATGGCGACGTCCATATAGCTTGCGGCAAGGTCACTGTGGTCGCCGACCTCTCCGTTGCGCGCGGTGAGGATATTTTCCGTCTGCTCCAAAAGCTCGCCATCGTCGTTGCTTGAGGAGAGCACTTCGCCGCTGCGGCCATCGAGAATGTAGTAGTTGCGGTTGCGCGAGTCGATGCTCAGCGTGCCGGAGTAGGCCTCAAGCATGGCTTGCAGGCGCACAGCGCCGTCCTCCTGCGCGGCCTCTTCGCGCAAAGAGCTGACAAACGCGGCATTGGATTCGCCGAACACCTCGCTCATCTGCGCATAAAAATCATCAATGTAGAAATTCGTGACGCTGGTCATCAAAAATGCGCCTACCACCGCCATCAGCGAGGTGACGAGCAGCAGCATGATCATCACGAGTTTCATGTGCAGGCTGCGGAACATAGCAGGAAACTCCTTTCCCCGAAGAGTGCGCGCAATTTACGCTTGCGCGGAGAAATAATAGCCCACGCCGCGGCGCGTGAGAATGTAAACGGGCGAAGCGGGGTTATCCTCGATCTTTTCCCGCAGGCGGCGGACGGTGACGTCCACCGTGCGCGCATCGTCGCCGACGTAGCCGTAGTTCCAGACCTGTTCCATGAGGTCGACACGCGAGAAAACCTTGCCGGGGTGGCTTGCGAGGAATGTCAAAAGCTCGTACTCGCGCTGCGTGAGGTCGATAGGGACACCGTTTTTGCGCACCTGAAAGCTGTCGGTGTTGATGGTGATGCCGCCGCCGGCGCTCATGGCGTTGTCCTCCGCCGCGGGAGCGGAGAGCATCGTTGTGCGGCGGATGTTCGCTTTGACGCGCGCGAGCAGCTCGCGCATGGAAAAGGGCTTGGTGATGTAGTCGTCCGCGCCGATCTCAAGGCCCAAGATCTTGTCCTCCTCCTCTTCGCGTGCGGTCAGGATGATGACGGGGACGTTGTCGCCCTCGGCGCGCAGCGCGCGGCAGACGTCAAAGCCCATCATTTTGGGCATCATCACGTCAAGAAGAATGAGGTCGGGCTTTTTCTCGCGCGCCATGGCAAGGCCCGCCTCACCGTCGTAGGCCTCGAGCGTGTTATAGCCCGTACGCTGGAGGTTGAAGCGGATGATATCGACGATATTTTTCTCGTCCTCGACAATGAGGACGGTCTTCTTCTGTTCCATCAGTTTTCTTTCTCCTGTCTCTCTTTTTGCGCTGTGCGCAGGGCGTGGACCTTGAGGATACCGCAGACGGTCTTCGCGTCTTCAATCTCGCCGCGCATCACGCGCGCGAGCATGTCGGAAAACGGCGTGCGGTAAAGCTCTAAAAATTCGTCCTCGTCGGGATTTTGCTCGCCGAAGCTCAGCCCCTCGGCAAGATAAAGGTGCAGCACTTCGCTGTAGCAGCCGGGGGAGACGAGGAGCTTGCCGAGATTCGTCATGCGCTTCGGCGTCGCGCCTGTTTCCTCCCTGAGTTCGCGCAGCGCAGCCTCATCGGGGTCCTCGCCACGCTCCAATTTTCCCGCGGGAATTTCCTCAAGCACACGGGAGAAGACGTAGCGGTACTGCTTCACGGTGAGCACGTTGTCGTTTTCGTCAAGAGCGACGATGGCGACACCGCCGGGGTGGTCGGCGACCTCGCGCACGCTCGTTCTGCCGTTTGGCAGGAGCACGTCGTCGCGGTAGATATGCAGAATTTTTCCCTCGTAGATCGTCTCGCGGGAAAGCTGGCGTTCGGTCAGATCCATGATAAAACTGCCTCCTGAGTGCGGCGGATCGCCGCCATAGCATGGGATAGATACTAAAATTATAGCACGGCGGCGGGCGGAATTCTACTATAAATTAAAGTGGATGGGCAGAATAGAGCGGAATGCGGCGCTTTTTCGAATTGTTACGTTTTTGTGACAGCCCTTGTGCTGGGCGAAAAAGTATGCTACACTATCATGGAAGCGCAGAGGAGGCGATGTGCCGTGGCGGAGAAAAAGGGGATAAAAATCGCGGCGCAGAACCGCAAGGCGTTCCACGACTATTTTGTCGAAGACCGCTACGAGGCGGGCATCGAGCTCAAGGGCACGGAGGTCAAGTCCATCCGCGCCGGCACGCTCAACCTGAAAGACAGCTATGTCATCGTCAAAAACGGCGAGGCGAACGTGCTGTCGATGCACATTTCGCCCTACGACAAGGGCAATATCTTCAACCATGACCCCGACCGGCCCAAAAAGCTCCTTCTGCACAAGCGCGAGATAGGCAAGCTCTATTCGCTCATCAAGCAGGACGGCTACGCGCTGATCCCGCTGAGCGTTTACTTCAAGGACGCGCGCGTGAAGGTCGAAGTCGGCGTGTGCAAGGGTAAGAAAAACTACGACAAGCGCGAGGACGCCGCCAAGCGTGACGCCAAGCGCGAGATCGACCGCGCGATGAAAGCGCGGAGATAAGGAGAGAAATTATGGCAAATCCGATCGTGACCATCGAAATGGAAAGCGGCGCGGTGATGAGCGGCGAACTCTATCCAGAGATCGCGCCCAACACCGTCAATAACTTCATCGCGCTGGCAAACTCCGGTTTTTACGACGGCGTGGTGTTCCACCGCGTCATCCCCGGCTTTATGATTCAGGGCGGCGACCCGGACGGCAACGGCACGGGCGGCCCCGGCTACGAGATCAAGGGTGAATTTTCCGCCAACGGCTTCAAGAACGATCTTAAGCACACGCTGGGCGTTCTCTCGATGGCGCGCACGATGATCCCCGACAGCGCGGGCAGCCAGTTTTTCATCATGGTGGCCGACGCGCCGCACCTTGACGGTCAGTATGCGGCGTTTGGTAAGATCACCGAGAATGCGCAGGCCGCTGTGGATATCTCCCGCGTGAACCGCAACATGTACAACGACATGCCGAAAAAGCCACAGGTCATCAAGACCATCCGCGTGGATACGCAGGGCGTTGACTATCCCGAGCCGGAGAAGATGTAATTTCATTTCCTTTTGCTTTCGCATACCTGACGGGTTTCCCGTATTCGCGGCGCACTTGTCGTGCGCCGCTCACACGGGGGCGTACCGGTTTCGACGGGGGTGTGGAGGCAGGATAAGCGGGCGGAGGCGCCTGGCCTCCATAAAACGGGCAACTTATAAATTAAAGAACAACAACACTGTTGCTGTCGCTGCCTAATTAAGGCAGCCGTCTGAACCGGAGCGGCCGCGGGCCGGGGAAGGCGTCGTGAACGCGGCGTCCGTGAGGCGGGAAAGAGTTGACCCGCCCACGCATCATGACTCTACTGAAACGTAAGGTCTGTCAGGTGTCCTTACGCGGAGGGAATGCTTAGATCCTGACTGCGCCCGGAGAAAGTCCTGTTCAAGCGCTTTCGGACGCGGGTTCGACTCCCGCCGCCTCCACCAAACAGGTATTGGACGAACACCTATTTCTTCAGCGGCGGCTTCGCCGTAAAGGTTTCGCTCTGATACGAACAGAAAAACGCCACCTTAGATGAAAGTCTAAGGTGGCGTTTTTCTGTTCGTAGAACCGTTTTAAACTGTTGCGGTTTCTTGCATTGGAAATCCTTGAATCTCGAAACCTATGGAAATCAATTTCGCCTTGAATTCATTCTCAAATTTGTTGATTTTGGTTTCATCAACGACAATAACAAGGTTCTTTCGAGCCCTTGAACAGCCAACGTAGAACAATTTATAAGCTGTTAGAATTCCTTCAATCTTTGAAATCTTAAATATGTTTTTAGCATTACCTACCGTGCTTTTAGCCAAATAAGCTATAAAATCATCTTTCAATAATGCCTCAAAGAGTTTGTTGTCTCGATATGTGTTCAAAACTTGGTTACTATATTCGGCAAGAAGTTTTTTGTTCGCTTCATTTTTATTGTGAGTTTCAGCGGTAAGGTCACTTATTTTCATCCTCAACTTTGCTTCGACTTCCATTATTATTTTGCTATATGAATAAAACAAGTCCTCAAATTCCGGCAACGAAAATGTATTTTTTGACCACAGTTCAAAGAAGGAATACATACGAACATTGGGGGTAGAATAATTATCCGCGGCAACAAAAACTACCGACTGATGGCTCTCTCCTTTTACACCGTGTTGGGTAGATATATAAGGTGTCCTTAGGTAGTTAGCAAGATTCTTAATTTCTGCGATTTCAATATTTAATACTTGCTGATACTCAGCACTTTCCTCATAAATATTTTTGACCGTAGCAGATATAAGAGACTGCTCAAACAAGCATTCTATAACATCCTTGATTAGACACTTTTCTCTTTCGTAAACAATTTTGACAGCCTCAAATTTATCTCGTAGTGCCTTTTTATCCGTATGCCTTTTCAATTGGAACAATGATGAATTAAAAAATTTATTTTCCTTTCTGCATACCGAAATAAGCATTCCATAGTTTTCTTTCGTGTATAACACCATTATGTTATTCAAAAGAAATAAAAACTTCATTAATGCATCGGGATTATCGTTTGACATATCAGATAAAACATCTGTTGGCGAGTATTTTCTCCCGAATGAATATGCTTCCATCTTTTCATATGTCGAATATAAATTCTTTGCACCTATTTCCGCATATTTTTCTTTGTTCATCAAATATAACGTAAGTATTCCCGGAAAGCTTGTTTGAAAATGCTCAACAGCCTCCGCTACATTTGATGTAATAATGACTTTGGGAGAAATGTCGGGAACAATATCTTTATTCTTTTCAGATGGATCTTGCTTAAAAGAATCATCATTGTAAATATTGTTCAAAATTGATATTATTTTTCCTATTGAACGATGATTTACCACAAGTCGTTGTGAGGTATCAAATTCCCGCAATTTTTCCTCGAATGAACCATCGTAGTTGCGGTATATTTGCTGCATTCTATCACCTAACAAATATAACTGTATGTTTTCTTTATTAACTACAGCATCATAGAAAATATCGAGTATATATGCAGAAGTATCTTGATATTCGTCAATAAATATGTAGTTGTATTTATCACTTATTTTCCTCAATAGTACAGGATATTTTTTAATTAGCTTGTTAGCAAACATTATCAAATCATCGTGGGAAAGTTTACCAGAGTATAAAGATGTAAATGGCGTTTCTCCGTATGATAACTCGCGTAGATTTTCTCGAACAAGATCAACATTTAAATCTCCGTGTTTCTCGATATAATGTTGGTTGCTTTGATCAATATGCTCATCTCTTTCCTCATTTTTGATTCTCGCCTCAATCTTTTCTTTGAAGATTTCCCAATACAAATCCAAAGCTTCTTTGAGTGGATAGAAAGGACTGATCAAATCGTTAATATAAGAATGTATTGTACTTACTGTTACATTAGCGCTATCCAAATCTTTCTTTAACTCATCAGCAGCACGGTTTGTATATGTAATACATAAAATCTTGCTTTTCGGTTCTTTAAGACAAATGCTTTTCAAACGAGTACGTATATTCGTGGTTTTTCCACTGCCTGCAGGGGCGTTTATTAAGTGCTTATTATTTGCTATTTCGCCAGCCATAACAATCCTTTCCTTATGTAATCCGGAAGCATCTTTTCTTCATTGCCGCTTAAAACTACAGAATACATAAAATCTGTTTTATTGTTTGAGGAAGCGGCTACGATTTGACGAATGGAAAACTCGCTATCTGTTTCGTCATTTCTGTTGTTTGGAATAGTAAAAGTGAGATTATTGTTTTTTCTTATTGATTTCCATTCACTGCGCTTGGTTTTGTCAAATACATTTTTACTTAAAAACTTATTCAACATTGCTTCTTCTAAAGTGCGAGCTGTGCTATTTTCATCTTGATATGCGACACAAATAAGGTCGTTACAAATTACCGTGCCTTTTTCTGTTTGCATCTCATATATCTCTTTAATTGAGGGTAAATATGCTGCACCTTTTTCGGGATAAATCAATCTATAACAATGATTAATTGTTGCATTTGTGCTTGTTGAATTTTTTGCTATTTCAAAAGTTGTAGCATCCTTGTTATAATCCAAATCGGTTATGATCAAAGATTTCATTTTGAGCATAGTCAATATTTCAAGATAATTATGAGCATATGCTCCTCCTACTTGAATAAAAGCAATATAGTTGTCACGCAGAGAGGCAAATTCGGTCATACCCAATAGCTTTCTTATATATAAGCGCTCTGTATCTCCCTCATAAAGAATCACCTTGTCCGCAAATATCAACTCGGAATAACCTATTTCAAAAAACCAATCGAAAAAGTTTTGTAGTAAAAACTCGGACTCTTTATCTACATTTTTGACCTTCTTGTTTTCAATAGATTTTCTAAACTTACTAAGATTAAATAATTCACTTTTTGATTTTTCTGTTTGTCTGATAACTCTTAGACTATTCAGACCCACAGATCGCGCAATTTCATTTGAATGTGTTGTTATAAGACCTTGTAATTTCTTTTCCGTATAATATTTTGTCAGAAATCTAATGAAGACATTTTGCATCTGTGGGTGCATATGTGACTCGGGTTCTTCTATGAAAAACACATTGACCTTGCTGTCATCAACGGATTTGTAGAATTCCTCTAATCTCATATGAAGATAAATTAAATTACTAAATCCCAATCCTTGAGATTGCTCATTCAAAAGCAAACCATCAATATCATATTTTGCGCGAGTGATTTTTTGAATAAAATCTTCAACAACATTCTCATTAACATCCATTTCGAGTTGTAATTTTCCAATATGACCGCCACTCGTCTTTGATATATCTTGTACTGTTTCATCCAGTGATTTTATCGATGAATTTTTGATTTCTTTCTTGGCTCCGGAATCTTCAATTTGTGCCATCAACAAATCGGGAAGCTTTTTGGTTACTTCTTCCCACTTTTCATTACCTTTTAACAATGCTATAATCCTTTTACTTATCCCTTTTGAAGTATCGGATTCATGGTCATCCAATTCTCTTATTGCAGGTATATCACGGAAATTAAATAAATTCTTAAATGCTATTATCTCTATAGAATTTGCATTCTCATAGTTTGAATTACAGAAATAACATTTTTCAAGCGAAGCGTGACAATACAGTTTTAGTAATTCTTCTTTTATAAAATAAAGTTTTGTTTCTTTTTCTTTGCAATCGGGATTACTAATGTCCAAAAAGCGTGACGACATTTTATCGTAACATTCTCCGAGATATTTTTCAAAAGAAGCTATACTTGGCTCATACGAATAAATAAAGTAAAATGAGTGCTTCGACTCATCCAAATCCATCAGGTAATCCGCAAACAATTGAATATCGTCACCTGTTGGATCGTAGTCCACTTGAATTTCCGCGTGAAAGCACTCTATGGTGTACTCTGGAAGAAGCTTATCATCGACAGAAATCTTTTTAATAATTTCGCTGATTCCTGTATTTTTATCATTTTCAACCATAATCGACTGAAAGACAGGAATTATTTTTTCTACCCAAGAAGTTGATAAATTGGTAGGAATATCACTATATGTGAAGCTAAGCTTTTTGTCGCGAAACATTCCTTTCAGAACAGAAATAAGCGTTGTTTTACCACTATTGTTTGGTCCTGCTAATACTGTCAAAGAATTTTGCAAATCGAGTTCAACTTTCTGTAACTGTCGATAATTATATATTTTGACTTTCTTTAAAATCATATTTTACACCTCCTATACCGTAAGTGAGTTTCTTATATATCTTCGTTATCTTCAATCTCGCTATTATCGTACTCCAACAGATCTTCCACGCGGCAACCGAGAACTTTCGCCAAAGCAAGAAGCGTAGCTCCTGCTGCTTTGTTTATGTCCTTGGCACGAATTTCATATTGTTGCAGAGTGCGAAGATTGACACCGACTTTTTCTGCAAGCTCCCTCTGTGAATAACCGCTGATTTTACGTTGCGCCTGCAAGCGAGTCGGCGGATTTTTCTTGCGGATAATACGATTTATAGTATCCACAAATTTCTTTTCGGATGCTTCGTGCAAAGTAGGATAGAGCTTTTCAATATCCTGCATAGATATATACTTCTGAATTTCCTTAAAGCTTCGTTCTGTGAACCATTGATAGTACGCTAAGATCCAACCACACCAATATTCGGGAGAGTAGTCATAATCGATTTGTGACTCGGGAAAGTCCCTATCTATGCCTGACTTTGAGAGAACATTCATCACAAGCTCCGTACCCGATACTCCCGATACACATTTAGGAACTCCCAAAGCAAATTGTTCTGCATAGCCCGTCCCGATAAACAATTCAAGAAAGCTATCCATTTTTATCTCACAACTATTTGCGGCATAGTCCATAGCTTCTCCGAGGCATTTCATTGCATCATCAAGATACCCTTCATCGTAAGCGCGGATCATTCGGTTGTACCTCCTCTCGTATAATATCTCTCATATACAAACCGTCGATATCATCTTTTTCAAGTTCTGCACGAAAAGCTGCTCTTGCCTCATCGTCACGAGCTTTCCTTTTTGCGTAATATACCGTATTGTCACAGGTTTCATATGAAATAAAATGAATTTTGGCAAAAGCGGATGGGCTCTTCAACACAAATTGTTCACCGAGTCTGCCAAGTCGCATAGCATAGGCAAGCTGAGTCAAAGAAATTTCATTGTTTACAAAAGCTCTCGCAAAAGAAAAATAGGAATCATCTGCGCGGTATCCAACAACCGCATCATACGGTGTTAAGTCAATCAAAAAACGTTCCTTTAACCAATCCGCGCCTCGCTTCATAACAGGAGTAGATACACGGAATTTTCTATATTTCATAAGCAATGCTAACCAATGTAGGATTGTATATTCATCAGAGGAAAGGTTCAGAACAGAAAGTCCTTTGGTATCTATTTCATATTTATTGGCGTATCCATCGGTATTTTCAGTACAAGCCCACTCTTTAGCAAGTTCAAGGTGCTCAGTACAATAAAATCCCCGTCCGTAGTCATTATAGGATTTTCCTTTACCAAAAACGGGCGTTTGAATTATTTCGGGTGAACCGTGATATAGAATTAGTTTGCTCATTTTTATTTTCTCCATACTTCTTTAGAGTTATCTACGTGTATTATACTTCCAAAGAAGTATAATGTCAATGTTTTTTGAAACAAATTTACATATCCACATATAAAACATCTCTCATATTTTAAAACAAAGAACACTTTGATAGTGGAAGTGTTAAAAATTATATAGAATAATAAATAATCAAAATAATTTTGAAAAGGATGAAAAAATGTTCAAATATCAAAAGGTGCAACATATGATAGAGTAGTTATCGTCCCAGTCAGTACGGCGCTGCCATTTCTACAAGAACAAAAAATAATTACTTCCGATAAAACGCGAGCAAAATTCTATGTTGCCTGTACTCGAGCAAAATATAGTATTGTATTTGCCATGAAAAACCCAACAGCGAATACTGCATTTCAAAAAGCCAAAATTTTATGCGAAGGGAAAATGCTTTCAGCGTACAAATTTAAAAAATAGACCATCGGATTTAATCAGAACTGATACGCAGTGAGTAACCCTATCTCTCACTTCCGCACATTCGATTTCCGCTAATTCTCCTGCTACAGTGGTTGCAGTAATCGAAGGAGGAGCGGCGTATGAAGCGGAAATACTATGTGGAACTGAACCGGCAAGAATGGCGGCTTATCATTGAGGGGCTGAACCGGTTCCGCAACGAGTTGATTGCGGCGGGGCGGTACACAGATGCCGTAGATGAGATTGAGATACTAATCAAAGTCGCCAAAGCAAAGCCGCAGAAGTCAATGTTGTGGGGATGGAGGCACTGATGATGGAAAAGTACATTACCGATGAACGCACGGGACTGAGATATGAGTTGGTCGGTGACTATTACCTTATCACCGGAGATGATGAGCCGGAGGAAGAACAGAAGCCAATCGGAATATGGGGGCAGCGACATCTTCGTTATCTCAAGGAGCATCACCGTGTGCGATATGCCAACCTGCTGACCAGCGGAAAAATGAATGCCTATCTCGCAGATATTGACCGGCAGGCGGAAGAACTTTTTCTCCGGCTGGTAAAGCAAATGGCAGATGCAGATGGCATTACAGAAAAACTGAAAGCTTGCGACCAAATGAAATGGGTCGGGCGGATGAACAGTATTCGAGACCGTGTAACTGAAATTGTGAACAATGAACTTATACTCATATAAAAAACAGAGGTCGATGCCTTTTTGGGGGTATCGACCTCTGTTTTTGGGTATTATATCACTTGTGCTGCGTGAAACCGTTCTCAGCCTGCAACCTCAAGAAGTTTATTGCTAACTCTTGCCTGTACATCAATATAGTAAGCAAGCTCTGTGTCATTTAGGTCTTCACTTTCCCATTTGTCAAATTTCTCGACCACATCAGCATACTTGCTCATATACTTTGTATAATCGGCAAGCAGGCTGACATCGCTCGGATTGTCACTGTATTTTTTCATAAACGCAACATATTCATCGATAAACGCCTCATAGCTGTCCATGGCGGCGTCCTCCCGTGGGCCGCCATGCCTTTAACTGCTGGGAATGACAGAA
>OLGA01001714.1_pt1 | contig 16769 bp, 16 predicted proteins | sample 1604881 | NCBI WGS metagenome assembly OLGA01 (sample SAMEA3888896, study PRJEB22519) | human gut metagenome | biome: human gut; feature: human-associated habitat; material: faeces | place: Denmark | collected 2009 | reverse complement strand
AATACATCTCCGTGGACTTTTCGCCCATGCCGGAGATGATGAGCGGCGTGCGCGCTTCATCGATCAAAATGGAGTCGACCTCGTCGACGATGGCAAAGGCATGTCCGCGCTGGACGAGCTCGCTTGCGTAGATGGCCATGTTATCGCGCAGATAATCAAAGCCCATTTCGTTGTTCGTGCCGTAGGTGATGTCTGCGGCGTAGGCCTTGCGGCGCTCTTCACTTGTGAGGTCGTGGACGATCAGGCCGACCGTGAGACCTAAGAAGCGGTGGACCTTGCCCATCCACTCGCTGTCTCGCTTGGCGAGGTAGTCGTTCACGGTGACGATGTGGACGCCGTTGCCGGTCAGGGCGTTTAGGTACGCGGGCAGCGTTGCCACCAGCGTTTTGCCTTCACCGGTCTTCATCTCGGCAATGCGGCCCTGATGGAGCACCACGCCGCCGACGAGCTGCACGCGGTAGGGGTACAGCCCCAGCACGCGGCGGGACGCCTCGCGCACGGTGGCAAACGCCTCAGGCAGGATGTCGTCGAGCGTTTCGCCGCTTTGCAGACGCGTCTTGAACTCCGGCGTTTTGGCCTGCAGCTCCGCGTCGCTCATCGCCTTGTATTCGTCCGCCATCGCTTCGATCTTGTCGACGATGGGGTAGATGCTCTTGAGCTCACGGTCGCTGTAGGAACCGAACATTTTACTAAAGAAACCCATATTCAAAACTTCCTTTCGTGGGAGCATAATGACACGCTTACAAGTATAGCATCCCTCTGCGCGATATGCAAAGGGAAATTTGCTGTATAATGTGAATGGATTGTAAATAAATTCTGATGCACCGGCGGGCATGGCTTGCACTCTATATAGCTGCTGTGGTAAAATACAAAGCAAGATAGTACAAAGCGACGAAACGCCCTCCGACGGCGGAGGACAGAAGCATAAGGAAGAAGTTTTTTCTCATCTAAGGAGGACATTCGCATGAAACTGCACTTTTACGGGGCCGACCGCTGCGTGACCGGCTCCTGCCACTGCCTGGAGATAAACGGTAAGAAGATCCTCGTTGACTGCGGCTTACAGCAGGGCCGTGACGAGCTCGACAACCGTTATCTCGCTTTCGCTCCCGGCAATATCGATATTCTGCTCGTCACCCACGCGCACATCGACCACACGGGCCGTATCCCGCTGCTGGTGAAAAACGGCTTCCACGGCCGCATCCTGACGACACGCCTGACAGCAGATTTGATGAAGATCATGTTGCTCGACTCCGCTCACATTCAGGAGAGCGACGCTGAGTACGAAAACCGCAAGGGCGAGCGCGCGGGCCGCGAGCATGTCGATCCGCTCTACACCGAGCAGGACGCGCTGGATGTCTTCAAGTACGTGACGACCTGCGAGTATAAAGAAAAGGTCGACCTCTGCGAGGGTGTGAGCGCGGTGTTCACCGACGCGGGCCATCTGCTCGGTTCCGCGTCCATCACGCTTGAGCTGGAAGAAAACGGTGTGCACAAGACGATCGTCTTCTCCGGCGATATCGGCAACGTCGACCAGCCCATTATTCGCGACCCGCAGCTTCTCAAAAAGGCCGACTACGTCGTGATGGAGTCGACCTACGGCGACCGCAACCACACCGAGGTCTGGAGCTACACCGACGAACTGGCGCAGATTATCGACGAGACGCTCGGCAAGGGAGGCAACGTCGTTATCCCGTCGTTCGCCGTGGGCCGCACGCAGGAGCTTTTGTACTTCATCCGCGAGATCAAGGATCAAAAGCTCGTCAAATCGACGCCGAACTTCCCTGTGTACATCGACTCGCCCCTTGCCAAGGCGGCGACGACTGTGTTCTGCGGCGACCTGCACGGCTATCTTGACGAGCAGGCGCTCGATCTTGTCAAGGACGGCACGCACATGTTCACCTTCCCCAACCTCAACCTTGTTGAGTCGAGCGAGGAATCGAAGATGCTGAACATGGACACGACACCCAAGGTCATCATCTCGGCCTCCGGTATGTGCGACGCCGGCCGTATCCGCCACCATTTGAAGCACAACCTCTGGCGCGCGAACAGCGCGGTCGTGTTCGTCGGCTTCCAGTCGCCCGGCACGCTGGGCCGTCGGCTGCTCGACGGCGTTGAAAAGGTCAAGCTCTTCGGCGAAGAGATCGCCGTCAAGGCGAAGATCGTCAACTTCCAGGGCCTTTCGTCCCACGCCGACCATGACCACCTTGTCGAGTGGATCAAGGCCTTCGACCCGAAGCCTGTGCATGTGTTCGTCGTCCACGGCGACGAGGACGTTGCGCCCGTGTTTGCCGAAGAGCTCAATTCGCTCGGTTTCAAGGCGCACGCGGCCAAATTCACCGAATGCTACGACCTTGCCGCAAACGAGATGGTCAGCGAGGGCTACATTTCCGAGCGCAAGCGCACGGCGCAGAAGTCCCGCGCCGACAACCTCTACGCCAAGCTCGTGGCGGCGGCGGAGTCGCTGCTTGAGTTTGCCAAGCGCTGCAAGGGCAGACCCAACAAGGACATTTCTGCGCTCACCGGCCAGATCATCAGCCTGATCGAGCGCTTCCGCGAGTGATTTGAGATACACAACAAAAGGTACTTCGCGCGATAAAAGCGCGAAGTACCTTTTCTGAGAGGAGAAGACGATGGAGCTTGCCAAAAATCAGGAGCATACCGTCACCATCGAGGGCTATGGCGAGGGCGGCATGGGCGTTGCGCGCATCGACGGACGCGTTGTGTTCGTTCACGGCGCGCTGCGCGGCGAGAAGTGCCGCGTGCTCATCTTGAAGACGCTCAAGAGCGTCGCCTTTGCCAAAGTGCTCGAGGTGATCGAGCCGTCGAGCGAGCGCATCACGCCGGACTGCCCGTACTTCCCGCGCTGCGGCGGCTGCACGTACCGCCACATCCGCTATGAAGAAGAGCTGCGGCTGAAAAAGCAGCGCGTGCAGGACAATTTGTCCCGCATCGGCGGCAGTGATGTGACCGTCGAAGAAATTTTAGGCGCGCAGGACACGCTGCGCTACCGCAACAAGGCGCAGTACCCTGTATCAAAGGACGGCGCGGTCGGCTTTTACCGCGCCCGCACGCACGAGGTCATCGAGTGCGAGCACTGCTTATTAGTCAGACCTGAGGCCGACGCCGCGGCGGAGGCGCTGCGCGAATATATGCAGTCCTGCCGCGTCGCGGGTTATGACGAAAAGACGGGCCGCGGCCTTGTCCGCCATCTCTACGTCCGCTCGAACGCGGCGGGGGAGAGCCTAATCTGCGTGCTTGTGAACGGAGATAGACTTCCCAAAGAAGACCGGCTCGTCACACTCCTGCGCGATGCGTGCCCGGAGTGCGCCGGCATCGTGCTGGGCACGAACACGAAAAAGGGCAACGTCATCCTCGGCGACCGCTACCGCACGCTCTGGGGGAGCGACCGGCTTGAGGATACGCTCTGCGGCAAGACGTTCCGGCTCAGTGTGCCGTCATTTTATCAGGTCAACCGCGCGCAGGCCGAGCGGCTCTACGCGAAGACCATCGAATTTGCGGACCTCACGGGGCAGGAGACGGTGCTCGACCTCTACTGCGGCGCGGGCACGATCACACTTGCGCTGTCGGATCACGCGAAGAAAGTCCTCGGTGCGGAGATCGTCCCCGAGGCCATCGACGACGCGCGCGAAAACGCCGCGCGCAACGGCGTTAAAAACGCGGAGTTTTTCTGCGGCGATGCGTCCGATGTGGCAAAAAAGCTTGCGCGCGAAAACCTGCGCCCCGACGTCATCACCGTCGACCCGCCGCGCAAGGGCTTGGCCGCCGACGTGGTGGAGAGCATCGCCGAGATGCAGCCGGGACGTGTCGTGTACGTCTCGTGCGACAGCGCGACCATGGCGCGCGACGTGAAGCGCTTAGCAGACCTCAGCTACACCGCCCAGCGCGCCTGCGCAGTGGACATGTTCCCAAGGGCGGATCATGTCGAGGCTGTCTGCCTGCTCACCAAAGAGTGAATTGCACCGCTGACCGTTCCGGAAAACTGCTGCGGCAGAATGGATGAAGCACTTTGATCGACGAATTGCGGCGTTAGAATCAATTTTTACTTGCAGATACCGAAAAAAAGCGTATAATACAATCGTTCAAGAAAAAACAGGGGAGCTCGTGCAGGCGGGCTGAGAGGAAGTGCTCCAACTTCGACCCTTTCACCTGATGCGGGTAATGCCGCCGTAGGAAGTTGACCTCATGGCTTTTTACAGGAGACGCCCGTTGTGGGCGCCTCCTGTTTTTTATTCAGAAAGGAGAAACAGATATGTTTCAGAAAATGCTCGAAAACGTGAGAGGCAAGTGCCCTCTCATCCACAACATCACGAACTATGTCACGGTGAACGACTGCGCCAACATCGTGCTGGCCTGCGGCGCGTCGCCCATCATGTCGGACGACCAAAGCGAGGTCGAGGAGATCACGACGATCTGCGGTGGATTGAACATCAACATCGGCACGCTCAACAAGCGCACGATCGAGTCAATGCTCCTTGCGGGCAAGCGCGCAAATGAGCTTTCTCACCCTGTCGTACTCGACCCCGTGGGCGCTGGCGCGTCGAAACTGAGAACGGAGACGGCGCAGAAGCTCCTTGAAGAGGTCAAATTCACCGTCATCCGCGGTAACATCTCCGAGGTCAAGACCCTTGCCTCCGGCAGCGGCACGACCAAGGGCGTGGATGCCGACGTCGCGGACAAGGTGAGTGAGGAGAACCTTGACAGCGCGGTCGCGTTCGCCAAGGCCTTTGCCGAAAAGACGGGCGCGGTCGTCGCCATCACCGGCGCGATCGACATTGTGGCGGACGGCAAAAAGGCCTACTGCATCCGAAACGGCCACCCCATGATGTCCTCCATCACGGGCACGGGCTGCCAGCTCTCCGCCATGACGGCGGCGTATGTGACGGCGAACCCCGAGCATCCGCTGGAGGCTGCCGCGGCGGCGGTCTGCGCCATGGGCCTTGCCGGCGAGATCGCGCACGCGCGCCTTTCCGCGCAGGATGGCAACTCCACCTATCGCAATTACATCATCGACGCCATCTACAACATGACGCCCGAACAGCTGGAGGAAGGCGCAAAGTATGAAGTGCGATAAGAAGACGATGCTGCTCTACGCCGTCACAGACCGCGCGTGGGTCGGCAGACAGAGCTTATACGAGCAGGTCGAATGCGCGCTCAAGGGCGGCGCGACCTGTGTGCAGGTGCGCGAAAAGAAGCTCGGCGACGAGGATTTCCTCGAAGAGGCGAAGCAGATCGCGGCGCTGTGCAAGCGCTGCGGCGTGCCGCTGTTCATCAACGACAATGTAGATGTTGCCATCGCCTGCGGTGCCGAGGGCGTGCACGTCGGGCAGGAGGACATGGCTGCGGCGAAGGTGCGCGAAAAGGTCGGCAACAAGATGATGATCGGCGTTTCCGTCCACTCGGTCGAAGAGGCGAAGCAGGCCGTGCGCGACGGGGCAGACTGCCTCGGCGTGGGCGCGATGTTCTCGACCTCGACAAAGACGGACGTCGACGTGCTTCCGAAGGAAACGCTCAAGGCCATCTGTGACGCGGTCGATATTCCGGTCGTGGCCATCGGCGGGCTCAACAAGAGCAACATCCTCGAGCTTTCGGGCACGGGCGTTGACGGTGTGGCGCTGGTCAGCGCCATCTTCTCGGCGGAGGACATCGAAAGCGAATGCCGCGAGCTGCGCGCGCTGTCGGAAAAAATGGTGAACGCATGAAGCTCAAGTGCGTGATCTTTGACTTTGACGGCACGCTGTTCGACTCCATGTACCTCTGGGACACGGTGGCGGAGAGCTATGTGCGCTCGCGCGGCAAAGAGCCCAAGCCCACCGTGCGCGAGGAGGTGCGCGCACTGAGCCTCTTGCAGGCGGCGGAGCACCTGAAAAAAGAGTATGACCTTGCGGAGACGCCCGAGGAGATCATGGCGGGCATCGATGGCATCATCGAGCATTTTTACCGCGACGAGGTGCAGCCAAAGCCGGGCGTTGTCCCGTTTTTGAAAGAGCTGCGCGCAAAGGGCGTCGACGTCTGCATCGCGACGGCGACAGACCGCTACCTCATCGAAGCGGCGCTGCGGCGCTGCGGCATTGAGAACCTCTTCGACGCGATCTTCACATGCAGCGAGGTCGGGCACGGCAAGGACGAGCCCGTCATCTTCCGCCGCGCGATGGAGCATTTTGGCGCGCAGCGCGGCAGCACCGTGGTCTTCGAGGACGCTATCCACGCCATCGAGACTGCGAAAAAGGACGGCTTTACCGTCGCGGCGGTCTTTGACGAGAGCGAGAAGCGCCAGGACGAGGTCAGAGCGCTGGCGGACTGCTATATCACGAGCTTTGAGCATTTGGAGCAATTCTGGGCAATGACCGCGGCGGACTGAAGCCGCGGCTTTGGGCGGCAGACCGGGGGCACCACTCTCTGTCGCATAACAAAAGAGATGCATTTTGAATCGAAAGGACGAAAAACGATGAAAACAGCATTATCCATCGCGGGAAGCGATTCCTGCGGAGGCGCCGGTATTCAGGCAGACATCAAAACGATGACGATGAACGGTGTTTATGCCATGACCGCGATCACCGCGCTCACGGCACAGAACACGACCGGCGTGAGGGCAATTCAGGAGGCAACGCCTGCATTCTTAAAAGAGCAGCTGGACGCGGTATTTGAAGATATCTTCCCCGACGCGGTCAAGATCGGTATGGTCTCGTCCTCCGACCTGGTCCGCGTGATCGCGGAGCGGCTGCGCCACTACGGGGCAAAGAACATCGTGGTCGACCCCGTGATGGTCGCGACGAGCGGCTCGAGCCTGATGAAGACCGACGCGGTGCAGACGCTCATCGACGAGCTTCTGCCGCTCTCGACCGTCATCACGCCGAACATTCCCGAGGGTGAGATCCTCTCCAGTGAGAAGATCGAGAGCAGGGACGACATGGAGCGCGCCGCCAAGCGCATCGGCGACACCTACGGCTGCGCCGTGCTCTTAAAGGGCGGTCACCGCGTGAACGATGCCAACGACCTGCTCTACGCAGGCGGCGAGATGCAGTGGTTCGAGGGCAAGCGCATCGACAATCCCAACACGCACGGCACGGGCTGCACGCTCTCGAGCGCCATCGCGTCGAACCTCGCCAAGGGCTACTCGCTCAGCGAGTCCGTCGCGCGGGCGAAGGAGTATATCTCCGGCGCGCTGTCGGCGATGCTGGACCTCGGCAAGGGGGCGGGGCCCATGCAGCACAATTTTGACCTGCGGGGCGAGTTTGCAAAGGAGAATACCAAGTGAAAACATCTGAAAGACTGCTGAACGCCAGCAAAACGATCTGGGACGCCTACAACGAGCACCCCTTTGTGCTCGGCATCCAGAACGGCACGCTGGAGCGTGATAAGTTCCGCTACTACATCATGCAGGACTTCCTGTATCTCAAGGACTATGCCAAGACCTACGCCGTGGGCGTCGCCAAGGCGAAAAGCGTCGAGACGGCGAACCTCTTCGCCAAGTACATCAACGTGATGAACGGCGAGCTGGACGTGCACAAGGGTTACATGGGTAAGTTTGCAGTGACGCAGGAGGAGATCGACGCGATGAAGCCCTCGCTCGATAATCTCTCCTACACGTCCTACATGGTCCGTGTCGCCTATGATGAGAGCGAGGTCGAGGTCTTGGCGGCGGTGCTCTCGTGCGCTTACAGCTACGAGGTCATCGCCAAGAAGATCGTTGCGAACCGCCCCGAGTCGGTCGACGACCCGTTCTACGGCGACTGGATTCGCGGCTACGCCTCGGATGAGTACGCCGCGGGCAATGTCATGCTGATCGAAACGCTCGACCGCCTGTCCGCGCACTATGCGGAAGAGCAGCTCCGGCATTTGGAGGACATTTTCATCGCCTGCTCGCGCTACGAGATGGCTTTCTGGCAGATGGCATGGGAGATGAGACAGTGAGCGAGAAAAAACGCTGCGTGATCGTCGGCGGCGCGGACATCGGCGACTATGCGCGCGTGAAGCAGTACTTGAGGGAAGATGATGCCGTCGTCTTCTGCGACAGCGGCCTCAAGCACATGGAGGCGCTGGGGGTGAAGCCCGCGCTGATCGTCGGCGACTTTGACTCGCACTGCAATCCGCACCTCGATGTGGAGACCATCGTGCTCCCGTGTGAAAAGGACGACACCGACACGGTGTTTGCCGTCAAGACGATGGTGCAGCGCGGGTATGACGTCTTTTTGCTCATCGGCGTCATCGGCGCGCGGCTCGACCACACGCTCGGAAACGTGTCGATCCTGCTCTACCTCGATTCGCTCGGCAAAAAGGCGGAGATCGTGGACGACTATTCGGAGATGCAGATCGTCTCGAAGGACGAAGTCTCCATCGAGGATAAATACCCGTTCTTCTCGCTGCTCAACATCACGGGCTGTGCGAGGGGGATTACGATCCGCGATGCGAAGTACCCGCTCGACGGCGCGGAGATCACGTGCGAATACCAGTACGGCGTGAGCAACGAGGTCCTGCCCGGAAAGACCGCGAAAATCTCCGTGCGGGATGGAAAGCTCCTGCTTATCAAAATTTGCAGACAGTAAGTGAAACGAAAAAAGCAGCAGACCGACGGCCTGCTGCTTTTTGCTGCGTTTGGATCGTTATTTCGCGCTGGGAGAGGCGACAAGAAACAGCATGTCGCTGCCACCTTCGCTTTCAGGGAACGCGCCGTACATCGTGAAGTTGTACATCAGGCGCTCGGCGGGATAGATGCCGTAGCCGTCCTGATTGTGGTCGGTGGTGTCGTAGGAGTCGGCGACGAGGAAGACGTCGTCGTTCTCATTTTCCGTGCCCATCGTATCGTAGCCGATGATGGTCTGCCAGTGGCCGCCCCAGTCGTTCCAGCAGATCATAACGGGCTTGCCTTCGCTCAGCCAGCCCTGAATATCGTCGAGCCAGATGCCGTCGGGATAGTCGTTGGAGGATGTTATATCAAAACCGCCTACGCCGTTGAAAATGTCAATGGCCTGGTTGAGTGTGGTGCCGGGATAGCCCTCAAGCTCCGTGCCGTCGAGCGAGTGGCGCAGCGCCGCGAGGGACTCTTCGTTCCAGTCGCCGAGCGCATCGTACCAGTCGAGTACCATCAGCGCCGCCGTCACGCCGCAGGACCATTCGCTGGTCTGCTGCATGGTCCTGAAGTGGGTCAGCACGGTCAGCGTGTCCGTGGACTCCATGTTGTAGACGTCGGGGTGGGCGAAGTAGGGCGAGTTTTCATGGTCGCCGCTGCGTTCCACGGAGTCCGCGCCGTCCTCAGGGGACAGGTCGACAGCGTAGGGGATCTTCATTTCGTCGGTAAAGTTTTCGGCAGTCTCCGCTGCCTTGCTGTTCTCGGCGTTATCAGCCGGTGTGTCATTGTTGGCGCAGCCGGACAGAAGGCCCAGCACAAGCGCGAGGGTGAGCGCCAGAGTGACAGTTTTTTTCATTGCAAATCTCCTTTTTTGTTTCGGGGCGGAGCCCCTTTTTCCGATTTTCCGCAAAGACCGCAGAATGGTTGCATTATACGGGAAATATATGCCTTGCACAATGCACAATTATTCCGTAATTTGGGGATACGCAGGGCGGATAATCGTAAGATATGTGAATTTTTACCGCGTTTTGCCCCTGCGCGGGATATGTAAAATTTTTGTGCATCGCGTTGTGTGCTTTGCAAATGTCAAACTTTGTGATATACTAAACAAAATGTCCCAAAGAGGACAAATGAAGAGATTTTTTGTTGGGCCGGATTATCGGCCTTTTATTTTGGCAGAAGGTATTTTTGATTTTATGATAGATCAGTATTTCTTGGTTTTAACGACGATCGACCTCTTCGTGCTGACGTTCATGTGCATCCTCACAAAGCTGAGCGAAACGCTCAACAGCAAGCAGAAACGCGGCTTTTTCCTCGCCTTTGTGCTCATCGGCGTGATCTCGATCCTCGAGGTCATCACGATCCTGGTTGACGGTGCGCCGGTGCATCTGCGCTGGCTGAATATTCTGTCGAACTACCTCGGCTTTGGCCTGTCGCCCGCGGTGTCGCTCTGCCTTGTGTATGTGCTGGACAAAAAGCAGGGCGTCCGGCGCGGGTTCAAAACGGCGGTCGCGTGCGAGGCGGCGTATCTCATTTCGCTGGCGCTGACGCTGCCGGGCGGGATGGTGTTCTCCGTGAGCGAAGAGAATCTCTATTCGCGCGGCGACTTTTTCGCGTTTTACGTCACGGCGTACTTTGCCGCGCTTGTTTATCTTGCGGCCTGTACGGCCATCACGGCGCGTGTGTTCCAGAATCGCAGCCGCGTACTGATCTATCCGCTCATCGCCTTTCTGGCGGCGGAGACGATCATCCAGATCGCGCTGCCGCAGCTGCACGTGACATGGCTGTGCGTCACGCTGCTTTCGGTGCTGTATTTCATCTATTGCAGCGAGATGTGGAACCAGCTCGACGCGCTGACCGGCCTTTTGAATCAGAACAGCTATCTCAATCGCACGGCGGAGATGCGCCGCAGCGGCGAGGTGCTCGTCGTCTTCGATGTGGACAATTTCAAGCAGGTCAACGACCGATATGGCCACGTGAAAGGCGACATCTGCCTTGCCGAGATTGCCGCGTGCATCAAGCGCGCCTATGCGCGCCACGGTTACTGCTACCGAACGGGCGGCGACGAATTCTGTGTGCTGCTGCGCGACGGCGACAAGGAGCACGCCTGTGCGCGGGACTTTGTGCGCCGGCTGAGCGAGCGTCGCAAGGAACTCGACTTCCTGCCGACGGTGTCGTTCGGCTCGGCAGAGATTTCGAACGAGAACGTCGTCACGGTCAAGGACCGCGCCGACCACAACATGTACCGCTACAAAAAAGAGCGCAAAGCCCACCGCATGTCAGGGGACGCGGGCGAGGAGTAATCGAGAGGAGGCCACCCCATGGGACAGACGGAATGGAGCACGCTGGTCGAAAGCATCTGCGCAGAGCGCGGACTGTCCGTCGTACTTTCGTGGGACATGCCGCAGGGATACGAGACGGCCAACGGCACGTTTGATCCGGTGGCAAAAACGCTTTTTCTCAATCCGGCCGTGCTGCAAAGTGCGCCGGAGTACGAGGCGATGTTCTATCTTGTCCACGAGCTGCGGCACGCGGAGCAGTACCAGCATCCCGAGCGCTTCGACGCGATGATCCGCGTAAGCCTTCCCTACGTGGTGCTCTATGATGGAACGTGCTTCCGCCTGCGCGGCGAAACCTGGCAGGAGTGCCGCTTGGACGGCGGAGAAGAGAGGTTTCGCGACGCTTATCTGGGCTTTCCTTACGAGGTGGACGCCAATGAATTCGCGGCGCAGCGGGTGAAAGCCTTTTGCGGCGATTCGCCCGCGCTGCGACAGCTGCGGGACTGCTGGCGGCCGAAAAGGATTTGGTCGAACGAAGACTACCGGCGGCTTTTTCGCGAGATCGACGAGAGAATAGAAAACAGTGCGCGTTGAGCAAGGCAAGCGCTCAGCGGCGCGCGGAGGATACAGGAGGAGACAGCAATGAAAAATTTGAAGGTACTGATGCTCAACGGCAGCCCGCACGCAAACGGCAACACCGCCGTCGCGCTGCGTGAGATGGAGGAGATCTTCAAGGCAAGCGGCGTGGAGGTCGAGACCGTGCTCATCGGCAATCAGGCCGTGCGCGGCTGCACAGCCTGCGGCGTGTGCTATAAGCTCGGCAAGTGTGTTTTTGACGACGTGGTCAACGAGCTCGCGCCGAAGTTCGAGCAGGCGGACGGCCTCGTCGTGGCGAGCCCCGTCTATTACGCGTCCGCGAACGCGACGCTCATCGCCTGCCTCGACCGCCTGTTTTACAGCACACCGTTCGACAAGACGATGAAGGTCGGCGCGAGCGTCGTCTGCGCGCGCCGCGGCGGCTGCTCAGCAACATTTGACGAGCTCAATAAGTATTTCACGATTTCCGGCATGCCGGTCGCGTCCAGCCAGTATTGGAACAGCATCCACGGCCGCACGCCCGGCGAGGCGGAGCAGGACGGCGAGGGCCGGCAGACGATGCGCACGCTCGCGCGCAACATGACGTTTTTGATGAAGAGCATCGCGCTTGGCAAGGAGCAGTTCGGCCTGCCTGAAAAGGAAGAGCGCATCGCCACGCACTTCATCCGCTGAGGAAAAGCGCATGAAATTGTTCGTCAAGCACTTTTCCGAGCTCACAGCGCGAGAGCTCTATGAAATTTACAAGCTGCGCGTGTCGGTCTTCGTCGTGGAGCAGAAGTGCTACTATCAGGAGGTCGACGACGCGGACAAGGACGCCTATCACGTTTGGCTGCGGGACGAGGACGGCATTGAGGCCTACGCGCGCGTCCTGCCGCGCGGCGCAACGTTCCCGGAGGTCTCCATTGGCCGCGTGATCGCCGTGAAGCGGCGCTGCGGCCTTGGCAGCAAGATCGTCGCCGAGGCCATCGACACGGCGAAAGAGAAGCTGCGCGCCGATAAGATCACGATCGAAGCGCAGACGTATGTGAAGAAGATGTACGAGGACTTCGGCTTCTACCAGACGTCAGAAGAATTCTTAGAGGACGGCATCCCGCACGTGCAGATGCAGCTCGACCTGACGAAATAAGAAAATCGCCCTTCCAAATGGAAGGGCGATTTTTCGTTGCGGTTTACTTGCGGGAGAAGGGCGCGACGGCGCGCTCCTTCGCTTCGCGGTGCGCGATGGGAGCCATCGTGCGGTGCGGCTTCGGCGTGCGCAGGTTGCGGCGGTTGATGAACTTGGGTGCGACCTGCGGGAACAGCGCGAGGGAGAGCACGTCCTCCTCGCTCTTGGCGAGGTCCTTGTACTCCTCGCGGTACTTGGGAAGCTCGGGCTCCAGAAGGTCGGCGGGGCGGCAGGTGATGACGTCCTCGGGCTTGATGCCCGCCTTGGCGCGGACCTCTTCGTTGACGGTTCCGGGCAGCTTGCCGTATTCGCCGCGCAGCATGGCCTTGGACTCCTTGGGGACCATCTTGTAGCGCTCGCCGGTGATGATGTTCAGCACGGCCTGCGTGCCGACGATCTGGCTGGACGGCGTGACCAGCGGGGGATAGCCGAAGTCCTCGCGCACGCGCGGAATTTCGGCGAGCACGTCGTAATACTTGTCCTCCTTGCCCGCCTGCTTGAGCTGGGAGATGAGGTTCGAGAGCATGCCGCCGGGCACCTGATACAAAAGCGTGTTCGTGTCGACATTCAGCACCTTCGGGTCGAGCGCGCCGCTTGCCTTGAGCTGCTCGGCCACCTTGCGGAAGTGAATGGCGGCCTCGCTCATCTTGTCGAGGTCAAGCCCCGTGTCGCGCACCGTGCCCTTGAGCGTAGCGACAAGAGATTCCGTTGCGGGCTGGGAGGTGCCGTTGGCGAGCGGGGAGAGCGCAGTGTCAACGATGTCAACACCTGCCATCGCAGCCATCAGATAGACCATGTCGCCCGTGCCGCTCGTGTTGTGCGTGTGCAGATGAATGGGCATGTTGACCGTTTCCTTCAGGCGCTTGACAAGAGAGTAAGCGTCCATCGGCAGTAGGAGATTGGCCATGTCCTTGATGCATAGCACATCGGCGCCCATCTGCTCAAGCTCGCGGGCAAGCTTGACGAAGTAGTCCTCGTTGTGAATGGGAGAAATGGTGTAGGAGAGCGTTGCCTCGACCTGTCCGCCGTATTTCTTCGTGGACTTGATGGCCTGCTCAAGGTTGCGCACGTCGTTGAGCGCGTCGAAAATACGAATGATGTCGATGCCGTTTTCGATGGACTTGGCGCAGAACTCGTCCACCACGTCGTCGGCATAGTGCTTGTAGCCTAAAATGTTCTGGCCGCGGAAGAGCATTTGCAGCTTGGTGTGCGGCAGGTGGGCGCGCAGCTGACGCAGCCGCTCCCACGGATCCTCGTCCAGAAAGCGCAGGCAGGCGTCGAACGTGGCGCCGCCCCAGCACTCAAGCGAGTAATATCCGATCGAGTCGAGAATTTCGCAGGCGGGGAGCATCTGCTCGAGCGTCATGCGCGTGGCAGCCTGCGACTGGTGTGCATCGCGCAGGATGGTGTCGGTGATGAGAAGAGGCTTGTTCGATAAAAATTCCATGGCGGTGTGAGGATCCTTTCTTAAAGTTATTATTCAGTTTAGCACAGCAGCGTGGACTTGGCAAGCGGCCTTTCGGTAATTATTTTTCATTTTTATCAAATGCTTCAAAAAAAGTGATGAATACGATAAAAATATCACATCGCTCGCGTCTGCGCTTGACGGCGGTGGAAGGATGTGGTAGGTTATAAACGCATTTTCCCTATGCTCGGGCGCGGCGGCACGCCTGATTTTTTGTTGTCCGGAGGATCCCACGATGACTTTTTTTGAACTGTTTCTCATCGGCATCGGCCTGTCGATGGACGCCTTTGCCGTGTCGATCTGCAAGGGGCTCTCCATGCAGAAGATCGACAAGAAATATATGCTCTGCATTGCGCTCTTTTTCGGCGGATTTCAGGCACTGATGCCACTGCTCGGCTATGCACTCGGCAGCCGCTTTTCAGGCTATATCGAGCGCTTTGACCATTGGATCGCCTTTGTCCTGCTGGCGTTTATCGGCTTTCACATGATCCGCGAGAGCCGCGAAGAGGCGGAGGAGGAAAAGCCCTATACGGGCATCAACTTCAAAGAGCTTTTTATCCTTGCCGTTGCAACGAGCATCGATGCACTGGCGGTCGGCGTGACGTTTGCCTTTTTGCAGGTAAATATCGTGCCTGCCATTGTGATCATCGGCTGCACGACGTTTGTTATCTCGCTTGCGGGCGTATATGTCGGCAATGTGTTCGGTGCGCGCTACAAGAGCCGCGCTGAGCTGACCGGCGGCGTTATTCTGGTTTTGATCGGGCTGAAGATCCTGCTTGAGCACCTTGGTGTAATCGCTTTTTGAGGAAATGATCCTCTCCCCTTATCCTGCAACAAAAAGAGGGCTGCTTGAAGCAGCCCTCTTTTATGCAAGTGTTCAGCAGCCGCAGCCGGTGTTGCAGCCACAGTTATTGTTGCAGCCGCAGCTGTTGCCGCAGCCATTGCCGTAGCCGCCGCAGGCAAAGATCAGGATGATGAGGATCAGGATCCACAGGCAGCAGCCGCCGCCGAAACCACAGTTATTGTTGCACATAAAACGAACCCCCTATGAAGATTGAAACCACCGGCGCGGCGGTCTCATTCCATAGTATGGAGGGGAAAGAAAAAGGTGTCAGCCGATGCGCGCGGAGGTGACCATTGCGCGGGAGGTGCGGTAGGCTGCATCGGAGAAAACGCCGCGGGCGATGAGCACATCGCTCAATGTGCCGCCGCCGTTTACGTTCGTTTCGAGCGCGTAATAGGAGAGATAGACCACATCGGCGCGCAAAAAGGCAGATGCGCGCAGCGCACTCACCTCGCCGGAAGTCAGGACACCGGCAAAATACGCGCGCTCGGGCGCGTTGGAGATGTCGGTCTGTGCGGTGGAACTGTAACGCAGTGCGCGCAGCAGAAATTCCGTGTACATCTCTGCCGAAGCGCTCATTGTTGTGCCGAACATCGTCGGCTCAACGCCGTTGGTGTAACCCTTTGCGTAGGCGTAGGCCGCATAGGGCTCCGCCCAGTCGGGCACATCGGCAAAAGGCTGATAAGCCGTGCAGGTGAGCGCCTCGCTTTCCTCACCGAGCAGGCGAATGAGCATGATGAGCGCTTCCATGCGCGTGGGCGCTTTTTCAAGGTCAAAGCCCTCACCGTAGCCGGTGTCCGAGCCGTGGAAGAGGGAGATCGTTTTAAGCGCGGCCGCCATGGCCGGATAGTCGACAGACGGGGCGGGGGAGAGGGAGTAGAGGCCGCAATAGCTCAACACCGCAGTTTTTCCGGTGACGGCGAAGAGAGCGGTCGTGTCCTCAGCGACGAGGTAGCGGTGGTTCTCAGCAAGCGAAGCGCCGCTGCTCACCTCACTGCCGGTCGTCACATCAATGACCGCACCGGAGGAGAATTGGACGTTCACATTGCCCGCAAACACGATGACCTGAAGCCCGGTGGGACCGGAGAGCATGTCGCCCTGCTTGAGGCGCGCCTCGGTAAAGACGTCGGCGCGCTGCGCGCCGACATTGGCCTCCGCTGCGGCGACGGTCGAGCGGAGTACGGTTTCCGCCTGCGTGTAGGCCGTCTGCCCGGTTTTATCAAGGGAAGCGTCGATAGATGAAGTTGCCTTGGCAGTAAAGACCGTTTGCAGATAGTTGAGCGAGATCAGCGGGTCGCTGCTGTCTCCGCCCGCAGCTGCGGCTGCGGTGGCAAGCACCGTTACCGCGAAGAGAGATGCGAGCAGCGCGATGGGGCGTTTCACGATGAGCCTCCTTCCTCCTCCGCCTCAGCAGAGGTTTCAGAGATCCGATAGCTCAGCGTAAGCAAGCTGTCGGCAAAGTGAACGTCTTCGGTAAAGACCTCGCTGCCGACGTTCAACTCCGTGTTGGTAAAGTTCCAGATGCCGCGAACGCCAAGCGAGATGAGCTGCTCGGCAACCTCCTGCGCGATGGTTTTCGGCACTGTCAGCACAGCGACATCGGGGTGGCAGACGGCGAAATAGTCGCCCAGCTCATCAAACGAACGGATGAGCACGTTGTTTACACGTGTGCCGATGAGCGCGGGCGAAACATCGAACGCGGTGTCGAGCAGAAAACCGGCCTGCGCAAAGTCAAAGTTGCGCAGCAGCGCATGACCCAGGTGACCGGCGCCGACGACGACAAGGCGGTGGCCTTCGTCCACACCGAGGATGTGGCCGATCTCCGTGCGCAG
>OLGA01001712.1_pt1 | contig 16781 bp, 12 predicted proteins | sample 1604881 | NCBI WGS metagenome assembly OLGA01 (sample SAMEA3888896, study PRJEB22519) | human gut metagenome | biome: human gut; feature: human-associated habitat; material: faeces | place: Denmark | collected 2009 | reverse complement strand
TTTTTTCTTCTCCGTCAGATGTTGGTCTCGATGCTCTGGTGAGCGTCGGCGGAAGCGAAAGCCGCTTCCATGACCTGCAGCACCCGGCGCACCTCGCAGAGCTTGACGATAGGCTCTGCCTCGCCGTGAATAGCCCTGCAGAAGTTGCGGTAGTAGTCGTGTACGTCGGACACCGGCCGCTCTGCCTCATAAACATCAAGAGTAATGTCGTCCCGGGCAGCCATGGTCTTTGTGACACCGGACGCCATCTGCTCCGGCAGCACGTCTTTTTCGTTCCACGCCTTCAGCTTGGCGATCTTTGCGTTTTCCCGCCAGTCAACGATTTCCGCCGAGCCGTTTTTGCACTGGAGATAGAACCGGGGCAGAGGCAGAAAGTTGTACGTCCCCAGCTCAATGCACGCCTTTGCGCCGCTCTCATAGAAGACCCGCAGGTTGAATCCGTCGTCCACCTCGTCGTTGGTGTAATGGGTAGTCTCACACCAGACCCGTTTGATCCGGTCGCTGCCGGTGATCTGCAGCAGCTGGTCGATGAGATGCACACCCCAGTCCAGCATCATCCCGCCGCCGTACTGCTTGTGGCAGCGCCAGTCGCTGGGGATGCCCCGGGAGCCATGAACCCGGCTCTCGATGTTTAAAAGCCCGCCGATCTCCCCGGAGTCCACGATCTTCTTCATCGCTAAAAAGTCCACGTCCCAGCGGCGGTTCTGGTGCACGGTGAAGAGCTTTCCGCTCCTTTCGGCGGCCTTTGCCATCTCGTCAAACGCCGCCACGGACATTTCCACCGGCTTTTCACAGATGACGTTCTTTCCGGCCTCCAGCGCCCGGATTACCAACTCCTTATGGCAGTCGTTGGGGGTCACCACAGTGACCGCCTCTACACTCTTATCCCCAAGAACTTCCTCAAAAGAAGCGTAGGTGTGAATGCCGGCGTCCTTCGCCTGCTGCTGCTTTACGGGGTCAATGTCATAGACACCGGCCAAGACAGCCACGTCGCTTTTTAACAGCTGGCCGCAATGCCACTTGCCCTGTCCGCCGTAACCGATGACTGCAATTTTTGTTTTCTCCATCTCGATCGTTCCTTTCAAAAGTGGGTCAAAGCCGCCTGAAACCGGCGGCGTTTGCATTCATTAATCCTATCATACTCCATTTCCCGCCTTTTTTCAAGAAAAACGGGATGGATTTACTTGCATTCTATCGGGAATTCGGTTATAATGCAAGTGATTCCTTGGAAAAAACAGGACAAATCTTGCTCTTTTGTCAAGGAGGGAACTTAACCGTGTACTTTCATTTTGAAGACAAGGACACCCCCATCAGCGTCCGGACTTTTGAGGATCTCTCGCCTATGCCCCATCTGCACCACCATCTGGAAGTGGGACTGCTGCAAAAAGGAAAAGCCCGGGTCTTTGCCGACGACCGGGAGGCTGACTGCTTCGCCGGTGACTTTTTTCTTATCTTCCCGAACCAGATCCATTCCTACCGGCATCTAAACGAGGAAAACCCGGAAGGGATCCTCCTCATTTTCTCCCCGGAGCTGATCCCGGAATTCAACGAATGCTTTGCAAAAGAGATCCCCCTGATCCCGAAGGCGGAAGCTGTGGGGACAGACCCCGCTCTGACTTCCTGCATGGAGGAGCTGCTTCGTTTGGAGGAAACGCCGGATATTCCCTACAAAGAAGTCCGGATCCGGGCGGAACTCTTGCTGCTCTTTTCCGGGCTGTTGCCAAAGCTGTCCCTTTCTCCCGCCGTCCGCTGCGACACCGACGCTTTAAAAGCGGTGATCCGCTACTGCTCGGAAAATTACACCCGGGACATCTCCCTGCAGACCCTGTCGGACAGCCTTTTTATCAGCAAATACTACATCTCCCACCTTTTCGGCCAGCGGCTGAAGGTGAGCTTCAGCGACTACATCAACGCTCTTCGGGTAAGACGTGCCTGCGAGCTTTTGAAGTACGGGAACCTGACCATCACCGAAGTGGCGCTGGCGGTGGGGTATAACTCCACCCGTTCCTTTGACCGCTGCTTCAAAAAATTCCTGAACGTTTCGCCGAAAAACTACCGTTTCCGAAAAGAAACGGATGCGTGAAAGGAGCTTCTATGGAACACAAGCGTATGTACTACACTCTCCCCGCCACCGCATGGTCAAAGAACGACGAAAAGGTGGGAGGAGAAGCCGCCAAGGCCCCGTGGGATTTTGAAAGGACCTGGATGGAGGGATTTCCCATCGGAAACGGCCGCCTTGCCGCCATGGTCTGGGGCGATGAGGAGATCGACCGCCTGACCCTCAACCACGAATGGCTCTGGAAAGGGCAGCACAAAAATCGCCGCAGCCCCGATAACGCCGGTCACTTAGGCGAAGTCCGGGAGCTGATCCGCAAAGGGGACTGGGAAGAGGCGACCCGACTTGGAAACCTCTACTTCTCCGGCGGAACCAATGCCGACCGCCGGATCGACCCCTATCAGCCTGCCGGCGACCTGACCTTTCTCCCCGATCAGGTCAAAGCGTTCATCAGCCGGGAGCTGGATCTGGAGACCGGCCTTACCACCACCCTCCGGGAAACGCCGGAAGGAACGTTAAAAAGCGAGGCCTTCATCGACTGCGAGGGAAACACCCTCCGCTGCCGGTTTACAAGCGACGCCCCCTTCTCCGGAACCCTCTCCCTTTTCCGGGAACCGGAAAAGGATACCACCCTCACCTTCCATACCACCCCCGAAACCATCCGCATGGACGGCTCCATCGCCGGCGGCATTCAATTTGCCGTACAGATCTGGGCGGAGACCGACGGCATTGCCGCTGTCTCCGAGGAGGGAAAGCTCCGGATCGAAGGCGCCACCATCCTTTCCATTGAAGGGAACATGGCGACCTCTCAGGCAGATCTGGGAAAAGAGCTGTCCCACCGCTCCGGCAAGGATTTTGACGCAGCCTTTTCTTCCCACAGCAAGCGCTTCTCCGAAATGATGAACCGGCTGCAGCTGACCCTCTCAGAAGATCCGGCTCTGGAAGCTCTGACCGTCGATCAACGGGTACAGCGGGTTCGGGAAGGGAAGCAGGACAACGGTCTCTGCCAGATGTATTTCGATTACGGCAGGTATCTGCTCCTTTCCTCCTCTATCTGCGGCGAGCTCCCTGCCAATCTGCAGGGCAAGTGGAACAATAACATGAACCCGCCTTGGGATTGTGATTTCCACTTTGACATCAACATTGAAATGAACTACTGGATGGCGGAGCCGGTCAACTTCCCGGAATGTGTGGAACCCCTGACCCGCTACGTCTTACGCTTCATGGAAAGCGGCCGGGATTCGGCGGAGCGGCTTTACGGGTGCCGGGGCGTTTATCTTCCTTTGCAGGCCGACGCATGGGCAAAAGCGACCCCGGAGATCTTCGGCTGGCACACCTGGATCGGCGGTGCCCCGTGGATCTCCCAATCTCTCTGGAACCACTGGCTCTACAGCGGTGACCGGGCGTATCTGGAGCGGATCTACCCCTTCCTCACTGCCGTTGCGGAATTTTATGAGGATTATCTGGTAAGAGATCCCGACGGCACCTACCAGATCCTCCCCAGCCAGTCCCCGGAGAACTTTATCGTGGGACTTCCCTACCCTGTCTTACTCTGCCAGTCTTCCGCCATGGACGTGCAGCTTTGCTATGACGCATTGGGCTACGCCATTTCCGCTGCGGAAGAGCTGGACGTGGACTCCACCCGGGTTTCTCTCTGGAGATCCATTCGGGAGCACCTGCCGCCCTTCCGCATCGGCCCCGACGGCCGCTTATTGGAATGGGATCGGGAGTTTCCGGAAGCGGAGCCCGGCCACCGGCACCTGTCCCACCTATACGGCCTTTATCCCTCCGAGCTCTTCACTCCCGAGACCCGTCCGGAGCAGTATCAGGCTGCAATTCGCTCCCTTGACTTTCGTCTGTCCCACGGCGGCGGATACACCGGCTGGAGCCGGGCATGGGTGGCGTGCCTGAAAGCCCGCATCGGCGATGCCGAAGGCTTCTACGAGCACTTCACTGCCCTCATCAAGGACTTCGCCACCTCCACCCTCTTAGACCTCCACCCGCCCCGCGTCTTCCAGATTGACGGAAACTTAGGCGCCGTCGCCGCCGGCATCGAAGCGTTGGTGGGCTTCTACGACGGAAAAGCCCACCTTCTCCCCGCTCTGCCCAAGGAGTGGGCGGAAAAAGGCTCTTTAAAGGGCGTGCGGCTCCCCGGCGGCCACCTTCTCTCCTTTGCATGGGAAAACGGAGAACTCACCGAGCTTTCGGTAACGGTCGGCTTCGGCGAAACTGTCTCCCTCGCCTTCAACGGCGACGTCTGCACCCTTCACGGCCGTGTGGGTGAAACGGTCAAACTGATCTAAAAGACGCAAAACGCCCCGGTTCCGCTTTCGGGCAGAACCGGGGCGTTTATCACGTCTTCTTTATAAATTTTGTACCGCAGATGGGACAGCTGATCTCGATCTTCCCTTTCCCCTTCGGCACCCGCAGCTTCCGCTTGCATTTGGGGCAGGAAAAGTAGCAGTGGGTCTTCCGGTCGGCAAACCGCCGCTTCTTCCCGGAAAACCAGTCTTTGATCTTATACCAGATCCCCTTCACCTTGTTCCAGAAGACCAGAAACTTCTGGTTTTCCTTCGACCGGGCGGACACATTCCGGGAAAACATCCGGAACACCCCGTAAGCCAGCAGAGCCGTCCCCAGGATCGACAGCAGCAGCCACCGGGTCAGCGAAGCAGTAAAGGTGCAGACCATCGAAAAGATCAGAACCCCGATGTTCATCTGATCCACACCGTAGCGCCCCATCATAAATTTTTGCAGCCAATTCAAGCGATCATCCCTTTCCGGAATCTATTCCCAGTATACCACAGATCCGTCTTTTGTCAGTGAATTTTCCGTGACCAAAAACCAAAGTTTTTGAAAGAGAAACGCCCCCTGCTTCCGGCAGAGGGCGTTTTTTCTTAAGACAGCTCGAACTGTCCGGTATACAGCTGATAGTACTTGCCCTTCTGGGCGATCAGGTCTTCGTGGCTGCCTTTTTCGATGATCCGGCCGTTTTCCAGCACCAGAATGCAGTCCGCATTCCGGACGGTGGAAAGCCGGTGAGCGATGACGAACACCGTCCGCCCTTCCATCAGGCTGTCCATACCCTTCTCAATCAGCGCCTCGGTACGGGTGTCGATGGAGGAGGTGGCCTCGTCCAAGATCAGCACCGGCGGATCCGCCACGGCCGCCCGGGCAATGGCTAAGAGCTGCCGCTGCCCCTGGGACAGGTTTGCGCCGTCGGAGGTCAGCAGAGTGTCATATCCCTCCGGCAGGTGCCGGATGAAGAAGTCGGCGTTTGCAAGCCGTGCCGCCTCTTCCACCTCTGCGTCGGTGGCGTCCAGCCGCCCGTAGCGGATGTTCTCCCGAACCGTGCCGGTGAACAGATGGGTATCCTGCAGAACCATGGCCAGCGACCGCCGCAGGTCGTCCTTCTTGATCTTGGTGATGTTGATGCCGTCGTACCGGATCTTTCCGTCGCTCAACTCGTAGAACCGGTTGATGAGATTTGTAATCGTCGTCTTGCCTGCGCCGGTGGAGCCGACAAAGGCGATCTTCTGCCCCGGAAGCGCATGGAGGGAAACGTGATGGAGTACTTCCTTCTTGCCATCGTAGCTGAAGGAGATATCCTCGAATTCCACGTCGCCCCGCAGCTCGGAATACGTCACCGTATTGTCCGCCGCATGGGGATGCTTCCATGCCCAGTGGCCGGTCTTCTTTTCGCTTTCGGTGATGGCGCCGTCCGGCGAAAGATTGGCGTTCACCAGCTGCACATACCCTTCGTCCTCTTCCGGCTTGGCGTCAATGATCTCAAAGATCCGCTCCGCACCGGCTAAGGCCGCCAGCAGGGCGTTGAACTGCTGGGAGATCTGGGTGATGGGCTGGGAGAACGACCGGGTGTACTGTAAGAAGGAGGCGATGGAGCCGAGGTCCATGGAACCCCTTATCACCAGCATTGCGCCAATGGCCGCCGTTAAAGCGTAGTTGATATAGGAGAGGTTGCCCATAATGGGCATCATGATGCTGGCATAGGTGTTTGCATCCGTGGCCGCCGAGCGATACTCTTCGTTGAGCTTATCAAAGCCCTCCTTGGCTTCCTCCTCGTGGCAAAAGACCTTGACCACCTTCTGCCCCTCGGTCATCTCTTCGATGTAGCCGTTCAAGGCGCCAACCGCCTGCTGCTGCCGCTTGAAGAGCCGGGCGCTCCTCCCGCCGATGAATTTGATAAGGGCCATCATGATGACCAGCATAACGACGATCAGCAGGGTCAGCAGGGGGCTTAAGATCACCATCATCACGAAGGTGGAGACCGCTGTCACCGCCGACGAGATCAGCTGGATCGCGCCCTGGCTGATGGCTTCCCGAAGGGTGTCCACGTCGTTGGTGAACCGGCTCATCAGCTCGCCGTGGGTGCGTGCGTCAAAGAAGGAGATAGGCAGATCCTGCAGGCTGTTGAATAGGTCGCCCCGGACGGAATTCAAGGTCTGGTTGGAAATCCGGATCATGATCCGGTTGCAGAAATATCCGGAAAAGGCTCCGATCAGATAAATTCCCGCCATGACCATCAGCATCCGGACAAAGGGCCAAAGATCCGCCGCTGTCGTTTCCTTGCCGATGAAGGGGACGATGTAATCATTCAAAATGGGTTTCAGAAAGTAAGTCCCGGCGACGCCCGCTCCCGCACTCAGCAAAACGAGGAGCAGCACGATGCAAAGCAGCCACTTCTGCCGGAACATATAGCCTAAGACTCTGGAAAAAGTCTTCGATGCGCTTTTAGGCTTTGCCATCTGCATGGGTCTTGGTCCTGGCATCAGGCTTCCCTCCCTTTCTTCTGAGATTCATAAACTTCCCGATAGATCTCACTGTTCTTCATCAGGTTCTCGTGGGTATCGAAATCGGAAATCTTCCCGTCATTGAGAACAAGGATCCGGTCGGCATCCTCCACGCTGGAGATCCGTTGGGCAATAATGAGAGCGGTGGTCCCTTTCAGATCCTTCCGCAGAGCCGCCCGGATCTTTGCATCGGTAGCGGTATCCACGGCGCTGGTGGAGTCGTCTAAGATAATGATCTTCGGATGCTTTAAAAGTGCTCTTGCGATACAGAGCCGCTGCTTCTGCCCTCCGGAAACGTTGACGCCGCCCTGTCCCAGATCGGTGTCATACCCGTCAGGGAAGCTCTTCACGAAGCCGTCCGCCTGCGCCGATTCGCAGGCTTCCTCGATCTCCTCCTGGGTGGAGTTTTCGTTGCCCCAGCGGAGATTGTCCCGGATAGAGCCGGAGAAGAGGACGTTTTTCTGGAGCACCATGCTGACGGCGTCCCGAAGGACGTGGATGCTGTAGTCCCGCACGTCCTTGCCGCCTACCAGCACCCGGCCTTCCGATGCATCGTAAAGCCGGGGGATCAGCTGCACCAGCGTGCTCTTTGCCGAGCCTGTGCCGCCGATGATGCCGATGGTCTCGCCGGAGCGGATGGAAAGATTGATATTCTGAAGGACGTTTTCCTCAGCCCCGCCGTTATAGCGGAAGGATACATTCTCGAAGGTGATAGAGCCGTCCTTCACTTCCGTTTCCTTGCCGTCCTGAATGTCGGGGACTTCGTCCAGAACCTCACCGATCCGGACCAAGGAAGCCTTAGACATGACCAGCATCACAAAGATCATGGAAATCATCATCAGGCTCATGAGGATCTGAGTCACATAACTGATGAAGCTGATCAGCTCGCCGGTCTGCATGGTGCCGTTGATGATGTGGTTGCCGCCGAACCAGAGGATGGCGATGATGCAGGCATAGATCGTGATCTGCATAAAAGGACCGTTGAAGGCCAGTACCTTTTCCGCCCGGATGGAGGAATCCCGCAGGCCGTCGTTGGCCTCCTTGAATTTCTTCTTCTCATAGTCTGAGCGGACAAAAGCCTTGACCACCCGGATGGAGATCAGGTTCTCCTGAACCGAAGCGTTCAGCCCGTCGTACCGCTTGAGCATGGCGGTGAACCGGGGAAACGCCATACAGGCGATGACCGCCAGCGCCGTCCCCAGCACCGGGATCGCCACCAGAAAGACCGATACCAGGCTGTGATTGATCTTAAACGCCATCCATGTGGCACAGACGAGCATAAACGGCGCCCGAACCGCCACCCGGATGATCATCATAAAGGCATTCTGGATGTTGTTTACGTCGGCGGTCAGCCGGGTCACCAGCGAAGCCGTCCGGAACCGGTCCAGGTTTTTGAACGAATAGGTCTGGAGCTTATAGAAAAGCCCCCGCCGCAGCTCGCTGCCGAATCCCAGACCGCCCAGTGCGGCAAACCGTGCCGCCAGTGCGCCGCAAAGCAAAGCAAACAGCGCATACAGCACCATCTGCCCGCCTACTTTCAGGACGTAGGAGATGTCCTTGTTCCCGATGCCTGTGTCTACAATCTGGGACATGAGCTTCGGGATGTTGATTTCCGCCCATACCTCGCCGATGATGGCGATCGGTGACAGGATTGCATAGACCCCGTACTTCTTTGCGAAAGGCAGAACTTTTTTAACCACGCCTGTCTTCCTCCTTTTCCTTTTGCTTCATAGCCATGTGGAGCTGCTTTTCCTCATTGATCAGCGACGCCACCGTCCGTTCCCGGAATTCATCGGTCTCAAGATTTGCCGTAAGCCGCTGAAGATAATCAAAAAGCGCTTCGCACTCTTCCTCTTTGAACCCCCGGAACGCCAGTGCATCCACGCCATCGAAGGAATTCTGCAGCGTTTTTACATAGCACTTTCCCTCTTCCGTAATAGTCAGCCGGTTGCACCGCAGGTCGTTTGGATCTGCGACCCGCTCCACCATTCCGTCCCGCTCCAGCCGCTTGACCGACCCGGCCACTGCCGGCGGCGAGATCTGCAGGTGGTCAGCGATCTCCTTCTGAGTGCAGGATTCATGCTCCATGACAAACTCCAGAAGGGGCATCTGCCCGAAACAGGTCTGATTTCGTGCCGCCGCCCGCTGGATATAGATCCGGTGCAGCAGATGGAGCTTATTTAACTGCCCGATGATTGCCCGATAAGTAACCGCCATTCTCTCCCTCCCCTTCCCGCTTAATAATTGCAAGGTTAATAATTAGCTTGCTAACAATTAAGTAGTATATCACGCTCCTTTCCGATTGTCAACCCTTTTAAACCGGTCTAGGAAAAATTTCCGGAACATAAACTGAACTGTATAAAAGGATGCAGAAAGGGCGTGGAATCGCATGAAGCTGCTGCAGTATCTGGAACAGGATCCGAAAGATCCGGCCCCTTCTTTTTTGGGGCTTTCTCAGGCGGAAGCCGACCGCCGCTTAAGGGAAGAGGGAAAAAACGTCCTGCAAAACGGGAAGAAAATCCGCCCGGCCGTGATCTTCGTCAGCCAGTTCAAGGATTTTCTGACCCTGATCCTGCTTGTAAGCACGGCGGTGACCCTCTTCCTCGGCGATTACACCGAAGCCCTGACCATCGGGGTCATCGTCCTCTGCAACGGCCTAATGGGCTTTTTTCAGGAATACAAAACGGAGCGCACTCTGGAAGCCCTGCGGAAAATGGCAGCCCCCAAGGCAAGGGTCTACCGGGACGGCGTTTTGAAAGAGGTCCCCGGTGAAGAGTTGGTTCGTGGCGACGTCATCGCCGTGGTCACCGGCGAGCGTGTCCCCGCCGATGCATGGATCTTAGAAGGAACTTCTCTGTCCGCTGACGAATCCATTCTTACCGGTGAGCCCGTCCCGGTGGAAAAATTCCCGGAAACAACCCTGCCCGATCCCATCCCCCTCCACCAGCCCGGCGTCCTCTATATGGGCACGGTGGTGACCGCCGGCCACGGCACTGCCCGGATCCTTTCCACCGGCATGCATACCCAAATGGGCCAGATCGCCGGCATGATCGGCGGGATCACCGAAGAGCCCACCCCCTTGCAGAAGCGGCTGGATCAGTTGGGGAAAACCATCGCCATCGGCTGTCTCATCATCTGCGTCGTGGTGGCGGGCGCCGGGATCCTACGGGGCGAGCCCCTCCTCGATATGCTCCTGACCGGCGTGAGCCTTGCGGTGGCGGCTGTTCCGGAAGGGCTCCCCGCTATCGTCACCATCTCCCTTGCCCTGGCTGTCAACCGGATGGTGAAGCAGCGCTCCCTGATCCGCCGCCTTCACGCCGTGGAGACCTTAGGCTGCGCCGATGTGATCTGCTCGGATAAGACCGGCACCCTGACAGAAAACCGGATGTCGGTGCAAGAGCTGGTCACGCTGGACGAACGGATCCGGGTCATCGGCTCCGGTTCGGAAAAGGCCGGAGAATTCCGCACCGAAGACGGCAGCCGCCTTGTTTCCCCCAAGACCTTCCCGCCTGCCTGCAAGCTTTTAGAGATCGCCGTCCTCTGCAGCAGCGCCTCTATCAGCGAGCCCACCTCCCGCAGCCGCTCCATGAGCCGGGAAAGCGGCGCTTTCATCGTTTCCGGCGACCCCACGGAGACCGCCCTGCTGGTCGCTGCCGCTCGGGCTTCCCTGACCCCCGGCAGCCTTTCCTCCTTCCGCCGGATCCTCGAGATCCCATTTAACAGCCGCAGCAAGAAAATGTCCGTTCTTGTGGAATCCCCCTCCGGGGAAAAGCAACTGCTGGTCAAAGGCGGCTGCGACGTTCTTCTGGATCGCAGCACCCGGGTGCTGACCGCTTCCGGCGTGGAACCTCTGACCCTGCCCCGTCGTCAGAAACTGGAAGCGGAGATTTCCCGTATGGGGGAATCCGCCCTGCGGGTGCTGGGCTTTGCCTACCTTCCCTTGACCGGAGCTCTTTCCAAAACGGAAGCCGATTCAGCCTCCGGGCTGATTTTCGTGGGGCTGGCGGGTCTGATGGATCCGCCCCGAAAGGAAGCAAAAGAAGCCGTCGCCCTCTGCCGGAAGGCAGGGATCCGTACCGTCATGATCACCGGCGACCATAAAGCCACCGCCTGCGCCGCCGCAAAAGAGCTGGGGATCTTCCGCCCCGGCGATCGGATCCTCACCGGAAAAGAACTTTCCGCCATGTCCGATGACGCTCTTTTGAAGGTCATCGAAAAAACCACTGTTTTCGCCCGGGTCAGCCCCAGTGACAAGCTGAAGATCGTAAGAGCTTACAAACGCCTTGGCCACATCACCGCCATGACCGGCGACGGGGTCAACGACGCCCCCGCCGTCAAGGAAGCCGACATCGGCGTTTCCATGGGCATTTCCGGCACGGATGTGACCCGGGAAGCCTCCGACGTGATCCTTCTGGACGACAACTTTGCCACGCTGGTTACCGCCGTCAAGGAAGGCCGGGTCATTTATCAGAACATCCGGAAATTTATCCGCTACCTCCTTTCATGCAACATCGGGGAGGTGCTGACCATGTTCTTGGGGATCCTCATGGGGCTTCCGGTGGTACTTCTGCCCATCCACATTCTCCTCATCAATCTGGTCACAGACGGGCTCCCCGCCATCGCCTTGGGGCTGGAGCCGCCGGATCCCGGCGTGATGCAGCGCCCGCCCCGGAAGTCCTCCGACGGGGTCTTTTCCGGCGGCCTTCTGTCCACCATTCTCTTCCGGGGCTGTCTCATCGGTCTGACCACTCTGGCGGTCTTCCTGCAGTTTTTCAAAACTGCAGGATTAGACGCCGCCCGATCCGGTGCGCTTTTTACCCTGGTCTTCACCCAGCTGATTCATGTCTTTGAGTGCAAAAGCGAAGAGAAAAGCCTTTTTCACATCAACCCCTTCAACAATCTTCGGCTGCTTTTAGCCGTCCTTTTATCCGCAGGGATCGTGCTGACCATCCTCTTTTTCCCGCCGGCGCAGCTGCTCTTCCGCACCGTTGCCCTCACCCCCTCCCAGCTTCTGACTGCCACCGCCTATCTCATGGCCGCCCCCATTCTTTCCGCCATCCTCTCCCATTTTTTCCGCAAAAAACAAGCCTGATCCCTCACACCGCATTTTTCCGAAGCCTTCTTATCACAAGGAGAAGCCTTAAGCCAAAGCGTATATCCGAAGCCTTTCTTCGGGGACTTGAAACGTCAAAGAGACATCCACGGATTCGCCAAAAATGGCGTGGGCCAATTACTTCTGCCTAAGGCTTCTCGCTGTAGTTGAAAGACTTCGGAAAAACGGTTTCCGGTTCTCTTTCTTGCCGTTTCTGCATACTTTATTTTTAAGAATTCTGGGAGGTGGGGCGATGAGACGGGCGGTGATTGCGGCGGTTTTTACGGGGCTTCTTTTTGCCCTTTCGGGAAGCGCTTCCGCGGCGGAAGCGGATCTCCTTCCGCCGCCTGAGTGGGCGGATCTTTCCCCCTACCGGATGACCGTTCCCATCTCCTCCCCGCTGAAAGAATGGTGCCTGAACGAACCCTTCGGCTGGCGGGATTCTCCCCTTTCCGGCACCTTGGAGTTCCACTCCGGCGCCGACCTGTCCGGTAAAGAGGGAACGCCCATTCACGCCGCCTTTTCCGGACAGGTGACAGAAGCAGGCTTCCATGAAAGCTACGGGAACTACCTGATCCTAGACCACGCAAACGGCTTTACCACTCTCTATGCTCACTGCAGCCGCTTATTGGTCCGCAAGGGCGACCGGGTAAAAAAAGGACAGCTCATCGGGAAAATCGGAGCGACCGGGGCTGCCACCGGTCCTCATCTCCACTTTGAGCTGCGCCTGAACGGCGTCTGCCTCGACCCGCTCCCTGCCCTGGAGCAGCGGCCATGATCGTCCTTCACGGCAGGCGGCTTCAGCTGACGATCCACTTTTCCTTTTTTGCCGTGTTGCTCCTTCTGACCCAGCTGACCCGGAGCGACTGGGGACTCTGGTGCGTCGGAGCCTGTCTGCTCCACGAAGCCGGGCACATTCTCGCCTATTCTGCGTTCGGTGCTTTCCCGAAAGCAATCCATCTGGAAGCCGGCGGCATCCGCATCGTCCCGCCGGATCGTCCTCTCCCGCCGAAAGCGGAGGAGCTGGTGCTCCTTGCCGGCCCGCTTTTCAACCTTCTCTGCGGCGGAGCCCTGCTGGCGATCCGCTGTCCCTATGCCGCCGGATTTCACCTGTTGTTGGGAGCTTTTAACCTGCTGCCCCTTCCCGCATTGGATGGTGGACAGCTGCTGGAGCTTTTGGCGGAGCACCGCCTTTCTCTTCGGGCGGCGGATCGGCTCTGCTTCTGGGTCGGGCTCCTGACCCTGATGCCCCTTCTCTCAGGCGGATGGCTCCTTTTCCGCCGTACCGGGAATTTCACCCTGCTCCTGACCCTTTTTACCCTTCTCACCGCCGCCTTCCCGGGAAAGAATTGAACTTTTTTGGGAATTGTGCTACAATAAAGAAAATGAGTTTTTCCGAAAGGAGCCTGCCTCATGGCGACTATCAAAGACATTGCCGCCCGCTGCGGCGTTTCCATTGCCACTGTATCCAAACACATCAACGGCATCCCCGTCAAAGAGGAGAACCGCATCCGCATTGACGCCGCCATTGCCGAGCTGGGCTACCGTGTCAACGACGCCGCCCGTACCCTGAAGACCCGCCGCTCCATGACGGTGGGAATCCTTTTGGACAGCCTGTCGAACCTTTTTTACACCTCGGTCATCTCCGAAGCGGAGGATCTGCTCCAGCAGAAGGACTACACCTCCATCCTTTTTGAAACCAAAGGCTCCCTTTCCCGCGCCCTGCGGGGCATCGACCTGTTCGCCTCCAAATCCGCCGACGGGATCCTCTACCTGTCCAGCCAGTGCAGCCCGGAGGTCATCGAGCACTGCCGCCTGCGGAACATTCCTTTAACGGTGGTGGACTCCCTCCCCCGGGAAATCCCCCCCACCTGCGACTTTGTCCTGACGGGAAACGCTCGCGCCGCCTTCAGCGCCACGGAATACCTGATCGAAAAAGGACATCGGGATATCGCCGTGGTCACCGGCTCCAACACCCACTTTTCCGCAAATGAACGGCTCCGGGGCTATCAGAACGCCCTGACCCAGGCCGGGATCCCCCTACGGGAAGAGTGGATCCTCCGGGACGAATACAACATCGACGGCGGCTATCGCAGCGTCAAGCGCCTGCTTCAGGGGAGCCGTCCCACCGCCCTTCTGCTCTGCAACTACTTTCTCACCATCGGCGGCATCATGGCGCTGAACGAGGCAAACATCTCCATTCCCGGCGACCTTTCGGTCCTGAGCTTCGACGAGATCGAGCTGACCCAGGCGATCAAGCCCCGGCTGACCGCCGTCCGCCAGCAGACCTCCCTCATTGCCGCCTCCGCTGTGGAGCACCTGACCGCCCGGATGGCCGACCTGCAGAAAGAGGGCACCGTCCATCTGATCTCCACCACCCTGATCGAGCGGGAATCCGTCCGCTCCCGCAACTGAATTTTCTACTCCGCCGGTCTTTTGCAAACAGACCGGCGGAGCGTTTTTTCCGGGCAAAATCTTTTCCCGCCCCGTTGACATCCGGACGGGTTCATGCTAAAATAAAAAAGAGGGAGCAGTTCTCTGCTTCTTTCTATTTTTGTCAAAGATTAAACGATTAAGTCTAAGGAGGAATCGTTATGAACAAACCGAAAATCGGCATTCGCCCCGTCATCGACGGACGTTGGGGTGGCGTCCGGGAAAGTCTGGAAGCCCAAACCATGGGCATGGCTCACGCCGCAGCCAAACTGATCTCTGAAAATCTCCGGTATGCAGACGGCACCCCCGCCGAGTGCATCATCGCAGACAGCACCATCGGCGGAGGCGCTGAATCCGCCCGCTGCGCCGAGAAATTCTCCGGTCAGAACGTAGTGGCCACCCTGTCCGTGACCCCCTGCTGGTGCTACGGCTCCGAGACCATGGATCTGGATCCCAAGACCATCAAAGCCATCTGGGGCTTCAACGGGACCGAGCGCCCCGGCGCCGTTTATCTGGCGGCAGCCATGGCGGCTCACGCCCAGCGGGGCCTGCCTGCCTTCTCCATCTACGGCCATGACGTACAGGACGCCACCGACACCTCCATCCCCGCCGACGTTTCTGAAAAGATCCTTCGCTTCGCCCGCTGTGCGCTGGCGGTCGGTCAGATGAAGGACAAAGCCTATGTGAACATCGGCTCTGTCGCCATGGGTATCATGGGCTCTTACTGCGATGCTTCCTTCTTCCAGAAATATCTGGGCATCCGTGCCGAGTGGGTGGACATGACCGAGATCCTCCGCCGCATGAAGCTGGAGATCTACGATCACAATGAATACGAAGTAGCCATGGCTTGGGTCAAGGAAAACTGCAAGCCCGGCATCAACGTCAACGCCGCCCCCAAAGTCCTTTCCGACATCGTGAAGAAGTCCAAAGTGGTGGACGACGACTGGTCCTTCGTCGTGAAGATGACCCTGATCGTCCATGACATCATGCTGGGCAATCCCAAGCTGGATGAAATGGGCTGGCACGAAGAGGCTCTGGGCCGCAACGCCATCTTAGGCGGCTTCCAGGGACAGCGGATGTGGACCGACTGGCTGCCCAACGGCGACTTCACCGAGTCCATGATGAACACCTCCTTCAACTGGAACGGCAAGAAGGAGCCCACCGTCCTCGCCACCGAAAACGACGGCTTAAACGGCACGGCTATGCTCTTCGGCAAACTCCTGACCAACGCCGCCACCGTCTTCGCCGATGTCCGCACCTACTGGAGCCCCGAAGCTGTGGAGCGGGTCACCGGCAAGAAGCCCACCGGCCTCGCCGCCAACGGCTTCATCCACCTCATCAACTCCGGCGCCGCCGCACTGGACGGCTCCGGCCTTGCCAAGGATAAGAACGGCAAGGGCTGCATGAAGCAGTGGTGGGATATGGAAGAGTCCGACATGAAAGCCATCATGGACGCCACTGACTGGCCCAACGCAAACTTTGAATACTTCCGGGGCGGCGGATATTCCTCCCACTTCCGCACCCAGAGCGAGATGCCTGTGACCATGGTCCGGATGAACCTGGTCGAGGGTGTGGGTCCTGTCCTCCAGCTGGCGGAAGGCTACACCGTTACTCTGGACGACGACGTCCACAAGATTTTGGACGACCGCACCGACAAGACCTGGCCCACCACCTGGTTTGTGCCCCGTCTGGGCGCTAAGGGCTTTGAAACCGTCTACGACGTCATGGCAAAGTGGGGCGCAAACCACGGCGCATTCTGCTACGGCCATGTGGGCAAGGACCTGATCACCTTAGCATCCATGCTGCGGATCCCCGTGTCCCTCCACAACGTGGACGCCGCCGACCTCTACCGGCCCCACAGCTGGAACGCCTTCGGCACCAAGGATCCCGAAGCTGCCGACTACCGTGCCTGCGCAGCCTACGGACCCCTCTACAAATAATCGCACAGCAAAAACGCCCTGCTCCGTTTTTTGGGAGCAGGGCGTTTTCTTATTCTTCGATGGAAAAGGAGTAAAACCGGTTGATCCCCTCGCAGGCCGTGATCCCCGCATGGATCTGCCGGGGCAGTTCCTCACAGGACACCTGGAGCGGCTGATCGTTGACCCGGATCTTCAAAATCCCCTCGCCGGTCTCCACCTCCAGCCGGATCTTCTCCCCCGCCGGCAGGGAAAACGGAATCTTCGCAAGGGCAAGGGTGGCGATCCCTCTGGACGTGTCTGCCGGGACGATCCGCCAGACGTTGCAGCCGCCCTCATACGTTACCACCTCAAAGTGCAGCCCGTAACTCCACTGCTCGTCCTTTTTCCGCAAGTCGTCCGTCAGGACGATCAGCGGCGCCCCGAAGCTCTCAAAGGCACATTCCGTCCGGAATTTCGTTCTAATGGGGTAC
>OLGA01001704.1_pt1 | contig 16808 bp, 20 predicted proteins | sample 1604881 | NCBI WGS metagenome assembly OLGA01 (sample SAMEA3888896, study PRJEB22519) | human gut metagenome | biome: human gut; feature: human-associated habitat; material: faeces | place: Denmark | collected 2009 | reverse complement strand
GATGATATTTCCGGCTCAGTTCTCTGTACGCCTTTTTTATCTCCTCTTCCGACGCATTTGGTGATACGCCAAGCACCTCATAAGGATTCTTTGTCATCTTCCTTTTCCTCGCTTTTCTTTTCTTGTATCTTTCTGTAATGTTTCCATACGCCATCATACAGGATATTCCGCAGGATATCCACGTCCAGTACACATGGCAGAATTTCAAAATTTCTTGCGCATTCGCCGATCATCATGCACAGAATGTCTCTGCATCTTTCTTCATATCCGGCTTCTTCATGCATCTTTTTTAATGGATTATAAGTTCCTTTTTCCAGGTCCTTATCCAGATCTTCGTAAGCATCCATAATGTAAATATATTTGCCCAGATAGAAACCGATCCCTCGAAGCTGCTGTTCCCAGCAGTCTTCTTTATATACCATCATCTCTTCCATCAGCCGGCCAAAACAGCCTGCCGGATAGTCAACTTCCTGTATACCCTGACTTTCATATTCCGAAAGCTTTGCCATTTCTTCTCTGATCACACGACTCTGCCTTGGATATTTCCAAATTGCTTTTTCTACTTTTCGCTTCAAAGCCATACTCCCGAGAAGCCCTGCTACTTTCTTCTCATCCTTCCAATCATCTTCCAGATGATAATACGCCATGATCAGATTCATATCGGCCGCATACTCTGTGATCTCATTTTCCAGCATTGGCTGTGGCTTTAACGGATGCATCTTACAGCGATGGCTTTCTGCCTTTGTTTCACTTTCATATAAAGAAGTAAGTAAAATGATCACAAATGTCATATCATAGGCAAGCGTAAGCTGACCTGCGCTGCCATACTGTCTCTTCAGCGACTGACAAAGGCCACAGTAATACGCTTTATATTTATGATAATCTTTTACTTTTAATTCCGGCTCATTCGCCGTCACATATCCGAACATGTATTACTGAATTCCTCTCATTGTAAGCTGGATCCGCTTCTTCTGTAAATCAACGCTCATCACCTTTACATCTACAACATCTCCACTAAGAAGTTTAATCTCTTTCAGTTTAAATACTTTTACTTCCATATATAATTAAATTATTAAATTAAAGAGCTTCTGCAAGTGCAAAAGCATTTTCTATTTTTCTTGATTTATCACCATAACAAATACTATCAAATCGCTTAGTACCTTCAATATTATCTATATTAGAATAATATCCACTAATAGCATTAACTGCACCCCAAGCTGTACCAAGAATATCTTTTTGACCTGGACCATCAAAATAATAACTATAAGTATCAGAAATAACATTCATTTTTCTACTACTTATTTTACTATCAGTTAAAGCTAAACCACTACGATAAGCAATATCTTTAATAGTATGTCCTGTATCTTTTAGACGTTGAATTTCATCACTAGTAAGAAGATTTTCTCCAATAAATTGAATTACATCTTCATCAGTAACTTTAATATTAGCAAGTAAATTACAATATTGACCAAATTCTTCAGATTTAATTTTACTAATTCCAAGTATTTCTTGTGCAACAGAAATCTTATTATGAACACTAGTTGTATGTCGAAAACTAACATAATTACTACTAGTACGAATAGCAGCATTAAGAGTATTTTGACAAATAACTCTAATAGGAGTAAATAAAATCTTAACTCCACCACTACCATCATGAGTATTAGTAAATACTAGATAATTTTCAACAGGGTCACCTTTAACAAGAATATTATTAGGAAGTTTAGCACTTACAAATATTCTTTCACCATTTCCCCAAAATCCAGCAGTTTGCCAAATAGCAGAATTTTTACCAATAGCGTCATCAAAGAAATTAAAAGCATCATTGTTTTGTACAATAGTATATTTACTTTTAACAACACCTAAAGGAATATTGTAATCAGTACGATAGGTAGCAAAGGCGTTATCACACTTACGATAAATGTCAGTACCAAAAACATGAGCGCCTTCTTTTTGTTCTTTAATAATTCGGTCAAGTTCTTCATCAGTTCCAGTAAGTTTAATAGGCATTTTACCAACTAGTTCACATTTAGCTACATTAAAATTAAGTCCAGCTTTAAGCATAACTTCTTTAGCAGTAGCACAATCTGATACATCAATAGCACCAGAATAAGCCCAAGGTTTACCTTTTACTTTATACATATTATTTATGACTTATACGTAACATAACACTTTCAATATCTCTAACAGCTTGGTCTTTATTAACACCATAAGTATCCATATACCATTTTATTAATTCTTTTACTTTTTCTTCTAGTTCCATAATTAACAATATTAGTAGTGTTGACTCCCCGTGGAGGATGAACTTAATTCTGTCCTCTACGGGGAGTAACCAAATTATTTAATAATAAGACTAGTATTTTCAACAAGTTTAGCTATACTAATATCTCTACCATCATTAAGAATATTCTTCATAGTAGTTTTATTAATACTACTACTTCTAGTCATTTCATGTTGATGATTAAAGAAAGTATTAAGTAAATCAAAATTAATTTTATTAGCTAAATCACCAATAGGTTTTTCAATTTCAAATTTAACTTTAATACAATCTAAATCATCAAGAGTAAAATAACCTCCAGTTTCTTCTCTAAGTCTAGCAGATTGTTCAGGATATCTTTCAGTAAATTTATCATTAATTTGTTCAAGAAGAACATCTCTACTAAATGAAAAATTACCATCAATCATATCATTATCCCAAAGAGATTGTAAATGTTCAAGAACTAAATCAATAAATATTTGATTAAGATTTTCATCAATTTCAACACATTTACTATTTTTAGTATAGAGTTTACTATCAACTAGATTAATAACTTTATTACCATATTTACCTAAATCTCCATAAGTAATAACAGCATCAAGCATAACCCCTTTAAGTCTTTCAGCATTGTTTTCTTTAGTTTTACGAAGAACAGCTAATCGTTGCTCTTCTTTTTTACAAGATTCAGCTTCAAGATTAAGTACAGTATATGCTTTACGATAACTATCAAGTTTGGATTTAAGACTTTCTTGTGTAATAGCAAGACGTTCTTCAAGTTCAGGAGTTAATTCACCTCCATTTTCTTCTAACTCAAGAAATATATCCTCAAGTTCAGCAGTAATATTATAAATATTTGCCATTATTTTCTACGTTTAGGTATATTATAAGCAGAACGATAATAAGGATTTAAATAACCAAATAAATGAGTATAATCACTAGCAGTCATTTTACCTGTATTAGTTCTATATTTATAAATAGCTTCAGTATATTTCTTCCATAGTTTTTTTACTAAACCAAGATTACCAACAAATCCACCATTTTCAAATACAACAGCTTCTGTATTTTTAGTAGTTCTAAAACGGTTATTAAAACCATAAAATCTTCTTCCCATAACTTTAATATTTAAATAGCTAATAATTTATTTATTATTTCTCATTTCTTCATCTTTAACTACTTTAAGAACAACAATATTACATAAAAGACCATAACAAAGATACTTATTAAATATACAATTAGGACAATTTCCAATATGTTTATTTTTAACATATTTACATAAAAGTGTTACTTCTTTATCATCTTTACACCTAATTGTAGTATAAAGAAATTCTTCACCATCATTTAAATCATCAGTGAAATTAGTACCACTATAATCTTCAATATGAAAATGTTTAAGTTTATCAATCTCTGAAGTCATAACCAAATTCCATTAGATTATTTTTAATATTAAAAACTATTTATATTATATTTTCTTTCTGCAAATTTTCTTGCAATAATAGCTTTTTCTTTAGTATCGAAATAACCAAGATTTATTTGTTTATTATTAATAGAAATATACGCTTGATAAGAAATATATTTACCTTTTTGAATATGTTTTCTAACACCAGTGGAATTATTTCTTTGTCTATATGTATTATACATATTATCAGACATAGTACAAATTCTAAGATTAGATTTTCTATTATCGAGACAATTACCATTTATATGGTCAATAGGATTATGAATTTTATCTAATTCATTAATAGTATTTGTTATAATTCTATGTAAAGCAACGTTTTTATTATTAATATTAGCATAAGCATAATTTCCACATTTAGATATTTTATATTTGGAAATTTTATTAATATCTTCAGCATCAATAATAGTATAATCTATAACATTACAATTATTATCATATAATAATATTTTAGCAACATTATCATTTATAATAATTTCATTTTTATCAAAACGTGTACGAGTTTTAATATGTCCATATCTTTTAATTTGATGATAATGTTTATTACAATATTTACCACAAGCACTATTATTACATCCTTCAATAGAACAAATATTTTTATATTTATTTCTTTTATTAAAATTAAATTTTAATTTCATATCCAAGTTCTATAAGTTTACATATAATAGTAGCATTAGGATGCGCTTTACCTGTGGTATGATACACACGTTTCTTAATTATATCAAACCATTCTTTTGTGGAATATGTATAAATACATCTAGTAGCAGTATCAAGAGGAAGTTTACCACGAGCATCTTGACGATGGATTTTATATTTATCTACAAGAATTTTATATTCTTCAAAATCTCTTTTACATCCATTAAGATAAACATTCATAGCTTCATCTAAATCAGCATTATTATCATTATTAAATAATTCAGCTTCTTCTTTGCTTATCCAATGAGGTCTACAAATACTTCCATCTTCATATACATATCGAGTTGATTTTTCAGCAATATTATTAGGACTAACACGATTTAATTCACGAGAAGTACTAATTTGTGTATCAACACAAAAAGTATATCTCATCATATTAAATCCAATTTCAGTATTACGAAAATCTTCAATAGGAACAATATATTTAGATATATAACCAAATTGTGTTTTATGGTCTAAAACCCAATTACCATTAACAGTTATATAATAAACATGTTTTTCATAATGATAATTAAAACCAATAGTATTAGCATAATTAATAACAATAGTTTCTAAAGTTTTATCACTATCATTAGCTATTATATAATAAGTTCCATGACGAAACATACTCCAATGTTCATCATTAATAAGTCGTTTAATAGTAGCTTCATCATTACCTGTTTCTCTACCATAACAAACTCTTGCGCATCTAGCAACATGAGCTTTAGAATCATCTCCTTGTTGCCAAAGTTCAACTTTTGGTTCAATTATTTTCATCTTCTTGATTATTATAAAAATCTTTAACTACATTTCCAAATATACTATAAAAATGTTCTTTAGGTATAATATTAATAGGTTGTATAGAATCAAGCTCTTTAAAAAACTCTTTAAGACCTTTATTTCTAATCCATAAAGTATCATAAGTAGCAGTTATATAATTATCTTTATCCATGTCACAAGCTATAAAGCAAGTTTCACTATCAAGCTTATCTATACATTCTTTACATACAATAGCCTCAGCTATTTGTTTACTCTTACTAACATCTTCTTCAACAGAATTTCCAAGTGGAGTATAACCAATAACTTTACCACAACATATACAAACTCTAGCAAGAGCATTTATACCAAAAATAGGATGTAATTTCATACCATATAATCAGTTACAAATTTAAGAACTTTATAGAAAAGACCAACAAGAGTACCAGTATTATCAATAACATAATCATCTTTATTAATTGTTATTTGTTCACTTTCGTGACTTTCATGATTATCATTACTAGATTTTCTATCTACTCTAATTATCATTCCTCCACAATCTTTAATAGCTTTACATTCATCATTATCAAATCTAGCATCAGCTATGATACATTGTCCTTTACTATTTCTTATATCAAATGCTTTATTCATAGTATAACGAATAAAAGCTTCTCTCCAAAAATGATTTCTAATAATGTTAGTACCATAATATTGAAGAAGAACTCTAATTTTAATACTAACATTATTATTATATAAAACAAGATATGAAGATAAGTCATTATATTTTAATATAGCATCATTCCATTTATCTACAACATAAGTAGCTTCTTTAATATTAGTAGAAACAATACCAGTTTTAAAATTATAATAATTTTCTTCTTTAATATCTTGTCTATCAAGAAGTTTACGGTCAATATTACAAAATGCAGCAATATCATCTTTAAGTTTATCAGCAAAATGAATAATTATTTCATCATTTTCAACAAACCCATTTTTATGATAAAGAAGCCAAGTATCATAATTAGCTTTCATAATACCATCATGAAGGATATAACTAATCATAGAAGCAACTGTATCTTTACCGCTTCCTTTAAATCCTTTAATACCAACAATAGTAACTTTATTAATACTCATAATAATTTGTTTTTGTTTATCAAGACAAATATAAAAATATAATAGGAATTTACTAGTAATAATGATGCTGAATTTAATGTTAAATATCATGGTGAGAATGACGCATTTTAAGGCTCAACATGACACGCAAATCTTATCGTGATAGATTAATCATTCTGATATATAAAATTGAATACAGGCAAAAAGAATCATGCCTACGAGCGTGTTCTGTATAGTTTTAGACCTCGAACAAATAGAAAAGCCTAGCACACCATATTATGTACTAGGCTTCACCTTATTCAATATCTATATGATAAATAATACAAAAATCATTACGTTCTTCTACAAACTTAACATTAATATTAAAATCATCTTTAGACATAACAAAAGAATTACGTAGTCTTGTATCGAGAAGTCTAATAACTTTATTAGGAATATATAATTTAAATCCAGTATTAGCATCTCGAATAATAGGAACACTATTATTAATTCTATTATCATTATACAAAATCACATAAAGTTCATTACTTTTAGTTATATCATTATATCTAATAGCAAAATTATAACTTTTAGCATCATAATCAGTAAATATAATAATAGATTTATAATAACAACTAAAATAAGATTTAGTTCTATCAAAATTATTATTCTTAATTACATTATAATCTAGTATCTCCATTTATAACAACAGTTTTAATATGAAACGGAACTCTAGAAACACCACTTCGTTCGCCATATTCTATATGAACAGTTCTACCAATATAAGATTGAGAATCGAATAAAACTTCCTGTTGAACAATATGACTAGTGCTTAAACGAGTTTCAAACTTTTCATTATTAATATCATTTTTACAAAGAAGAATAGGTAAATCACGTTTCTTTTCTTTATAAATATCAAGAATTATAAAATCTCCCTCAGCAGCATCTTTAAACTTCTCCATATAATTAGCTCTACGTCTACCATATTGATAATCAGTTTCAGTATTACGAAGTATAAGACCTTCAAATCCTAAATTAATAAAATGATTTCTAGCGTCAATAGCTTCATTATCATTAGTAATATATCCACTAGGAAGAATAATTAATTGTTCTTTATTATTATAATGTTCTTTAATATTATTAAAGCGAGTAGGCATTTTAATATGATAACGATATGTATTTCTATGAGTTTGATTACCTTCCATCATAATATCATAACACCAAAACTGAAGAAGTTTATTTTCAACACAATTAGCATCTTTAACAAAATGATTAATTTGATTAATAGTATAACCCGGAAGATAAACTTCACCGTCAAGTGCTGCAAATCCATTAATCATATCGTCGATAATATTTGTATTAATAGTAGCAAGCAAATAATCTTCAAGATAGCCAAGAGTATGCCAAGTAAGACCTTCACGACTTTGGAAACGAAGCCTAACAGGTTTAAACATATCATTTTGAGTATAAGCAGTAACAATACAACGAAGACCATTAATCTTATACTGACCATACATACAACTGACTTTTTTCCAAACATTACCACTATACGTTTTAGCAAGCATTGGAAGTAGAAGATTAGTATTTCCATTACTAAGGTCTTTAGGTAGATAAGTATTTAGAAAATTAAATAGAGCATCATTATCTCCATCCTCCACAGGGGGTAAACCCTGCATATCACAAAGTTCATTAAGATATGTATATCCTTGTTTAATCTTATCATTATATCTACTTTCAAGTTCTTTTTGACCATCTTTTTGAGTAACAGCATAAACTTCTTTACGAATATTACCTCGAATAAGACCATAAAAAACAGTGATACTATTAGTACCACTGTCAAGTTCAGCCCACCAAACAGTAGGTGCACCATTATTATTTCTACGATAAAGTTTATTCATTATGTTCACTTATTTTTAAACCATTAAATGCAAAACTAACAGCTTTACCACCTAGAAGTTTAGCTTTACGCTGAGCAATCGTTTCCTTTTTAGGCTTAATAGCCTTTGCAATACCGGTGCTAACATCAATGGGTTTACCTGTAAAGACATCTTTTGATTGATTAACTCTGCTAGCACTTCTAGTGCGTTTCCTTGGTTCTTTACTATAATATCGTACTGGGTTTCTTCTCTCGAAATCAAGATTTTTTTCATGTATATCAATAATTCTTTTAATAATACTATTACGATAATCAATATAGCTTTGAGCTTTTTCTGGATGATGTTCTAGAACAAGATAAAGTTTATCAAGAATATATTCAATACTAGAAAGAGTAATACGATAACCATAATTAATAGTTTGTCTAGGACGAGAACCATCAGGATAAATAGTAGTACAATCTAAATCTTTAATATAAGATTCAATTACATCAGCCATTGTAGATTTATCAATAACATAATTAATATATCTAATATCTCTATCATCTAGCTTTTCTTCATATCCTTTTATTATCATAGATTTTCTTTCTTACATTTATAAATAATAATACGAGTTGGTTTACCTATAAGACAATGATTATATTTAAACCATTCAATAATATCAAATGTAGGATAAGTTTTAGCTATTCCTTCAATAAGAGCATAACCTTCTTGATAATTAAAATTACTATGAATAGTTCCACCATTATCAGTATCAAGTAAGCTAAACTTTTTGATATATTCAACATCATCATTAGAAGATAGATTAATTTCTCCATAACAATAAATATCTTTTTTATCAATACGTTTACCATCTACATTAATACATTCCCATTTATCAAGATTTTGTTCATCCTCTTCAGTAATTGGACGCATAACAGTATATGTAACACCAGCTAAACTTTTAGTATGGCAAAGTATTACTTTCTTCCGTATCCCAAGTAAATTCAGTTTCTTCTCCATAATTCTCTTCTATATATTTAACAACTTGCTGAGTTAGTTCATTAATAACATTTGTAGAATAACTACTTCTCAATTCTGCAAAATCTTTAACGCCAAGTTCTTTAGGAATAATAATAGGTATAATATCATAATCATTCTTAAGAATCACAGCTTCCATAAGACCAGTTCTATCATTATCCATAAGACTAATAAGAAAACCATTTCGATTAAGTTTACTACGAAGCCAATCATATTCAATTTGACGAAGTTTATAAGTTTCATGTGGAATATTAACAATACCAATAGTCTTAGATTCAAGGGTAGACCCCCCGTAGAGGATGGAATGATTAATACTCTTTAGATAACATTCAAGACTTAATCTATCTTTAGTAGATTTAGTTATAATAATAACGTCATAATTATCTAATTCAAGATTAATAACTCCTTCAATAGTATTACTATTAGTTATAAACTTAACTTTAGTTTTCTTATTTCTATTAGGAAAATACAATTTAACATTAACTATTCCTCTTTTATCTTGTCCAAGAACGTAACCATAACATAAATCTGTTTTATCTTTATCATAAAAATATTTAGGAATAGGATTAGTAGAACGATTAATATAAAATTGGTCAACAGGATAAACAAAATGAGTATTAAGAAAATTAAGATTAACACCAAATTGTCCCCAATATTTAGCATCTAAATTATTCCACGGACGAGTAACAAGTTCAATAATAGGTTTATGATTACGTACATTACTAATAGCCCTAGCAATATTATAATCGTTGTTTTCATCTTTATCTTGTTCATAAATAATATTTCTAAAAGTATAAGCAATATGTTTAAGAACAAATAGAAATTGACTTTTAATAGAAATATCAATTTGCTTATGAACAATTTCAGAGAGTACAGTTGCAGCAGCATCTATACAATCTCCCCACCAATATCCAGCAAAATCTCTTCCTTTAAGTTTATTCCTATTATCATATCTAAAACCAAAACTAGGATGAGTATCTTCACGAAAAGGACTAGATATAAATTCTCCTGTATCTATACAATGTTGTATATCTTCAACACTAATTCCAGTATAAGTACTAAAAATAGTAATTTGACTAACTTTAGAGAAAATATAATCTTTAGTTAAAATAGTATTACTAATATTTCTTTTCATAATATTTCTAATTTGACCTTTATCGTGAACATATAAAAAAAGAGGACTAGGTACTAAAATAGTACCCAATCCTCTTACATACAACTATTTAACTAACTTTAATTTTTTAAAATGGCAAATCTTCTGTTGGATTAACAAAAGCACCAGCAGCATCATTACCACCACCAAATGGACTAAAATCTCCACCGCCATTAAATCCGCTAACAGGATTTATAGGAGTAGCAGTTTGAACACCAGGCATTACACCAACACCAGGCATAGCAACATTTGGCTGTTTAGCTTGTTCGGCAGATTTTTGATAAACAATACTTTCTTTATAAGGGTCAATATGCAAACTAGGAGCAGATTGTTCTTTATAAAGTTCAATAACTCCATCGTTAATAAATGTAGGAAATCCTAAATCACCAAATGAAGATTTACTTCCAACAACAGCACGCCATTTACCATCATTCTTAACAAAACGAAGAAGTTTCATCCAAATGGTAATAGGTTTACCTTTAGCATCATTATAAACAGGTTTACCATTATTGTTAAGTAATTTAACATAATTTTCAAACACAGTCTTATAACCAGCTATAACTTCTTCAGCCTCAACAGGTACATACTGCATATTTTCATCAAAATCTTCAAAAGGCAAAGTAAGAGCATCAATTTCTTCTTCTGTTAAATCACGACCTTTAAGAACAAATACATTATATACATGTTTCATAAAGCGGAAAATGTTATCAACTTTCCAAGCACCTTTACCACCGGGAATAGTTTCAACATTACTTTCAGCAGGAAGAAGACGTTGAGTTACATAACGACGTTCATTGATATTTTCATGATTACTAGCAAAAGTAAATGTAAGATAAGGAATACTCATACCAGCAAATGAAGGCATACCTTGAACATCATCTTTCAGTGTAGCCCAATCAACTTTAACATCTTCAAGATGACCAATAAACAAGCCATTAGCTTTATTACAATCAGTACGTTCATCAAACTTTTTACGAGTTACATCACGTAAATCGTTATTAATACCTCTACCTCTACGTTTTTTAGGAGTTTGTACTTCTGCATTAGCAGTTTGTTCAGCACTTGCTGCAACAGCAGCTTCATTCTTAATTTCTTTTTCTGTCGACATAATTAAAGTAATTAAAAGAATTATTAGATAAAATAAGAGCTGCACTATTAGCAATACTAACAATGCAGCTCTATGTTCAAGATACTATATTTCTAGGACGAAGATTTGATTATTCAGCAGTTTCTTCTTTTTCAGCTTTCTTACCGATACGAATAGGTTCTTCATCTTTATATTCGGTAAGCATTGCAATCTTAACAACAATATCTTTATGACCGTTATTAACAACAGCTTCTTGCAAGTTATCAATATCTACTGTATAAACACGATTCTTAGAAGTAGCTTCTTCATCAGTCATATCAGCTTTCAACTGTTTCCAAACATTAGAATCAGTAAAGTTAAGAGTTACACCAATACCAGACAAAGCAGCAGTATTAGCACACTTAGAACCTTTAATCTTAGCAACTTCATCACCTTGAATACAGCTAATCAAAAGTTCTTTCTGTTCATCTTCGGTAATACCTTCACGACCAAGAGCAGCTTTAAGTTCTTCATTAGAAGAAGATAAAGCACCTTCAAGAGTTTCTTGGAAATAAGTATTAACATACTTAATCTTATCATTCTTAGTCATACGAACACGAGTAGTGCAAGGATTACCATTCTTGTCTAATTCAGCAATACCTTTAGCCAAAGCCCAAATATCAAATTCAGCATGAACAGCCATAGCAGCTTCGGGAGATTCAATATCCAAACCTTGTTCTTCACAGAAAGCAACAACTTCGGGTACTTTATTGATAATAGCATTATCAATATTTGCACAGTTATTAATGAACATTACATATTCACCATGAGCAATGCCGAGAGCTTTAGAAACTTGGGCAGTCATACGGAAACTACCAGGAGTAGAAACAACTACCAATTCAGGTTCTTCACTAACTGCTCTTTGACCAGCATTAACAATACCCATACCAAAACTCAAACCTTTCTTAAAGTCTTTCATAATTTTTGTAATTTAAAAGTGAATAATATCAGTCATACGACTGTTTTGTTTAATAATAATTTCTCTAGTTTGTTTATGTTATTGAATTTCAGTAATATCAATAATATCTTCATTACTTAAATCAATACCTTGCATAGTCTTTAATTCTTCTGTGCTTAAACAGCCCATAATTAAATCATTAGCAATTTCACGAGCACCATAAACAAATGCTCTATGACTTATCATTATTTTAGGATATTTCTTATAAGTATCTTTTTCAAAACATCCAGCAACAATAGCATCTTTATAAGTAAACTCACCAGTAGCAACCATATTACGTTCTCCAATTTTACGATAAAAACGATAACTAGTAATATAATCAATAGGAATAGCAGGTATTCTATAAACAGGAACTTTACCAGTAGAAGCAATTTGTTTAGCTTCATTAGTATTAGTAGCTATTTCAAACTTACCATTAAGTTGATATTCTTTATATACATTACCATTATAATCTTTATAGTATTTAACAGGATAAACATATATATGTTCATGGTCTTTATCTTCTGCATTTTTAGTTTGTGCCTCTTTGGGAGTAAGACACTTAATATAGTCAGATGGAAGTTTATCTTCATCATAAGCATTAAAGCCATCTGTATATTCGTACAGAGCGCGATAATTATCTACTTTTTCCCAACTCACGCTGCCTTTGACAAGTAATGCCTTAATAATGTGAACATCAACACCTGTTTTACCTTGAACTACATGAATATGTTCAATGCAAGTAGAAAATGGAAGTCTAAGGTCTTTAGCTCTCATTGCAATAGCAAGACCATCTTCAACAGACTTAATACCACATTTATCACTACGCATAACACGTTTGATAAATACTTCAAGACTTGCAATTTCAGCTTCACTCATATAATTAAGCTGATATGGAGCAACAGAATATTGAGCACCATGTTGTTTTTCAATACCACTATTACTAACAGCAACAGCAGTATCATTAACTTTAACTTCTTTATCTTCGTCCATTCTATCAAAGAGCGATTTTGATTACACAACAAATGTAACTATTATATTTATACTAGCAAACAATATCATCAAAATTTTGAGCACTAATATCAGAATTAACATTCTGTATAACTTCATGGTTAGCCGATAACTTTTCCTTTTTAAGACTTGCTTCTTCGATAGTACCAGCTATATAAAGTTTATGTACTTTAAGTTTTGATTGACTACAATTAACATTATTATAACGATAAATAAGTTCATCTATGGTATCACATAAAGGTGAGGTTAAAATCCATTCGTCTACGCTTGTTTCTAGGCTGTCAGTTGAATTATTTTTTATAGATAATACTCTTAATAAGCCATCATTAAAAGACTTCAAATTCAGCGTGGAAATAGCCTTAGATTTGATTATACGAGCAGTCCCTTTCTTGCTTCCAGACTTGTACAAAACAGGAATACCATTACTATCAACTAGAACTTTATCCTCAATTTTATCATGATAATCACCACAAATTTCACCTAATTTATCATTAATATATTTAGTTACAGTAGCAGCATATTCACCTCTCTTACTAATAATAAGAAATCGTTTATCAGGATTATCTTTAATAATTTCAACTATTCTTTCTAGCTTACAAACATTATCAGAACATATAAGCATACGTTCACGAACAATATTATAAAAAGTCTTAACTCGTTCAGCAAGAACAAGAGGATTATAACATTCATCAATTTGTTTACTAAAAGGATTAGTCATATCCATATCAGCACTCCATCCATTATATTCAGCTATTTCTGTAATATATTGAATAGCACTACGTCCATCTTGAGTACCATTTCGAGCACATTTAATATTATCAAGATTACCAAATACTTGAATAGTCTGAGTAATAAATTCAGTATATTTATCATAATTAGCAATATCATCTTGATTAACAAACAAAATTGGCTCTCTGTATTCCTCTACGGGGAGTAAAGCCCGCATAGCATTAATACCACTAGAACTTATATTATCATTAATAGGAGGAATATTAGTATAAATTTCTTTTAGTTTGGCAGTATCAATAGTATCTTTAGTTATAATCATAAGTTTAAATCTAGCATGATTAAAAACTGTATTACAAGAAAGATTCCATTCATTAACTCCAACAACAATAGAAATATCATAATTATAATTATATCTACTATTAACATAAGTATGAGTAAGAATATTAATAGTATCTATATTTATATTATGATTTTTAAGACCATCAACAATTTCAGTTCTTCTTTTCCAATTATCTGTAACAATAAGTATTTTAATATTATCATTCTTATTTCTCATAAGACTAATAATTCTACTTATAATTTCACAATAATCAACAGGTGGAACACAATTAATAGTTCCAATACCTTTATATTCTTTAGAACCCCATTTATTAATTAGTCTATCATAAGTTTCTTCAACTATATTTCTCATTCAAAATCATCTTCATTAAAAATAGGATTATACATACCACTATATTTTTTAATTTTACTTTTACCTTTACCTTTAGGAGAAATCTTAAGTTTGATAGGATTAATAATCTTCATAGCTTCTTGATAATAAAATTTAAAATTAATATCTCTAAGAGAAATATCTTTATCATCAAGACTATTAATAACTGTTACAACAGAACCAGCCGCCATTCTACTACGAGAACCATTATCATTATGAACTTTCTCAATAATATAACCTCTATTAGAAACATAAAACCTAACATATCTTTGGCAAACAACATGAGTAACTTGTCCATTTTCAATCTTAGTTTCTTCTACATGAAATTGTTTACCTACATTTTGAGTAAGACAAAAGTCAAGAATATTAGTAGCTTCTTGAAGAGTATCCATTACAGGTTTATTCTTAAGAAAATAGTTTTCAATAGCTTGAGCAACAATAGGCATAGAATAACCTTTAGTTAAATCTAAAGAATACATCATAGGATTAAGAGCACCTTTAGATTCAAGTTTAAGTTTATGAACACCATTTTTAATAACTCTAAATTGGCTAAGATAATTATTTATATCTCTACTAACAAGACAATGATAATAATCAGTATCAAACTTAAGTTTAGTAGTTTGTTCCCACTCATCTTTAATACGATTATAAACATCAATATCTCGTTTATAAAGTTTAATAACAATACCATCTGTATTAGCACTTAACACATGAATATTGTGTAACTCTAATTCCTCAACCAACATTAGCATCATTAACTGCCCATTAATAGTAGTTTTAAGTACAGCTAATCTATCGTAAAGATTACCATTTTCAAATCCAAGTTTACCATAAACAGAATTAATAACAATCTTTAAAACTAAAGCTAAAGTATCTCTATCAATTCCGTCAACAGTATCTTCATCGCTGTGTTTAACTTCAACTCTCTTATTTTTAAGCCAACCAATAAGATTACAAAAAGCATTTGTATCAAGATGAGCTGGAGCTACTTTATGAGCAGCAATAATACTAGGATACATACTATTAATATCAGCATGAATATAAACATAATCATCGTCATTAAGAACATCGTGTTGACTCCCCGTAGAGGATGGAAATAATTCTCTTCCACTACTCCAAAGTTCAACAGGATTATCTTGACTATGTAAACCTCCAGTTGCAACAGTATAAGTTACATTTCCAATTTTAACTTCTTTACTAAACGCATCTTTATTAACTCTATAAATAGTAGTTTTAAGACATTCATCAAGAAAATCTTGCATAGGTTTAGTTTTAAACTTAATAAAAGGAAAAATAACCTTTTTAAAACTCATAGCAGTTCTTTCAGTTTTCTTACCTTTCCATTGTTCAGGAGCAAGACCACTAAATTTACTATAAAATTTCTCAAAAAGAATATCAGCAGTTTTACTACGACTAGAATTAAGAACATCAACATCATATGCTTTACTAATAGCATAACGAGATTTAATTTCTTCTGGATAAAGACGAACTATTTCAGCTACAATGAAAACATCATTAAGATTATAATACATCATAGGTTCAATATATTCATCAAGAATAAATCTATCCCATTTATCTACTAGTTTATTAAGCTGTTTAATATTCATTCCTTTAAGACTAGGAATTTCATCATATAGTTCAGCTTCTTCTTCATTAATATCAGGAAGTTCATATTCTAGAAGTTCATACCATTGAAGATTAATAGAAGTTTGCTTTAAACCTTTAGGAACAGGTTTACGTTCACCTGTTTTACTATCTACAACTACACTTGCTTTATTAAGAGCAAATATACGCATTACATCAATACCTGTAAATGGTAGTTTATATTTTCTAAGACTATTAAGATAAAAATCAGTTCTAAATTTATCTTTATCATCTTGACTAGAAATAATAGTTTTACTAGTTTCATATAACTTATTAATAAGTTCTTTCGTACTATTCGTACGCATATAAAAACTAAGTAAAGCAGCAATCATAAGATTATCATAATTGAAATTATTAAATCCATACAAGTCAGTA
>OLGA01001702.1_pt1 | contig 16825 bp, 17 predicted proteins | sample 1604881 | NCBI WGS metagenome assembly OLGA01 (sample SAMEA3888896, study PRJEB22519) | human gut metagenome | biome: human gut; feature: human-associated habitat; material: faeces | place: Denmark | collected 2009 | reverse complement strand
CTGCCGGAGCGGTGCTTAAGCCGCAAGGCGGGAATTGTGCGGTGTTGCCTTAAGTAAGAAAAATCGTTTTGGAGGGTCATTATGCTGCTGGAAGTTTGTGTGGATAGCCTTGCATCGGCGCGCGCTGCCATTGCTGGCGGGGCGGACCGTCTGGAACTGTGCAGTGCACTGCTGGCCGGTGGGCTGACCCCTTATACCGAGCTGCTGCGTCAGATCCGACACGAAAGCGATGTTGCCGTGCGCTGCCTGATACGCCCGCGTGCAGGGGACTTTCTGTATATGCCGGAAGAGATTGAGATGATGTGCGTGCAGATCACCGAGCTGCGCAGTGCCGGGGCTAACGGTTTTGTGATTGGCTGCCTAAACCCGGACGGCACGCTGGATTGCACCGCAACCGCACGGCTGGCAAAGGCCGCCAATGGTGCTGGGCTCACCCTACACCGCGCCATTGATGTATCTGCCGACCCATTGCAAACCTACCGCGACGCCGCCGCCCTTGGAATTGATACCGTGCTGACCAGCGGTGCCGCCGCCAGCTGTGTGCAGGGTGTTGACGTTCTGTGCAGCCTGTTGGCAGAGCGTGACCGCACCAATGGTCCGGAAGTACTGATCGGTGCCGGGGTAAACGCTGGGGTGATCCGGCAGCTTTCGGCTGCCCTGCCGGGCGCAAGGGCTTACCACATGAGTGGGAAAGTGGAACTGGAAAGCCGGATGGTGTTCCGCCGCGAGGGCGTTCCCATGGGGCTGCCCGGTTTGGACGAGTGGCATATCCAGCAGACGGATACAGCGTCCGTGCGTGCCGCGCGCCAAGTGTTGGACGATTTGGCGTGATTTTATTGTATTTTCTCTTTTTCTTTTTAATTTTTGCAATTTCTTTTGCTGTTTTTTCATTTTCATGCTTGACATTCTGCAGGGCTTATGGTAATATAACTATCGCACCTTGGTGGTGGCCACTGTGGAGAGGTGTCCGAGTGGTTTAAGGAACTGGTCTTGAAAACCAGCGATTCGCGCGAGCGGACCATGGGTTCGAATCCCATCCTCTCCGCCATTTTGTGTGAAAAAGTGAATAGTTTATCACTTTGACTTGTGGAGTAATACTCAAGAGGTCGAAGAGGCGCCCCTGCTAAGGGCGTAGGGTCCGAAAGGGCCGCGAGAGTTCAAATCTCTCTTACTCCGCCAACAAAAACCCGCGTATCTGCGTAAGATATGCGGGTTTTTGGTTTATCTAAACGCACCTCTACCCCAACATTTACCTCAATAATACCCCTATCTAGGGTGTATCTGAAAAGTCGAAAATATCGTCTATTTCTACAAACACAGCCGGATTTTGCGTTAACAAGCCTTGGAATCCACAAAGGATTCCAAGGCTTGTTCCCGCAAAGGGGATGAGCAGCCCCGTTAAAACCGTTGCGTCTGTTAGCTGCAACTAACATCTTTTTCAAAAAAATAGCCGGAGTGTTTCCACAAGCGTTTTGCGGGTATACTCCGGCTTTTATTATACGGTGCGGCACAAGGATGCAGTTCAGGATGCGCGGCGGCGGAACAGCACCGCCAGAGACCATACCAGCGTGGCCGCGCTGAACCACAGCCCGGTGCTGAACGCGTTGGCCGCCGCTGTGCGCAGCATGGCACCGGGCATGGGGATCTCCGGCATATGCCTGGCCGCCTGCCACACTGCCGCTGCTTGAACAGCAGCCTGCTCCGCCCCAACGGCGCAGCCAACGGTAGAAAGGATTGTCGGCAGCAGCAGGCGCTTTTTATCTTTATGGCACCAGCCCAGCAGCAGGCCCGCGGAAATTATTCCCGTCCCCCACGGCAGAAGCCCCAGCAGGGTGCCCAGCCAGCTGTCGGGCTTCGTGCTGACAAATACCGCCGTTGGGCCATCTGCTCCGCCAATAATGCCAATGGTGCTGTTGGCCTGCGCTCCCCTTGCCTGCACCCGGTCTTTCAGCTGGTTCCAAAATTGGCTCACGATCTTCCCTGCCTTTCATTTGTTGTTTGGCCGCTGCATGGTTCTTGTTTGGTTAGTCATACTATAGCATGTCACGCTGTTTTCGTCAATGAAACATTAAAATCGCAGCATCCCTCAATATTTCTGCCACGAAAAACCGCCCCGCATGCAGCAGTGGACAGCATGCGGGGCGGTAATTATGGATTCAGTTCATCGAAAGATCACAGCAGGCCCTTGTACAGTTCCTTGATCTCCTCAACGCTGGTATCACGCGGGTTGCCGGGGCAGCAGGCATCGGCAAAAGCGGACTCTGCCAGGAACTGGATGTCCTCTTCCTTCAGGATGCCATGCAGGTTTGCGGGGATGCCAACATCGGCGCTCAGCTGCTTGACGGCTGCGATGGTTGCATCAGCGGCTTCGACATCATTCATCTCGTCAATGCCGGTCACGCCCATAGCCTTGCCGACTGCGCGGTAACGCTCGCCTGCAACACTCTTGTTGTATTCCAGGCCGGTGGGCAGGATGATGGCGCAGGCAACGCCATGCGGGGTGTCGTACAGAGCAGACAAACCGTGTGCCATGCTGTGGACAATGCCCAGGCCAACATTGGAGAAACCCATGCCGGCAATGTACTGACCCAGAGCCATGCCTTCGCGCCCTTCCGGGGTGTTCTGCACAGCGCCGCGCAGGTTCTCGGAGATCAGCTTGATGGCTTCCAGGTGGAACATATCAGAGATGGTGCAATGGCCCTTGGTGATGTAGCCTTCAATGGCATGGGTCAGTGCGTCCATACCGGTGGCGGCGGTCAGGCCCTTGGGCATGCTGGACATCATATCGGGGTCAACCACAGCGATTTCAGGAATATCGTTGGTATCCACGCAGACGAACTTGCGCTTCTTCTCTACATCGGTGATGACATAATTGATGGTAACTTCGGCAGCGGTACCGGCGGTGGTGGGTACGGCAATGGTAAACACAGCGTGCTTTTTGGTGGGGGCAACGCCTTCCAGGCTGCGGACATCCGCAAATTCGGGGTTGTTGATGATGATGCCGATGGCCTTTGCAGTATCCATGGAGGATCCGCCGCCGATGGTCACGATGCAGTCCGCCTCAGCTGCCTTGAAAGCAGCAACGCCGTCCTGCACGTTCTGGATGGTGGGGTTGGGCTTGATTTCGCTGTAAACAGCATAGGGGAAGCTGGCTGCATCCAGCAGGGCAGTGATCTTGCCGGTAACGCCGAACTTGATCAGGTCGGGGTCAGAGCAGACAAAAGCCTTTTTATAGCCGCGGGCGGTCAGTTCGGGAACAATGTTCTCGATTGCGCCATGGCCATGGTAAGAGATCGTATTCAAAACAATGCGGTCAGCCATAATGGTATTACCTCCGTTTTCTGTGCATGGTTTGCTCTTGGGCACGCGCTGTACGCAGCCCGTTCCATGCCTTTGTTATAATTATAACATCGTTTTACCCTGCCGTCTTTGGGCTTTTGTATCCGCTTTATTGTGAAAATTCCACTTTGCTGTTAAGCCGCCCAAAAGTTTCTAAAGTTTTTGGGCATTTCTTCCGTGCTGTCCCCCACTTGCAAACACCTGCGCGATATGCTATACTGTTTTTGCAATGAGGCGCGACCTGTTTTTTGGCCGCGCCTTTTTAACTATCAGGCCAAAACCGCGGCGTGCAGCCCGGTTTTTTATAAGGTGTATCTGAAAGCAAAGAAATAAGCCAGATTTTCGACTTTTCAGGTACACTCTAGGAGGGATAACGTCATGCGCTTATTTGATGTGCTGGGCCCCGTGATGACAGGCCCTTCCAGCAGCCACACGGCTGGCGCGGTGCGCATTGGGCTTACAGCGCGCAACCTGTTGGGCGAAGCCCCAAAAACCGCCGAGATCTTGCTGCATGGCAGCTTTGCCGCCACAGGCCGCGGCCACGGTACCGACCGTGCGCTGGTGGCCGGGCTGCTGGGCATGCTGCCAGACGATGAACGCATCCCGGACAGCTTTTCCCTGGCGCAGCAGGCCGGGCTGGATTATACCATCGGCACCGTGGTGCTGCGCGGTGCCCACCCCAACACCGCCCTGCTGCGGCTGGAAGGGGTGAGCGGCCGCAAGCTGGAAGTAATGGGTGCTTCCATCGGCGGCGGGCGCATCAACATCTGCCAGATCGACGGCATTACCACCAACTTTGGCGGCGACCACAACACCCTGATCGTTCACAATCAGGATACCCCCGGCCATGTGGCCGAAGTGACCACTGCATTGGCGCAGCGGGGCATCAACATTGCCACCATGCAGCTGTACCGTTCCACCGCCGGGGGCTATGCCGTAATGGTGCTGGAATGTGACCAGCCCCTGCCGGACGCCTTAATTGCCGAACTGCGCGGCATGCAGGGCATTGTGAAAGTGACCGGTCTGAACCTTGCGCAGCAGACCGAAACAAAGGAGGGCGCGTGATTATGGCATATTCTTCCGTTAACGCAATGCTGAACGTCAGCCGCCAGAACAACCAGCCCCTGTGGGACGTTATTTTGCAGAGCGACCTGCTGGAAAGCGGGCTGACCCGCCCCCAGTCCCTGGCCGAAATGCATCACCTGTGGCAGGTGATGGTGCAAACCAGCGATAACTACTGTGGCGCGGATCGTTCCGCCAGCGGCTTTGCGGGCGGCGATGCTGCCAAAGTGGCCGAAGCCGAAGCCCGCGGCCAGCTGTTGACTGGCGGCTATCTGGCCCAGGTGATGGCCGAAGCCCTGAAAACCGCCGAATGCAACGCCTGCATGAAACGAATTGTCGCCGCGCCCACGGCGGGCAGCTGCGGCGTTCTGCCCGCGGTGCTGCTGCCCTTGTGGCGCAGCGGCAGCTATAACGAGGAAGCCATCTGCCGCGCGCTGTATGTCTCCGCCGGGTTTGGGCAGGTTGTGGCCGCGCGCGCCACGCTGGCCGGCGCCGAGGGCGGCTGCCAGGCCGAGGTCGGCGCTGCCAGCGCCATGGCAGCAGCCGCCCTGGTGGAGCTGCGCGGCGGCACCGCCGAACAATGCGCCGAAGCCTTTGCCATGGCGCTAACCAACCTGGAGGGCCTTGTGTGTGACCCCGTGGCCGGGCTGGTGGAAATTCCCTGCATCAAGCGCAATGTGATCGGGGCCATGAACGCAGTCTCCTGCGCGGACATGGCGCTGGCCGGCGTGGTAGGGCATATCCCCGCGGACGAGGTGATCGACGCGATGGCCGAAGTTGGCGCTGCCATGAGCAATGACCTGCGCGAAACCGGCATCGGCGGTCTTGCCGGCACCCCGACGGGAAAGGCGATCCGGGATATTGTGCAGATGCAGGGCTGATGCGCAGCATCAGAATGAATAATGAATAAATAATAAAGAATAATGGCGGTGTGCGCGCCACGCGCGCACATTAAAATAAGGCGTTACTTTCCTTCATTGGCACTTTGCTGTAGGAAAGTAGCGCCCTATTTTTTGAGCCGTGCCACCGCACGGCGGTCCACCAACATTATTCTTTATTTATTATTATTTATTATTTTGCTTTCTCAGCGCCATTTTCACCACCAGCACTAGGGCCGCATACAGAATGCCGCCGATGGCCCAGATGAACCAGCTGTCTTGGGGCTGGCCGTTGCCCCTGGGGCCAAAGGTGTACAGCAGGAATGCCGCCGTGACCACCAGCCAGTACGCCACACTGATGGCGGTACGCAGCTCACGGGTGGCTTTGCTGTGGCGGGTGTAGTCCCCTTCTTCCAGCAGCTTTTCCGTTGCGCCGTAATAGGTCCCGCCCAACACAAAGGCAAAAACGCCGCAGGCAACCAACACCAGCAGAACACAAACCGCCGCATTCATCACGATTCCGCTGTTCACCATCATGGCCACAAACAGCGGAATAGCGGACAAAATGCACAGCACGGTGCCGGTCAGGTTCAATTTATCATAGGTGGGACGGTACGCCGCCTGGCGTTCCCGCACCATGCCGGTCACGCCGTATTCTGTTTCAAAGGGTTCCTTTTCCAAAAAATCAAAGTCCCGGTTCTTCGTGCCGCACAGCATAAACAGCACCACAGCCACGCATACCATTACCAGCAGAACACACAGGCCAATACCGGTCGCCACATTCTCGTTCAGGCCAAACTGGGAATGCTGGCAGATTTCGCCCAAAAGCAGCAGCATAACAGGTGAAGCAACACAGAGCGCGGTTCCCCACGCCATGTAGGGAGCGTTGACCTTTGCCTGGGCCAGGGCAGCGTTAGCCTGCTCCAGCGTTACACGGCGCAGGGCGGTGGGCTCACTTTCGGCATATTCCGGTTCGCCCATCTCGTCTTTTAACAGGTAATCTGTGGTAACGCCAAACAGTTTGCTGATCTGCAATATCTTTTCAATATCCGGAACTGACTGTGCGCCCTCCCATTTGGAGACCGACTGCCGGGTCACGTTCAGCTGTTGGGCAAGTTCTTCCTGGGAATATCCTGCCTTTTTGCGCAGGGCGATCAATTTGTCTGCAAAGATCATGGTCAATGTCCTTTCTTGTGTTGTGGGGTTTTGTTTCGGTGGCTTTATCGTACCAGCTGGTGCCGTTGCAAAAAAGAACCTGACTGTTGGAAATGTGTCAACCGCCGGTTGCGGGCAGAAAATTTATCGTAGTATCGTTTACGGCACAAACATTTCTTTGCAGATCGTTTTGCCTGTCTGCGTTTTGAAAATTTTATCCAGCGCGTTCTGCGCCGCTGCTTTGGGTACAGAATCCTCATACAGATTGACCAGGAAATCCGCTTCCACCAGGATCTGATAGTCCATGCCGTTGATATTGGTATACGTATGGTGGTGCCCCACCAGATAAGCAACGCGGTCGGCCTGCGCCGGGGTAAAGCCGCATTCCAACATCATGGCGCGGGCCGGGGCGGGGCCGAGCTCTTCCTGATATTTGCCCGCGGAGCTGCCATAGGTCTGCTCTGCCGGTTTGATTCCGATATCATGCACATAGGCAGCGGCTTCCAGAATTTCCAGCGTTGCGGCATCCATCCCCTCCTGCCGGGCAATCAGCGCAGCAAAGCTGTGCACCTTGATAAAGTGCTGGATGCGGGCAGGATCCGCTGCGTAATATGTAATCATATGCAAAGCAAGGTCATCCAATTTTGTCATGTCTTATTTTCCCTCTCATTCTATTACAAGTCATGCATCTGTCTGTATTGTACTGCACCGCCCTATAAAAGCAAGGGGCAGTTTTCCTTTTTGGGGTCAATCGTAATCGTATTCCGGGCTTTCAGCCACGCGGGTGTCCAGCCAGCGGGCCAGACGCTCCATCTCAGCGTTGGTAATGCGTCCGGTATCCGATAACGCCGCCACCATGCTGCGCAGATCCCCGCCATACAGAGTTTGCAGGTGTGCCGCACTGACTGCCCCGCAATAGGTCACACGGCGCACCAGCGGGGTATAAATATTTTTGTTGCCCTGCTTTTCGGGCCGTACATAACCCTTGGCTTCCAGCCGCAGCAGGAAGTTGAGCAGTGTGGAATCCGCCCACACACAGTCCGGCGGCAGTTTGGCCGCGATCTGCCGTCGAGTGGCCGGTTTGCCGCAGGCCCACAGCGCCGCCATGACCTGCTCTTCACTGGTTGAAAGTGCTTTCATTTTTCTCTCCATCCCATCATTTTATGTTTGTGGTTGATTTTCGTACTTTTATTTTACATCTGTGGCAGATATTTTAGCAAGGTGCATTTTTGCACAAAATTAGTGCTTGCTTTTTGGCTGTTTTGGTGGTCAGCATTTTACGTTTGTAAAAGCATCTGTTTTTGTTTTGCGCACATCTGTACTTATTGGCAGGCTGCCCGCGGCAATTTTCCACTTTTTTCGGTATTTTGACAAACGTGTTTTGCTTGCGGGCGGGCAGGCGCAGTGCGTATAATACAGGTGTTGTGAAAAACGAATCAACAAAGCAAGGCGCAGCGCGCCGCTTTGAGCTTGGGTGTAAGAATGAATTTAGGAGGTAACCTCTTATGAATCGTGTGTATAATTTCAGCGCCGGTCCTTCCATGCTGCCGGTTCCCGTTTTGCAAAAAGCTCAGGCCGACCTGCTGGACTACCATGGCAGCGGTATGAGCGTGATGGAGATGAGCCACCGCAGCAAGTGGTTCGATGAGATCATCCAGAACACTGAGGCCGGTATCCGCAAGGTGCTGAATGTGCCCGACAACTACAAGATCGGTTTCTTCCAGGGCGGCGCAACCCAGCAGTTCGCCATGGTGCCCCTGAACTTTATGACCACCGGCACGGCGGATTATCTGGTGACCGGCAACTTCAGCAAAAAGGCTGCCGAGGAAGCCGCTAAGTTCGGCACAGCCCGCATCGCTGCTTCCAGCAAGGATAAGAACTTCACCTATATTCCGGATGTCAAGGCCATTGAATATGACCCCAACGCCAGCTACATCCACATCTGCCAGAACAACACCATTTTTGGCACTACTTATAAAGATGTACCGCAGGTGGACGGCATCCCCCTGGTAGCTGACATGAGCTCCATGATTTTCAGTGAGCCGACCGATGTAAGCAAGTACGGCTGCATCTACTTTGGTGTGCAGAAGAACGTTGCCCCCGCCGGTATGGCCATTGCCATCATCCGGGACGACCTGCTGGGCAAGAGCGCCAAAGGCATCCCGGCGGAAAAGATCCCCACCATGATGAACTACACTACCCTGTTGGATAAGGACAGCATGTACAACACCCCGCCGTGCTGGTGCATCTATATGACCGGTCTGGTGATGGATTACCTGCAGAATGAGGTTGGCGGCCTGGAAGAGATGGCCAAGATCAACCACGCCAAGGCCAAGGTCCTGTATGATTACCTGGACGGTCAGGACTTCTATAACAATCCCGTTCAGGCGGAATACCGCAGCATGATGAACGTGACCTTCACCAGCCCCAACCCGGATATGGATAAGAAGTTCTGCGCCGCTGCTACCGAAGCCGGTTTCGTGAACCTGAAAGGCCACCGCCTGGTTGGCGGCATGCGTGCTTCCATCTATAACGCCATGCCTGCCCAGGGTGTGAACGACCTGGTTGATTTCATGGAGAAGTTCCGCAAGGAAAACGTGTGAAACTTTTCCAAAAGAATAACGAATAGAGAATAAAGAATAATGCCGGTGTGCGCACCGCGCGCGTACATTAAAAACAGGCTGTTCCCTTCTTTTTTGAGCCGTGCCAGCGGCGGTCCACCTTCATTATTCATTATTATTTTTTATCTTTTAATTATTACAGGGGGTTATCCGCCATTATGTATACCATTAAAACCATGAACGCCATTTCGCCGGTTGGGCTGGCAAAGCTGCCGGCCAACCAGTTCGAGATCAATAACGAGGCCAACGACGCACAGGGCATTCTGGTGCGCAGCGCCGACTTGCATGATGTTGCCCTGCCCAAAAGCCTGCTGGCCATTGCCCGCGCAGGTGCCGGCACCAACAACATTCCCATTGACCAGTGCACCGAGCAGGGCATCGTGGTGTTCAACACCCCCGGTGCCAACGCCAACGCTGTGGCCGAGCTGGTCATCGGCGCGCTGGTGTCCGGCAGCCGCAATGTACCGGACGCTGTGCAGTGGGCGCAGGGCCTGAAAGGCAGCGCCACCCTGGCCAAGGATGTGGAGAAGGGCAAAAAGCAGTTTGTCGGCCCGGAACTGCGCGGCAAAACCATCGGTGTAATCGGCCTGGGTGCCATTGGTGCCCGCGTCGCCAACGCCGCCGTTGCCCTGGGCATGGAAGTTCTGGGCTATGACCCATACATTTCCATTGACGCTGCATGGAGCCTGTCCCGCAGCGTACAGCACTGCGTCACCCTGGGCGATATGCTGCCCCGCTGCGACTATCTGACCATCCATGTGCCGTACCTGCCCTCCACCAAGAACACTATCAATGCCCAGACGCTGGCCATGTGCAAGGACGGCGTGCGTGTGCTGAACTTTGCCCGCGGTGAGCTGGTTGATAACTTTGCCCTGCTGGATGCTCTCGGCACCGGCAAGGTTGCCCAGTATTTCTGCGATTTCCCGGCGGAGGAACTGCTGGGTGTGAAAGGAGTTTACTGCACGCCGCACCTGGGCGCTTCCACCCCGGAAAGCGAGACCAACTGCGCTGTGATGGCAGCCAATGAGCTGAGCGACTACCTGAAAAACGGCAACATCACCCACAGTGTCAACCTGCCGGACGTCAGCCAGCCGCGCGTTGGCGGCAGTCTCCGGTTCGGCGAACAACTCCATCGGACGGGTACAGACCCCGACCCTCGCCATGATATGCGCGCGCTTCAAGGAGAACCGCAACTTCGTCTCCACACCATACTGGCAGCTTCATATCACGCTGAAGCAGGGAGAGGCGCACCGGCTGTTCATCCATCCGGAGCACTTCGGGGACAAGAAAGCGGCGGAAACGGCATACGGACGCATCATTCCCGGCTCGGCGGTGACAATCACCAAAGTGGAGCGTGGTACGGTTTTCCAGCAGGCCCCACTTCTGTATGACCTGACCTCCCTTCAGAAGGACTGCAACATCCACCACGACCTTACGGCGGACAAGACTCTTTCCATCGCCCAGTCCCTGTACGAGAAGAAACTGGTCTCGTACCCGAGAACGGGCAGCCGGTACATACCCGAAGATATCATGGCGAATATACCCGCCTTGCTGGAAAAAATCATTGCCATGCCTCTGTTCAGGGAGTACGGACGCACTTTCGATTTTTCCGCTCTGAACACCCGGAGCGTGGATACCACGAAAGTGACCGACCACCATGCCCTGATCATCACGGGTGTCGCTCCCGAAGAGTTGTCCGAGGCGGAATCCGCCGTCTACACCCTGATAGCCGGCAGGATGCTGGAAGCCTTCTCCCCGCCCTGCGAGAAGGAGCGGCTGCTCATGGAGTGTATGTGCGGGGGCATGGATTTCCGCTCCCGCTCCGCCTTCATCGTCAACACGGGCTGGCGGGCGGTATTCGCCCGGAAGGAGGACCGGGAAAAGGACGAGCCGGAAGATGGCGGAGGAACGGCCTTGTTTGCCGAAGGCGGGCTGGTTCCGCTCTCGGGTCGCGGACTGTCGCAGAAGAAGACCCTGCCCAGGCCGCTTTACACGGAAGCCACGCTGCTTGCCGCCATGGAGAACTGCGGAAAGGATATCACGGACGGAGAGGCACGTGAGACTGTCAAGGATTCGGGTATCGGCACACCCGCCACCCGTGCCGCCATCATCACGACCCTGTTCAAACGTAACTATGTCGAGCGTTCCGGCAAGAGTATCCTGCCGACGGAAAAGGGGCTGTACCTCTACGAATCGGTGAAGGACATGATGGTGGCCGACGCAGAGCTGACCGGCACATGGGAAAGGGCACTGGCACGGATAGAGGGACGTACCCTCGATCCGGACAGCTTCATGCTCTCCATCAGGGAATACACCGGAAAAGTAACCGGCGAGATATTGCGCCTCAAATTCCCGGAACCGTCATCACACGCCTTTACCTGCCCCAAGTGCAAGGCCGGCAACGTGGTGGTGAAGTCCAAGGTCGCGAAATGCGACCGTGAAGGATGCGGGCTGCTGGTGTTCCGCCGTTTCCTGAACAAGGAACTGACCGACCGGCATCTTGAACAGCTTTTCTCATCCGGCTCCACCCGGCTTATCAAGGGTTTCAAGGGTAAGAAAGGATGTTCTTTCGATGCGGCACTCACCTTTGACGACAGTTTTAACCTGAAACTTTCTTTTCCCAAGCCCAAAGGTGCAAAAGGCAAATGATCCCGCCATTCCAATTCTGCGGGCAAAGGTAGCGGAACCGCCCGTTTCCACCCGCAAGGTCGGGCCTTGCAGGTTTCGGGGAAAATCATCCTCGCCCCGCTCCGGTATTTTCCCCGAAAACCTTGCCTGTGGAGGCGGTCCGCTCTCCGGCCCCCGAAATTGGAAATGACATGTTTCACCCATTAACAATATACGGTCATGAAAACGAGGGAATATATCGGAAAACTGACAACAGGCAAATGGACAAGGATGACAGTATTGGCCATCGCGGCCTTCATCGTGTTCGGTTATCTGTATTCAAGAGGCGTGTCGCCCGTGTGGACGGCAGTCGCCATCGTCTGTTTCAGGGGATTCTTCAGGTTTCTCTATAAGGTAGCCTGCTTCCTGGTGGCAGCGGCGATACTTTTTTGTATCCTCAGCTACCTGGTATTCTGATTCCACCGGCATAAAATATAGGAAGATGGAACAAATACGGCATATAAACCGCTGCAATACCTTGCAGGACAGGGCTGTCCTCACGGAGGACGGCTCTTTTTGTGTTCCATGCCTTATGGAAACAGGGATAATGAAAACACGTTCGGAAAGGAAAGGGAGGCATATACAGCCATTGACAGACCGGAGAACTACCGGGCAAAGTTGGCAAACGCCTCTTTTCGGACGGCAAGGCCGGGCCCTCCGGGTTTCGGGGAAAAATCATCCTCGCCCGGAGGGCTTGCGGTATTTTTCCCGAAAGCCTTGCCTTTCCGGAAGCGTTTACCGTAAAGCCCTTGTAGTTCAACGGGCTGCCAAAGCCCAGGTATTCACAATTAAAATTATAGAGTCATGAATCAAGCAATCATCTCAAGACCGCCGATGGCACCGGTACAGATACCAGTGCCGATACCGGCAAGAAGGAAGTATCCTGTCCCGGAACCGACCGTCAAATTCCCCCCACGGGAAAGAAGCGGACCCGTACACATCTCCACGCTGCTGGACCCGGTACTGGAGATATGCAGCCATCCCGACCGGAACAGGCTGCTGGCGGAGTTCTTCAACAGATAGAAAGAATACGGTTATTCACACTTTAATTCATACAATTATGTTTTTTACAGCAATCAACCAGATGATGACCGAAGGCGTGGACCTTACGCTGGTCATCCGTAAAGCAAACGGACAACTGGCAGTATCCACGCTGCCGAAGTCGAACGGGCTGAAGGACGAGGCTCAGAACCACATCGTACCCTTGACGGTCAACGGGAAGCCCGAGGAACTGGACGCGGGATTCCTGCAAACCGTCGCACGCCCGATACAGAAAGCGGTGGGACTAATCACCAACATGGCTCAATTCGAGGTGCAGGCGGAGAAGGCCGCATCCGAAAGTAAGGCGGCGAAGGATGCAAAGGCCAAGGAGACGAAAGAGGAGAAGGAGAGGCGGGAGAAATACGAGAAACACCTCAAGAAAGCGGAGGAGCTGATCGCGGCCAAGAACCATAAGGATGCCGTCACCGCACTCTCTCAGGCACGCCTCCATGCCAAGCCACAGGACCAGAAGAAGATTGACGAAATGATGGAGCAGCAGAAAAAGGCGATGAACAAGGGCAGCCTGTTCGAACTGATGGATGAACCGGTGCCGCAAGCCCAGTCGCAGCCACGACCGCAACCTATGGCGGCAACGGCACAACAGCGACAGCAACCGCAGCCACAACCTATGGCAGTTTCCGTACAGCAACCGCCCTATCCGCCACAGCCTCAGGTACCGGGATCCATGGCCGGACAACCGCAACAGCCTTCGATGTGGCCACCTCAGCAACCGCCGCACAGACCGGTTCAACACCAGACCCCACCACAACCGCAATACGCACAGCAGCCTTCCGTACAACCGCAAAACTATGGCGGTCAGGAAGTCACGCACTGGCAGGAACCGGAATTCACGCCTGAAGACTACCGGATGCAATACCCCGCAGACGAAGAAATCAATTACAATCCCAAGGATTACGAGGAATATCCCGATTTTCCCCAATCCATGTTAGAACCCAAGTATTCACCCTATCAAACAGTTTAAGACTATGGCACTCGAAATCACAGGAATGACACGTTCATTCACGTTCAAGAAAGGCAGCGGAATGGTCACGCTCGACGATCCGAACCCGTCGGACAGCCCGGAAATGGTCATGAATTATTACTCCAACTTTTATCCTGAACTGACAACCGCGACGGTACACGGTCCGGTACTCAAGGATGACAAGGCCGTGTACGAGTTCAAGACCACTGTCGGAACCAAAGGATAGGATATATGAGGAAGAACAGGAAAAAGAAAAACAAGAAACCATGTGTACCATTGGACGAACACCGGCAGGAACAGCTGGCAAGGCTCATCATCGGGCAGACACGGAGGGAAACCCGATACGGGGTGGACAGGAAAGAACGGATTGCGGCTCCAAGCGGGGCCGTAATTCTTTTCTGAGCACGGCGCTTGCACCGGTTGCCCTGAAAAGCCTTGTCGTGGAGACATACGACGGACTTCAATGCGGCAGCATCAATGTAATCACGCGGGAAAACTATGAGTTCCTGCGTGATTCCTTTTTCAAGTATGCCCTGTTGCTGCAAAAGGAAGCGGCGCACACACCGGGAAACAGTATCGGGGAGGGCATAGCCAGGCTGTACGACGAGATGGACGCGCTTGTGGGGGATGAGCTGAATGTCAATATCGAGCAGGAAAGAGGCAGGCTCTTCTTCCGTTTGTGGAAGTACCACCGGTGGGGAAGTCTGACGCTGTACTATTTCCCTGTGAGGTTCCTGGAATCACTCAGTCCCGTTTTAAGGAGGATCGCCATTACCTTTATCCACAAGCTGATGACGGCCAACGGTATCAGCACCATTCTGGATGACGATGACGCGGAGTTCATATTCGAGCTGCTCTCGGAGGACGGAGGCGATGACCCGCAGGAATGGAAAAGCCGGGTGAAACTTGTGCGTTCCTATCAGGAGGGGAAAATAGGCAGGCTGCTCAGGCGGGTGGCTGCAAAGTCCTATTACAAGGACCTGCCGGGGGCAATCGGCTCGTACACTCCCCAAAACGGGTTTGAAAGGCAGCTGGTCGACGCCATGAGGAGCGGTCTGCCCTTCCTGACACCGGAACGGGGCATCATGGGGTACGGGTATGACGCCTACTACTCCGAGAATCCGGATTTCCATCCGATGTACCTGCAACAGCAGATAAGGGTCGTCTATGACATCAACGATATAGTGTCTGAATATCTCGTTGACTATTACAATTCAAACAGCAGGGAGACCTATGACATCACGCCGGTAACGACCTGCGACCTCTCGTCCGATACCGGAGAACTGTTCCGGATGGATGACTATCCGGAGCGGTTCTTCAAATGGGCGGATAAGTTCATCAATATAATCTGTTAAAACATGCTGGAAACGAACGAATTGACAAGAAAACTCAGGACGCTGCTCCATCCGCGGGCAGCGCTGATTGCCTATGCCCGGGAAGACAACAGTCATTATGTATATGACAACAGTTATTTCATCGAGGTCAGGGATATAGATGAAAGCGGTATAATGGGCGAAGGCCGTCCGGTGACGGCGGAGTTCATGAACGAGCTGGTACGGGGCTATTCCGAAAGGCACAGCGCCACACCGTATGGAAGGATACCGTCCAACCTGTTGTGGTGCGACCCGCGTAAGGGAAGCGAGAAATACATCTGGTACAACTCTCCCCGGAAACGTATGATGTTCTTCAAGGAAGCCCTCAAGATAGAGAACGCGGAGTATCATCTGCCGGGAATCATCTACGAGGCCGGAGAAAGCCACCTGAATGTCTATGCCTGCAAAGACAGGGAACCGACGGAAAAGACGGAACTTTATGCCGCCCCGTTCTTCAACGTGACGCAGGCAAGCGTCTGTCTGGGTTCCGCCAGAATAGAGAAGCCGAAAGACCTGACCTACGCGAAACTGCTCGAATATTGGGAGAGGAAGTTCTGGCTGACGGAGTTCTCCCATCTGGGAGCGCATGGCAACCCGACCAAATCAAATCTCGTTCTGGTCACGAAAGCGGCAAAGGACAGACCTTTCGACCTTGAAGAACTGAGACCGTTGAACAACTTGAAACTAAAGGACATACTGAAATGAAAAGAGTGCATTATATCGACAACTACCTGATTGACCCGCAGCACCCGGTAACAGTGAATCTTATCGGCGCGGGCGGAACCGGTTCGCAGGTGCTGACATGTCTGGCCCGGCTCGACGTGACATTGCGGGCGCTCGGACACCCCGGCCTGTCCGTCACGCTCTATGACCCTGACATCGTGTCCGGGACCAACATCGGACGCCAACTCTTCAGTGATTCCGACATAGGCCTGAACAAGGCGAAATGCCTCATTACCCGTGTCAATAATTTCTTCGGCAACGACTGGAAAGCGGAGCCCAGACCCTATCCGTCGGTGTTGAAGGAGGTGAAACGGGATGAAATCGCGAACATCACCGTCACCTGCACGGACAACATCAAGTCCCGGCTCGACCTGTGGAACGTGCTGGGAAAGATGCCGCCGGCCTCCTACACGGACAATGCCACGCCACTCTACTGGATGGACTTCGGCAACACGCAAACGACCGGACAGGTTATAATGGGGACCGTGCTGAAAAAAATCAGGCAACCGGCTTCCACGCTGTATGAAGCGGTCGGCTCGCTGAAGGTCATCACCCGTTTCGTGAAATACGCGAGAGTGAAGGAGGAGGATTCCGGTCCGAGCTGCTCGCTGGCAGAAGCATTGGAGAAGCAGGACTTGTTCATTAACTCCACGCTGGCGCAACTCGGGTGCAATATCCTGTGGAAGATGTTCCGCAACGGGATGATAGAGCATCATGGGGTGTATTTGAACCTGGCAACGATGAAAGTAAACCCGATATCAATCTAATATAAAAGTATTTCAGTGTTATTTAGACATAAAAAGAAGCTGTGAGAATACTTCGGTTCGCTGATAGTTTTGTAACTTTGCCCTGCAAAATAAATAAGCATATTACACAATGGAACCATCTATATACAGTTATTCACTTTGCATTGCGCTGCCGTTGATGTCGTTCTTCGGCTTTTATTTTTTGTTGGCTCCAACCCCGGAAAAAGCCATTTTCAAT
>OLGA01001693.1_pt1 | contig 16862 bp, 17 predicted proteins | sample 1604881 | NCBI WGS metagenome assembly OLGA01 (sample SAMEA3888896, study PRJEB22519) | human gut metagenome | biome: human gut; feature: human-associated habitat; material: faeces | place: Denmark | collected 2009 | reverse complement strand
CGCGCTTGAATGGGGTTCAAGAGGCCGTGAGTTCGATTCTCGCCACTCGGACCATTTGCTTCTCAGTCGAACAGCCTTCGGGCTGGTTCGACTGGGGAGTTTTTTTCATTTTTCCACAATCTTCCTCGGCAATGTTGAAATAGATGGTCAGTTCTGTGTTGCTCACCTCAATCTTGCTGACAAAGGTATCGATCAGGCGGCGGCGGTATGCCTTGGTTTTCTCGCTGGGGGCAATAAGGAACTGTTCCAGCAGGTACAGAACTTCTTCCTTGGAAAAGACCGGGAACTTCGGCTCAGATTCCAACGACGAAAGCTGGTAAGAAAGCGTGTCGGCCCGCTGTTCCAGCTCGGCAAGACGGTTGGTCAGCATAGCCCCGGCGGTGCCGTTCTCTAAAGCGGACAGCAGATTCTTTGCCTTGCGCTGCACGTCGGCAAGCTCGTGCTGCAATGCTTCCTTCTCCGGGTTGGGCTGGTTCAGTTCGGCGGTCTGGGCTTCGATCACGGAGCGGAGCCGTTCCGCCCCCGCCGGATTCTGGCAGTGGGTGATGATCACATGGCTGCCGGTGCAGTCCTTGGCATCGCTCATGAGCTGGGCGATGGCTCTGGCGGTGTGGGCCTCGCCACGGGCCTTTTTGGCCACGCGGATCGTACCCTCGGCCGTGGCTTCCGCGACAATGCGGATGCCCAGCGTCTGGAGCAGGGTGCCGGCCAGAGGCGGCATCCGTCCGTTATTCACCAGATTGTCAAAATGCTCCAGCGTGAAGCAGAGACGGGTATTCTTCTGACAGACCTGAAGCTCCGCGCACAGATCCTCAAAGGGCAGGCCCTGTTCCACCAGCTCGGCGGCCTTGCGCAGCAACAGGATCATAGCGCCGGAGGTGGCACGGGAATCCAGCACAAAAATCTTTTTTTCCGGGTGCTCCGCCAGAACCAGATCTCTCGCGGCCATGGCGGCGTTATAGGAGCCGGAAAGCTGAGAGGAGATGGTCACGCAGACTGTTTCCTCGCCCTGCTCGAAGGCCTCGGCATAGGCGGCGGGGGAGGGACAGGCGGAAGAGGAACGGTGATGGGCCAGCTTGCTCAGCAATGCCGGAATATCCAGCTCCGGCGTATCCAGATAGTCCTGACCGCCGACGTGCAGGCACATGGGCGCTACTGTCAGACGGGCGTAAGGGGAATTGAGTTCCCCGGAGATCAGATCACAGCTGCTGTCGCTGACAAGATTCAACATGATGACACACTCCTACCTCGACCCACAGGATGTTGACAGTGGATCGGCAAAAATAGTTTTCAATACTACATTTCATTGTATCTGCAAAACGGACGCTTGTCAAGTGAAAGAACATCGAAAAAGGTCAAAGGGAGGGAGCGGCCCGGTGAGAAACAGAAAAAAAGATCCCTTACATTGAATTTTTTTGCGGCGTGTGGTATGATAACCGGGCGAAAGCCGCGATGATAGACGGCTTTTATAAAGGAGCGTTTTTATGACCTTTGAAGAATATCTGTCCTCCCTGAAGGGAAAGACGGTAGGTGTGATCGGCGTGGGCGTATCCAACCGTCCCCTGATCGAAAAACTCCTGGAGCGGGGGATCGACGTCACCGCCCGGGATAAAAAAGAGGATCTGGGAGAACTGGGGCAGGCTTTGACGGCTCAGGGCTGCAAGCTGCGTCTGGGGAGCGGATATCTGGCGGACCTCCATGAGGATGTGATCTTCCGTACCCCCGGTCTGCGGCCGGATGTGCCGGAGCTGGCGGCGGCTGTGGCCGGCGGCAGCGTCATCACCTCGGAGATGGAGGCATTCTTTGCAGTCTGCCCCTGTCCCATTCTGGCGGTGACCGGCTCCGACGGCAAGACGACGACCACCACCGTTATCTCCAAGCTGCTGGCGGCGGAGGGGAAGATCGTCCATGTGGGCGGCAATATCGGCCATCCGCTGCTGTGCGATACCCCGGAGATCGCACCGGAGGATATGGCGGTGCTGGAGCTCAGTTCCTTCCAGCTGATGACCATGCAAACAAGCCCCCATATCGCGGTGACCACCAATCTGGCGCCCAACCATCTGGATGTCCACAAGGACTATCAGGAGTATGTGGATGCAAAGGCAAACATCTTTACACACCAGACTGCCGGCGATATTGCCGTGTTCAACGCCGACAACGATGACACGGTGCGTCAGGCCGCGAAAGCGGTGGGCGAGGTCCGCTGGTTCTCCCGGAAGCAGCGGGTGAACAACGGCGTATTCTGCGAAAACGGTGTGATCTACGAGGCCGCCAACGGCACGGTGACGCCCATAATGGAGACAAAGGACGTCCTCCTGCCCGGCGTCCACAACATTGAAAACTACATGGCGGCCTTTGCCGCCGTGCGGGGTATGGTCAGCTATGAGACCATGCGAGAGATCGCTAAGACCTTCGGCGGCGTGGAGCACCGGATCGAGCTGATCCGCACCCGGAAAGGCGTCCGGTGGTACAACGATTCCATCGCGTCCAGCCCCAGCCGCACCATCGCAGGCCTGAATTCCTTCCCGGAGCAGGTGATCCTCATCGCCGGCGGCAAGGATAAGGGCATCAGCTACGCCCCCCTCGGCCCTGTGGTGAACGATCACGTCAAGCTGCTGCTGCTGTGTGGCAAAACGGCGGGGGTGATCCGGGAGGCCGTGGAGCAGGCGGAAAATTATCACGGCTTGGAGATCCTCGACGTGGCGGATTACCACGAGGCGGTGGCCATTGCCGACGCCCGCTCCCAGCCGGGGGACGTGGTGATCCTGTCCCCAGCCAGCACCTCCTTTGACCGCTTCGCCAACTTCATGGAGCGAGGCCAGGTGTTCAAAGCCATCGTCAACGAACTGAAATAATGAATAAGCCCTTCCGCATAAGCTGATAAGAGCCGAAAGCGGAGGAGGTGGGGCTGTGGGTCCCGGATTTTTCTACTATCACCGGGGGCCGGATGGCCCCCAGATCCGGCGGGCGCTGCTGCTGTTGGCCATATCCGGGCTGTTGGCATTTGCCCTGTACGCGGGGGCACAGATGCGGCCTCTGCTGGGGAGCCTTGCCACCACGCGGGTATCCAACGCCGTGAACCGCATCGTCTATCAGGCGGTGAACGAGGCCATCGACAGCGGCCAGATCGCCTACGAGCAGTTAGTCAGCTACGAAAAGGACAACGAGGGCCGCATCACCATGGTGCGCAGCAACATGGCGGCCTTTAACCGGCTGCAATCCCAGATCTTGGATCTGATTCTGGGCCGCATTGATCAGGTTTCCGCAAGGGAATTGTCCATCCCGGTGGGCAGTCTGACCGGTTCGCCTCTGCTGGCGGGCCGGGGACCTCGGATCTCCGTGCGGATGGAGTCGGTGGGGTCCTCGTCGGCCCGGTTTGAAAACCAGTTCGAGTCCGCCGGGATCAACCAGACCAAGCACCGGATCGTCCTGCGAATCGACGTGTACGTCAGCATCCTTCTGCCGGGATATTCCACCGTGACGCAGGTGACCAACGAGATCACCGTAGCGGAAACGGTGATCGTGGGGGAGGTGCCGGGGACCTATACCTATTTTGCGACGGACCCGGACGCCTATGCCGGCGACGCCAAGGATTACATACTCAACAAAGACTAAGGAGGACGCTCCATGGAATTTCGCACGGAGTTTGCCGATTACAAGGACGAACTGGCCTTTCTGCGGGCCTATCTTACGGAACAGGGGTATCTTTATTATGTTTTAGACGCCCCGGTGATCCCGGACTATGAATATGACCGTCTGAACCGCCGCCTGGAGGAACTGGAGGCGGAGCACCCGGAGGAGATCACCCCGGATTCCCCCACCCAGCGGGTAGGCGGCAAAATTCTGGATGCCTTCCAGCCCTATGCCCATGAGGTGCCCTTGGAGAGCCTTCAGGATGTGTTCAACGAGGGCGAAGTGGCCGCCTTCTGCGAGAAGATGGAGGAGGCCCTCGGCCCCATGGCGGAATATTCCGTGGAGCCCAAGGTGGACGGCTTGTCCGTGGCCCTGGAATACCGGGACGGCGTGTTCGTCCGGGGCGCCACCCGGGGAGACGGCCGGGTGGGCGAGGACGTGACGGAGAACCTCCGCACCGTCCGTTCCATTCCCATGACATTGCCGGAAAAGCTGCCCCGGCTCATCGTTCGGGGCGAGGTCTACATGGCCCGGTCCGTGTTTGAGAGCATCAACGCCAAGCGGGAGCTGGAGGGCAAGCCCTTGATGGCCAACCCCCGGAACGCCGCCGCCGGGTCTTTGCGGCAGCTGGATTCCAAGATCTGCGCCCAGCGGCAGCTGGACATCGCCGTGTTCAATTTGCAGTTGGCGGAGGGCCGGGAATTCACCTCCCACGCGGAGACCCTTGATTATCTGGCCTCCCAGCGGTTCAAGGTCATTCCCCACAAGACCCTCCGCGGCACATCGGAGATCCAGACGGAGATCTTCCGGATCAATGACGAGCGGATGGACTATCCCTTTGATATTGACGGTGCGGTGGTGAAGGTGAACAGCCTGTCGGACCGCACGATTCTCGGCTCCACGGCCAAATTCCCCAAGTGGGCTGTGGCCTATAAGTATCCCCCGGAGAAGAAATACGCCACGGTGACGGACATCGTGGTGCAGGTGGGGCGCACCGGCGTCCTGACACCCAAGGCGGTGCTGACCCCGGTGCGTCTGGCGGGCACCACCGTGACCAGTGCTACCCTCCACAATCAGGATTTCATCACGGAAAAGGACATCCGCATCGGTGACACGGTCAAGATCCGGAAGGCAGGGGAGATCATCCCCGAAATTCTCGAGGTCGAGCTGGACAAGCGCCCGGCGGATGCTGTGCCCTACCAGCTGCCTAGCCGCTGCCCGGTCTGCGGCGCGCCGGTCGTGCGCGACGAGGACGGCGTGGCGCTCCGCTGCACCGGCGCGGAGTGTCCCGCGCAGCTGAGCCGCAATCTGGCACATTTCGTCTCGCGCGAGGCGATGCAGGCGAGCGTCTGCTGTTTGTCCCACTCATTCCAGAGCGAGACGACGTGCCCGGCGTGCTCGCCCGCGGGGTTGACGTCCACGGTGAGCTGCTCGCGGCAGGCGTAATAGGCTGCCATGCGCTGCGCGACCGCGGAGGAGTTGACAAGCGAGACGAGCGTCGCGTCGGCGATCTCCTCGACGTTCTTTGCCGCGCCCTCGGTCACGGTGCGCGTGACGACGCGCCGATTGTGGATGTAGCTTTTGCCGGTGAGCTTGCCGGTGCCCGCGGAGAGGACGGCGTAGTTCGCGCCGCTCTCGAGGATGGTGAAGCCCTCGGCCGTGAGCGTGTGCGCCGGCTCGTCGAACTCGATCACGTCGCCCTGCTGGGCCGTGCCCTCGAAGAGCGTGACGTCCTCCGTGCCGGCAATGTACTGGTGTTCGGTGACAGCGACCGAGCTGACGGGGTCGAGGTACTTGACCTGGATGTTTGCGGCATGGACGCTCCCGGGGCCGATGATGCTTGCCGTGCCGTCCCAGAGCTTTTGCACGCGCAGCGTGCCGTTCTCGTCCGTGTGCAGCCACGCGCCGATGGCAAAAAGCACCTGCACGAGGCTGTCGCGCGCCGAGGCGATGGGCAGCCAGCCGTAGAGCTTGATGCCGCGGTAGACGGTCTCGATGAGCACGGGGATGTCGCCGCAGATCTCCGCGACGACCTCGGCGACCGTCTGCCCGGTGTAGATGCCGCCGCGGTGCGGCCGGACGATCAGCAGCCCGACCGCGGAAAGCGCAGAGAGCGTGTAGAGCTTCGGCCCCACGCGCGTGACGCTCTGCAGGTAGTAGACGCCGACGCGGCTGCCGGAGCGGAAATACTCGACCTTGTCGTTTTTCTTGAAATTCCGGATCGTGCCCGATTCGGACAAAACGGTGATGTCGAGCGTGTCGGCCTCGAGCGCGTCCGCGCGCAGCTCCTTATACTCGCCCAGCACGCCGGGGGTGTCGGTGCTGATGCGCTCGTCCTCGGCGAGGAGCTCGCCTTTGTATTTTACGGTGTTCAGACTCATCATTTGGCCCTCATGGTCACGCGGAAGCCCCTCCACCAGTGCGTGCCGTGATCGTCGAGCAGGACGGACACGGTGTCGACCGTGGGATGCGCGGCGATGGTTTTCTCCGCTTCGGTCCACGGGTCGAAATAGCGGAACTGGACTTCATTTTTGAGGCAGGCCTTGAGCAGCGCGGTCACGCGCTCGGTCGGCGCGTCGTTCGTGGGGGCGACGACGGTGGGCTTGACGGCAAGCAGGTCGCGCAGCTCGTCGCCCGAGCACATGAGGCCGCCGTTTTCGCCCTCGCGGAACTCGTAGCTGACCTCATAGCCGTATTTGTGGAACAGGTCGGTGAAGTCCTGCCCGTCCACGATAAAGGGGTATTTCGCCATCAGGTGCCCTCCTTTCCGGCAAGCGGCTTGCCGCGGCGACGGCTCTCGGCCTGCATGAGCGGGTACTGCTTGCGCGCGAGCGTCTGACCGTCCAGCTCGAGCGTGACGTCAATGGTCACGTTCTCGCGCCGTGCGGCGCTCTGTGCGGTTGTGGGAGACGGGGCGGGGGAAGATGCCACCAGAGCGCCGGACGCGCCTGAGCGCCCCACAGAGCGCCAGAGCGCGGCCTCCTGCGCGTTGAGGACGGCCTCGTCCGCGTGGAGCTCGGCGAGATAGCCGTCGTATGGCACGCGGTCGAGCCCCGCGGCGTGGGAGCCGGAGAGATGCTCGCGCAGCCTCGCCTCGGCGCGGTAGCGGGAGAGCTTCGAGGTGGACGAGCGCTCCACATTTTTCTCGTTTGCTTCCTCGCGTGCCTCGCGGATCTTCGAGATCAGATCACTAATAGCAGTGATCGCAGCCGTTACGCCCTCAACAATATCCGCCGTGAATCCGATGATACCAGCCGCAATGGGTGTCAGCAGCTCGCCCAACCGCGCCATCGCCGCGTTGAGCTCCTCCTGCGAGCGGTTCATTTCCATAATGTCCTGGTTGGCGTCCTTCCACGCCTGCCCGGTCTCCCGCAGGCCCTGATTGGCGAGCTGCACGAGCACAAGCTGCGCTCGCTCGGATGTATCGGCGCAGGCTTCGAGCTGCCGGTTGAACTCGTCCTCATTGACGCCCGCCCAGTTGAGCACGTCCGCGAATACGCCGGTGACCTTTCCGGCCTGCACGGTCTCGTTCACAGCCTCGCTCAGGCTGTCGATCGGGATCGAGTCGCCGTAGGTCGCCCACGCGCCGATGACCTCGTCAATAAGAACTTTGAGGTCTTCCTGCGCGAGGCCGAGGGCTTGCAGGTTCGCCGTCGCGGTCGCGGCGGTCTGCGTGTCCCCGAGTACGGCCTGCAGCTCCTGGTAGACCTGCGCAGTCTCCTCGGCTGTGTAGCCGGCAGCCGCGCTGGAGACCTCCAGCGTCCCCATGATCTTGCGGTATTCCTCGGTCGATTCTACGATCTCAAAGATCGCGTCTTTGACCGCCTTTGCGCCTGTGACGATGGCGCCGCCGACCAGCAGCCCCTTGAGGTTGCTGAGCGCTGAAGTTACGCCGCCAAGGTTAAAGCTGCCGTCCTCGTTGCGCAAGCCCTTGAGTGCGCCGCCGATGCCGCCGAGGCCATCGTCGAGATCATCGGTTTTGCCTGCGGCATCCTTGACGGATTTGCCGTAGCCGTCGATGCTCTTCGCGCAACCGTCCGCGCTGTCCTCGGCCTCTTTAAGCAGTTTGTCGTTCTCGCTCAGCTCGTCGTTGAGCTTGGCGAGCGCGGTCTCCGCGCTTAAGAGCTGCCGACGGTAGCTGTCAGTGCGGCTGTCCGCCTCGCCGAAGGCCGCCGTTGCCTCCTCGACCGCACCCTCGAGGGAGACGATTTTGCCGACCTGCTGCTCAATAGACTTCTTGAGCAGGTCGTGCTTGGCGCGCAGAGCCTCGGAGCTGTTCGCCTGCCCCTTGAACTGCGCGTCGACGAGCTTCATTTCCGCGCCGAGGTTGCCCAGCTCGCGGTTGACCGCCGCGAGCTGCTTTTTGTATTCTTGCTCGCCGTCGATAGCGAGCCGTGTGGTGATCTGGCGTACTGCCACCGCTCACCCCTCCTCTCTTTTCAGTCCGCGCCGGCGCTCCTCAAGCTCCTGCAGGTCCATGACCTGCCCCGGCGTAAGCAGCAGGCCCTCGCGGACGCTCAGGCGCAGGAACTGCGTCAGGAGCTGGAGCCAGAGCGCGCGCGTCACGGAGACTCCGTTTTTTTTTGAAGCTCCACAAGCCCGAGGTCAAGGTCGCCCGTCTCTTTCTCCTCGCGCTGAAAGCCGAGGACGATGGCGGCGAGGATGGCGTCCTTCGCCGCGGCGACCTCGCGCGGGGCAAGGTTGACGCGGAAAAACTGCTCGGTAAGGACGGGGCCGTGCGTCTGGCCCTGCCAGCGGCGATACAGCTCGCCCTGCTCAGAGAGCTTGAATAGGTAATAGCACACCGCTTCAAAGCTCTTCTTGCCGCTGCCCTTAAGGGGGTCGGTGATAAAGCCCTTGGTGCCAAATTTATCGTAAATGTCGAACAGCGCCTGCCCGTTGAGGCAGAGATACAGGTGCTGCCCGCAAAGATCAACTTCGTGTACTTTCATATTTACCTCCGATTTGAGAAAAGGCGCAGCGGGGTGCTGCGCCTTTTCGGATTCCTTAGCCGCCGGACGTGGCCTTGACCTTGCCGTTGACCCACGTCTTCGCGGCGGCCTCGGTCGTGAGCTCGTCGCTTTCGATGCGGTACTCGCCGGTGTTGCAGGCGTCCACCGAGAGCGTCAGCTTGGGGCTGTCGAGCACGATGGTCTTCTGCTTTGTGTTATAGGTGCGCCCGTCGAGGCTCGCCTTGACCTTGGGGTAGAAGATGCCCTTGTAATACTTCGAGCCGTCGGCCTTGATGTTGGTCGTGTAAAAGCCGAGGCAGCCGTAGGGCGCGGTGTCGTTGCTGGAGAAATGGATGTCCTTCGCGCCTTCGGTGCTGTCGATCTGCGCGCCGGTGACGGCCGAGGCGGTCTCGTTGGGCAGCTCCAGCACGCCGACGGCAAGCGAGCCGTCAACGAACTCGCGCAGGTAGATCTTGCGCACATCGTCCGCGCGCGATTCGACCTCGGAAAAGTTGAGCGTTTCGGCTACGCTCATGAGGTCGCCGAGCTTCATCGGCGTGCCGTAGTTGGGCAGCGCGTCCTCCGGCTCGGGGTTTGACGCCGCGAACGGCGCCCACTGGAGATTTTTCGCTCCGTACTGAGGCATAGTTGTGCCCTCCTTTACAGGTTTTTGGATTCGAGGAATTTGTTGTAGACCATAAACTCCGCGGTCGTGGTCTTGTCGGCGCACTTCTCGTTGGCCTTGCGGCTGAGGATGGCGCCGATGCGGCCCACGATCTCTCCGTCCCGCATGGCCAGCCAGCACCGGGCCTGGCAATATTCGAAGGCGGGGTTCTTTTTCTTGTCCCAGTCCTCCAGGTCGTCGTCATAGGTGCCCGGGATGTACTGGGGCACGTCCTTGTATAATTCCATAGGATATTCCACAAACCGGCGTAGCTGCGCCTTGGTGGTCACCTCAACAATAGATACCATATCTGTCTCCTCCCTTCTTTCGAAGCACTTAACAGTTTACCGCCTTTTGCCGCCGATTGCAACCCGTTTGCCGCCGCCGCCCGGGAATTTCGGAAAAAATCACTGCGGCGGGATAAAAAAAGTGTTCCATATTGTGAAAAAATTTGCTATAATGTTCTTGAACACCCGCCGGTGAGGGAAAGCCGGCTTATTACGGATAGGAGGAATCATTATGATCAGAATCGGTATCATCGGCTGCGGCAAGATCGCGCAGGTGCGCCATCTGCCGGAATATGCCGCCAACCCCCATGTGGAGCTGGCGGGCTACTACGATTTGAACACCCAGCGTGCCCAGGAGATGGCCGCCCAATACGGCGGCAAGGTCTACGATTCCTATTTTGACCTGCTCAACGACCCCAGCATCGACGCCGTGTCCATCTGCGTGGAGAACCGCAGCCATGCGGAGATCACCACCTACGCCCTGTACGCCGGGAAGCACGTCCTGTGCGAAAAGCCCATGGCTGTGACCCTGGCGGAGTGCGAGTCCATGGTGGCCGCCGCCGAGCGCAACGGCAAGCACCTGATGATCGGCCACAACATGCGCTTCGACCCGGTGCACCGGAAGGCCAAGGAGCTGCTGGACGCGGGCATCATCGGCGACATCATCACCTTCCGGGCCACCATGGGCAACGCCGGCCCGGAGAACTGGTCCATGGAGGCCGGGAGCACCTGGTTCTTCGACAAGCAGAAGGCCGCCATGGGCGCTCTGTCCGACCTGGGCATCCACAAGGTGGACCTGCTGCAATACCTTACTGGTCAGAAGGTCATCGAGACCACTGCCAAGGTCATGACTCTGAACAAGCACACTGCCACCGGCGCGCCCATCACCGTGGACGACAACGCCCTGTGCATCCTGCGCATGAGCGGCGGCGCAGTGGGCACCCTGGCCGCCAGCTGGACGGTGTACGGCCACGAGTGCCAGTCCACCTGCCTGTACGGCACCAAGGGCATCATGCTGATCTATAACAACAACAATCCCGCCGCCCCCATCGAGGTCCGGAATCTGGACGGCACCAGCACCACCTACAACATCCCGCCGGAGACCAATTCCGGCGTCATCGACGAGTTTGTGGACGCCCTGGAGCATGACCGGGAGCCGGAGGTCTCCGGCAGAGAAGCCCTGTCCACCATGCGGGCCATCTTCGGCAGCATCAAGTCCTCCGAGATCGGCCGCACCGTCTCCGTCAACGACAGCTATGTGAACCATCTGTAAGCAAAATGCTCCCCTCCGGCTCACACCGGAGGGGAGTTTTCTATCCGCACAAAACGGCGGCCAGAAGGGTCAGGGCGGCCACGGCGGCCCAGAACAGGAGCTTCCTGCGCAGCATCCGCCGGAGCTTCATGGGGCTTTTACTCCGCCAGCTTGCGGCCCATGGCCTGGCAGGCCGCCAGCACATCGTCGTCCGGGGCCTCGCAGCAGGTGATGCTGTCGCACACCCGGTTGATGCCCGCGTCGTCGCAGTCCTTCTCCCAGCTGCGCATCCACTCGCCATCGCCCCAGCCGAAGGAGCCGAACAGGCCCACGGCCTTGCCGCCCATCTGGTTCTTGATGCTGTCGAACATGGGCTGGAACTCCATCTCCTCCAGCACCTCACTGCCCATGGCGGGGCAGCCCATGGCCACGGAGGACACGCCGGAAAGGCTGGCGGGAGTCACCTGGTCCGGGGTCAGCAGGGCGGCGTCGGCTCCGGCGGCCTTCATGCCCTCCAGCACCGCGCCCGCCATGGCCTCGGTGTTGCCGGTGCCGCTCCAATAGATCACGAGAGTCTTTTTCATAGTTGTACTTCCTTTCTTGATATAACAACAGAATATTTCGTCAGACCGCCACTGCCAGCTGCTCCAGCCGCAGGCCGGTCTGCCACAGGGCGCAGTAGCGCTGGGTGCAGCGGCGGAACCGGTCAAACAGGGCCTGGGCCCGCTGCTGGTCGCCGTACACCTTCCACAGGCCCGCGCACTTGAAGTCCATGGCCCGGTGGTCGATGAACCCCTGCACGTCCTCCGGCGGGTAGCTGAGGAACAGCCCCACCTCGTGGGGGAACTCCTCCTCCGTCCGCAGGCGCTGCACCAGCCGGGCCACGCACCGGCCGCAGCTGTCGCAGGGATACCCCGCCTGCCGCAGCAGACGGCAGGCCAGATCGTCCCCCAGGTCCCGGCACAGGGCCTGGGGCCGGTACAGATACAGCAGCGCCCGACCGTCGTCCATCCGCATGGGCAGCAGACACAGCCCCCGGGGCACCAGCACCCGGTTCATCCGCCGGATGTCCGCCAGCAGCTGCTGGCGGGACTGGTACGGGCAGGGAAACAGGCTGCCGGTTTTGATCCCGGCCAGGGTGGGCGCACACTGGCGCACCACCGTCTCCTCCGCGGGCCTCATCCGGCGTGCTTTTCCAGGATCCCCCGCAGAGCGGACAGGGAGCTGGTGTGGCAGCGCTCGATGATGGTGTCCTGGCCCTTCAGCTGGCTCAGGGCCCCCTGCACCATTTTGTGGGACATGGTGCCGGTGAAAAAGATCATCAGGTCGGGATTGCCCAGCTTGTTCCGCAGACCCCCGGCAGGCTTGGTGAACACCTTGGCCTGGCACCGGTACGTCTGACAGAGCTCCTTGTACCGGCGCTCCATGCACTCGTTTCCTCCCAATATCACAACACTCATAGCGGTCTCCTTTCTGTGGTTAAGGTTCTTTAACCGTCGTATTGTAAAAACAGCGTCGCCCGGACGCCTTGTATGGTCTTATTATATGCAGAAGCAGGAGCCGTATCCACTCCAAAACGGCGGATACGGCTCCAAATTGATTTTTTTGCGGAAAGGGATCAGATGTCCCGGGCCGTGCGGTTGCAGTCGCAGCCGGCGGGGCCGAAGAAGTTCAGCCGCTTGTCACTGAGGCGGATGGTCACATCGTCGGAGGTGATGCACTCGCCGTCGAGACAGGTGACGATATCCGGCTTTTCAGACCGGATGCGGACAACCTTGGGGGCAACACACCGGGCCACATGGGGGAATTTATAGTACTGCCCCTTGGAATAGGGGCCCACGAACTTGATGAAGGCGCCCCGGCTGACCTTTTTCACCACCAGGGTGTTCAGCACGCCGTCGTCCATCCGGGCCTCGGCCACCGGCATGAACCCGCCGCCGTAATACCGCCCGTTGCACACGGACACCAGGGAGAAGTCGTCCTCGATGGTCTCGCCGTCCAGCTCCACGGTCCAGTGGGAGCCGATGCCCTTGAACAGGAAGTTCACCAGCAGAGAGGCGATATAGCTGCTTTTGCCGTCCAGAATGGGGCTTTCGCTGTATTTATGTACGTCCCGGGCCACCCGGGCGTCGATGCCGGAGCAGGCGATGGTCAGGGCCACCCGGCCATTGACGTCGATGGCGTCCATGGGGAACTGGGGGCCGTCCCACAGGTTCTCGGCGTCCCGGAACTTGTCCATATCGCCGCCGAAGTTTTTCAGGAAGTCGTTGCCGGTGCCCACGGGAATCACGCTCATGGCGGCGTTGTCATAGCCGATGATGCCGTTTGCCACCTCGTTGACGGTGCCGTCGCCGCCGCAGGCATAAAACCGCAGGGACTCCCCGGTCTGACAGAGCTTTTGGGCGATCTCGGTGGCGTGGCCCTGTTTTTTGGTGAGGATGCACTGCACGTCCAGACCGTGAGCCGTCCGCAGGTGATCGGCCATTTCATAGATCCGCTGGCGGCTGTCATATTTCCCCGCAGTGGGGTTGATGATAAAGATGTGCTTCATTGCAGCACCCTCCCGGCAAAGTTTAAGATTCGGTTACAAACTGCAACCTATTGTAGCACGGCGGCAGAAAAGTATATGAACAATTTGAAAATTTCTGTAAAGTTTTCGTCAGGATTCGGCCGCCGGTTCAGGTTCCTGCCCATATTGTACACCGGTCCGGCCAAAATATCTACTGCAATTTTTGCGGGACACAGGCGGGATTTTGCTTGACACAGGCGGGACATATCGCTATAATAAGCGTATGAATACAGCTAATACACATGAAAGGAGGCATAGCAGGTGATACGCTTGGATTACCGGGACGCCCGGCCCATTTATGAGCAGGTGCGGGACGGCCTGCGCAGTCTGATGGTGACAGGAGTCCTGGCGGCGGGGGAGAAGCTGCCGTCGGTGCGGAGCCTGGCCACGGAGCTGGCCATCAACCCCAACACCATCCAGCGGGCCTATTCCCAGCTGGAGACGGAGGGGTATGTATACACCGTGTCAGGCCGGGGCACCTTCGTCTGCGAGGTCCGGGAACAGAACCGGCAGCGGCGGGCGGAGGTCACCGCCCGGGTGCAGCCCCTGATGGAGGAGCTGCGGGACCTGGGCATGACCCGGGAGGAATGGACGGACCTTTGGAAAGGAGGGGACAGCGATGCTTGAGGCAAAAAACGTGGTGAAAACCTTTGACGGCTTCCGGGCTCTGGACGGCGTCAGCATGACCGTGCCCCAGGGGGCGGTATACGGCCTGGTGGGCCCCAACGGCGCGGGAAAATCCACCATCATCCGCCACTTCACCGGCGTGTACCGGCCCGACAGCGGCCAGGTGACCCTGGACGGCCAGCCGATATACGAAAATCCCGCGGTGAAGGGCCGCATGGCGGCGATACCCGACGACTGGTACTTCTTCCCCCAGGCGAGCATCCGGGAGATGGCCCGGCTGTATGCCGGGACCCACCCCTTCTTCAGCTGGGACCGGTATCACAAGCTGCGGGAGGTGTTCCCCCTGTCGGAAAAGCAGCCCCTGCGGCGGATGAGCAAGGGCATGCAGAAGCAGGCGGCTTTCTGGCTGACCATGAGCTGCATGCCGGAGGTGCTGGTGCTGGATGAGCCGGTGGACGGTCTGGACCCGGTGATGCGGCGGCAGGTGTGGTCCCTGCTGCTGGGGGACGTGGCCGACCGGGGCACCACGGTGCTGGTGTCCAGCCACAACCTGCGGGAGCTGGAGGACGTGTGCGACCACGTGGGCATCCTGTCCCACGGCAAGGTGCTGCTGGAGCGCTCCCTCACCGACCTGCAGGACAACGTGGTCAAGCTGCAGGTGGCCTTCCCCCAGCCGGAGCCCCCCCAGCTGCCCGGCGACCTGAACATCCTCCACACCAGCCAGATCGGCCGGGTGTTCACCTACATCGTCCGGGGCAACCCCGCAGATATCAAGGCCCGCATGGCCGCCTATCAGCCCCTGCTGCTGGAGGCCCTGCCCCTGTCTCTGGAGGAGATCTTTATTTATGAATTGGGAGGTGAGGACTATGCGGTCCGGGACATCGTGCTTTAATACGGTCTATCGAAAAAATCTGACCCGTTTCTGGCCCCTGTGGGCGGTTTACGGCATGGCGTGGCTCTTTATGATGCCCCTGAACCTGCTCCAGAGATGGCTGAACGGGACGCGCTGGATGGAGGGCCCGGAGATGCTCCGGCAGAGCATGGCGGAATGGGCCATGCAGGTGCCCCAGAACCTCATCCCCGGCCTGTGTCTGGCCGCCGCATTCGGCGTGTTCTGCGCCATGGCGGTGTTCGGATACCTGTACACCACCCGCTCGGTGTGTATGATGCAGGCCCTGCCCATGAACCGGCGGCAGCTGTTCACCGCCCAGTATCTGGGGGGACTGTCCCTGCTGATCCTGCCCAATGTGGTCATCGCCGTCCTCACCGCGGCGCTGGAGCTGTGTCTGCTGCCCTCCGCCAACTGGGGAACGGCTCTGTCCGCCCTTGGTCTGTGGCTGGCGGTGCAGAGCGGCCTGTGCCTGTTCTTCTACTCCTTTGCGGTGTTCTGCGCCATGTTCACGGGCAATGTTCTGGCTCTGCCGGTGTTCTACGGCATCCTGAACTTTCTGGTCATGGGGGTATACATGCTGGTGCAGGGGCTGATGGCGGAGTTCTTCTACGGCTATTCCAACCGGTGGTGGGATAGCTCCCCCATTGTGGAGTGGCTGACCCCCTTCGTCAAGCTGATGAGCGCCTGCGTGTGGTCCCGCCCCTATTGGGACGACCCCGGCTATCAGCTGAGATCCCCCGGCGCGGTGGCGGTATACGCCGCCGCCGGAGTGGTGCTGGCGGTGCTGGCCGTTCTGGTGTATCAGCGGCGTCACGCCGAGTCCGCCGGCGATGTGGTGGCCATCCCCGTGGTGCGGCCGGTGTTCCGATGCGGCGTGGCCTTCTGCACGGGGCTGTCCATGGGCATCTTCACCGCCGTGTTCTTCGGCTGGGAGTCCAACGGCCTGCGCCTGACCCTGCTGGTGGTGCTGTGGACAGCGGTGGGCTGGTTTGTGGCAGAGATGTTCCTGCGCCGCTCCTTCCGGGTGCTGGGGGCGTGGAAGGGCTGTCTGGTGATGATGGCAGTGTCCGCCCTGCTGTGCGCCGGGTGTATGTTCGACCTGTTCGGAGTGCAGAGCCGCGTCCCCGCCGCCGACCGGGTGGAGTCGGTCACCGTCAGCGGCAGCATGCTGGGCTACCCCAGTGACGGGGCCTCCCAGGAGGACCTCAAACTGACCGGCCGCACCCAGGTGGAGAAGGTGATCGCCCTCCATCAGGCCGTTGTGGACTGGCACAACGCCGGCGAGGACGGGGCCAACTCCGGCAAGAACTGGGCGGATAGCCTGCGGGTGGAGCTGACCTACCATCTGCGGGGCGGCGGCACCCTGTCCCGGAGCTACTACGCCGTGTCCATCTATGAGGAGGACGTGGATCAGCCCGGCACCGTGGCCTATGCCCAGCGGCAGCTGACGGAGGACCGGGACATCGTGGCCGCGGCCTACGGCTTTGACCGGTACGACCTGTCCCAGTGGATCGCCGAGACCTGGGAGGGAGGCACCTATCACGCCGACCGGGACCGCGGCATCAACGCCTATCTGGACGGCGTCCGGACCATGGAGGGCAGCTACAACACTGTCTATCTGGACGGGGCCGCTGGGGAGGATCTGGACGGCCTGTGGACGGCGGTGCTGGCCGACTTTAAGGTGGGCACGCTGGGCCGCCGGTATCAGTCCGACTGCTCCGACCAGCGGCTGGACCACACCTGCCGCACCGATCTGGTCTTCGAGTTCAAGACCGATCCGGAGGAGGGGCGCACCTGGACGAGCATCACCGTCACCCTGACCCCCGACGCGGAGAACACCCTGGCCTGGCTGCGGGAGAACTCCGGCCTGGACCGGGACTACACCGCCCCCACCTACCGCCAGTGGACGGAGGGGGAGTATGAGGATGCCGCCGAGAAGTTTTACAACGACGACACCGGCGAAGAGACCTTTGACGCCGCCACCGG
>OLGA01001692.1_pt1 | contig 16867 bp, 15 predicted proteins | sample 1604881 | NCBI WGS metagenome assembly OLGA01 (sample SAMEA3888896, study PRJEB22519) | human gut metagenome | biome: human gut; feature: human-associated habitat; material: faeces | place: Denmark | collected 2009 | reverse complement strand
TGTCGACGCCCTCGTCGGCGAGGAGCAGGAGCGCCTCGATGCGGCCAAGGCCGCCACGTCGCAGTTCCTGGACGGCATGGAAAAGCGCCTGAAGCGCCAGCTCGAGCTTATCGACGAGCTGCGCAGGGAGACGCCGCTCACGCCCTCCCAGCCGGAGGAGCCGGAGCGCGTCCACCGCTTCACCCCGCCGGTGGAGCCGCAGACCCCCGTGCTGACCCCGAAGGAGCAGCCGAAGGAGCCGTCTCACAACCGCGCCTATGACTACGAGGCAGAGCAGTCTCATCCCTCCGCCGAGGAGAAGGCCGACGCCCTCATCGAGGAGATCGGCCAGCAGATCGAGCAGAGCCTCAGCGGCTCGACGCTCGGCGACATCGCGCAGGAGGATCACTCCGGCGATACGCGCAAGCTCGACACGCTGCACGGCTTCCCCGTGAGCAAAAAATTTGAAGATCTGCAGTTCGGGCGGAATTACGACCCGAAAAAGCGGTAAGAATCTCTGTACATTCGCACCGGAATCGAATACCGATCAAGCGACGAAGGGGACGGACCTGCGGACCCCGCGCGTTCAGAAAGCTGCCGGAGGATGCAAGGCAGACGCGCGCTGCAGGGCATCACCCCGGAGCTTTTCCCCGGAAGGGCCATGCGCCTGCGTAAGGGGAGACGGTCTGCGCCCGTTATCGCGCCCCAAGCGCCCCCGTTCCGGGGGAACAGGAGTGGTACCGCAGAGAAATCCTCTGTCTCTTGACGAGACAGAGGATTTTTTGGGACAATAACCAGTTACAAGCGTTTAAAAGAAATAAATGGAGGCATTTATGGACTATAAGAACACCATCATCACCCCGAAGACGGACTTCCCGATGCGCGCGGGCCTGCCGCAGCGCGAGCCGGGCATGCTGGAGCACTGGAACAAGATCGACGTCTACCGCCTGATGCTCGAAAAGAACGAGGGCAAGCCTGCGTTCATTCTGCACGACGGCCCTCCGTTCTCCAACGGCGATATCCACATGGGCCACGCGCTCAACAAGACGCTCAAGGAGATTTCCGCCGGGGACCGGACGATAATGCAGCTCGGCATTTCGAGCATTGTGATGCTGCCCTATGTACTGCTGACCGAGAACCTTGCCGCGCTCGAGTTCACTTTCGCGCCTGTCATGCTCCTCCTCGTCGCGGGCATTATCCACACCGGCTTTGCCTACACCCTCTACTTCGGCGGTATCGCCGGCATCCCCGCACAGACCGCCGCCGTGCTCAGCTACATAGACCCCATAACCGCGATCCTTCTGTCCGTCGTCCTCCTCCGCGAGGACATGAGCGCCGTCTCCGCCATAGGCTGCGTGCTCGTCATCGGTGCAATGCTCGTCAGCGAGATCGAGCCGAAGAAGAAAAGGATCCCAGCCGCCGAACAATAAATTTTCCACCACTGCTCCGTTTCACACGGAGCAGTTTTTATTTTCCCCGTCTTGACATAGCCGCCGGTGCCGCAATATAATGGTTCAAACCTTATAGTTGGAGGAGAGTTTATGGATCTGCAAAAACTGTCGATCGGCCAGATGGCCGAGCTTAATCATGTCAGTGAACAGACGCTGAGGTTATACGACAAGGAAGGTTTGCTCGTCCCCCGCTGCGTCGATCCCGTCACGGGCTATCGCTATTATCACATCATCCAGTCGGCAAAGCTCGACCTTATCCAGAACATGAAGGTCTATGGAATGACGCTGCGGCAGATACGCAGCTTTCTCGACAGCAACGATCCTGCGGCACTGCGCGAGATGCTCTCCGAGCAGGCCGCCAGCATTGAGGAGCGCATCCGGCAGCTGCGCCGCTCTCAGAGTGCCATCACTCGCACGCTCGATAACTATCGCCGCTATGAGGCAATGCCGCGAAACGGTGAAATTTTCCTCGAATATATTCCCGAGCGCCGCATTTTCCGCTACAGCTGCGACGTGAACTACTTCGATCAGGACGAAAGCGGCTACGAATACATGCTCCGTCAGATGAAAACCAACCTCGTCGCGAACAATATGCCCCTGTCGTATTTCACCAACATCGGCACTATAATCCGCCGTGAGCACCTTGTCCCGGACGCGCTGTTTTCAAACGAGGTCTTTCTTTTCGTCGATGAGGACGACAGCTCGCAGGCTATGGAGACGCTGCCAGCTGCATCATATCTCTGCCTATGCTCGGATGAGTTCAGCATGGAGGCTGAGAACGTCCGCCGCCTGCTGGACTATGTGCAGACACGCGGCTGCGAGATAGCCGGGGACTATATCTGCGAGGTCGTCGTCGACTTCCCGATGCTCGATTTTGACCGCCGCCGCATGTTCTATAAAGCACAAATCCCCGTGCGCTTTTTTGGTTGATTCGCGCAGTAAAATTTTCCTTGACATTATTGTAACAATAATCTGTATAATAAGCCTCGTAAGGTTGTTAAAAAACTAACCAGACTTTCCAAAACAATTTGAGGAGGCAATTATATGGATCGCAAAATCAAAGTCGTTCAGTACGGTGCAGGTAAGATGAGCCGCTATCTCATGCGTTATGTGCTTGAGCACGGCGGTGAGCTGGTCGGCGCTTTCTGCCGCAACAAGACCCACATCGGCAAGGATGTCTCCGAGATTATAGGCAACGGTTATCCCTTCGTCGGCGTCACGGTCGAGAACTCCGCCGACGCGGACAAGCGCATCGGTGAACTCAAGCCCGATGTGTGCATCATCGCCACGCGCAGCACCGTCGCGGAGCTGGAGGATATCTTCACCATATGCGCAAAGCACGGCGTCAACGCCATCACCACCTGCGAGGAAGCCCTCTATCCGTGGAACTCCTCCCCCGCTCTCACCGCAAAGCTCGATAAGCTCGCCAAGGAAGGCGGCTGCACACTCACCGGTGTCGGCTACTGCGACCTCTATTGGGGTACCATGGTTACAAACCTTGCCGGCTCCTCCCACAAAATCACAAAGATCGAAGGCAGCAGCTGGTATAACGTTGAGGACTACGGCGTCGCTCTTGCCGAGGGTCACGGCGCTGGCCTCACGATCGATGAGTTCAACAAGACCATCGGCTGCTATAATGACACTCCGTCCGATGAGATGAAGGAGCTTGTCGAGAGCGGCAAGTATGTCCCCTCCTATATGTGGAACCAGAACGGCTGGCTGTGCAGCAAGATGAATCTGCACATCACCTCCCAGACCCAGAAGTGCATCCCCTGCGTCGATAAGGAAGACCTCAAGTCCGAGACTCTCGGCATGGTCGTCAAGGCCGGCAACGCGACCGGTATGCGCGCCATCGTCACCACCGAGACCGAGGAGGGCATCACCCTCGTCACCGAGTGCGTCGGCAAGATCTACAATCCCGAAGAGATCGACCGCAACGTCTGGACGCTCCACGGCGAGCCGGAGACGACCTGCATTGTCAACCAGCCCGCGACCGTCGAGCTGACCTGCGCGACGCTAGTCAACCGCATCCCGCAGCTTATCGATGCGCCCGCCGGTTATGTTACGACCGACCAGTTCCCGTACAATGAGTACATGGTTCACCCGATGAACGAGTACGTCAAGACCAAATAATTGATTTTCTCCTAAAATGGGCGCACTGCAATATTTGCAGTGCGCCCATTTGTCATCCGTCCATAGGACGGATTTCATTACCTTATGTCCGCGTACTCCTTCACCCAGGCCTCGACTATTCGCCTTGCCGTCTCGTCGCCGCGCTGCTTCACCTCGATGACGACCGTGTCCTCATCGTTTGCCAGCACCGCGCGCAGGTTATCCGTCAGCATCGTGAACTTCTCGCCGAGCCCGAAGCTTGCTCTCAGCTCCTCGGCGTTCTCCGCGCCCTTGATGACGCCTATTATCGGCGCATCCGAGTTGAGCAGCTGTGCAAGCTCATTGCGGAACTGCGGTATCAGCATCTCAAAGCCGCCGATCTCGTCAAGCATCACGAACGGATAGTACTCCGCCTCCCTGAGCATCTGCGCCGCGCTCTCGCGGAACACCTCGTTGTCCTTCCGCGGCGGTGTAGTGCCGAGGTCAAGAAAGCGCAGTCCATCAAAGCCGTCATGCCCAATTGCCGCCGCGGCGGGATAGAGGTCAAAGCCTTCGATGCTGCCGTCGCCGTCGGCCACGCGCTCCGTTATAAAGCCGCCCGCGTAGCCTGCCGCGCTGCCGAGAGCCTGTCTTATAATCGTCGTTTTACCTATGCCGGACACACCGGTCAGAAAAAGATGTTTCTTCATTAGCTGTACTCCGTGTTTTTGATATATCCGGATTATACCCGCCGCGCACGATTTTGTAAATATATTCGGAACTTTCTCCCGAAGTCTTTCGTCAAATGTCTGCGAGGTATATAATAAATATATCCACGCAAGGAGGAAATAACAATGAAAAAGATGATTGCTTTTATACTCACGCTTGCCGCCGTGTTCTCCCTCGCTGCCTGCGGTTCCGGTACTGCCGAAGTCGTTACCGTACCGACCGAGACGCCCGCCGCAGAGGTGACTCCAACTGCCGAAACGCCCGCCGTCGAAAGCGGCGAAGCATGGTATGAGCTGCAAAACGACGACACCATTCTGACAGTTCGTCTGCCCTCAAATCCTTCGACCGGCTATGACTGGAGCTATGAGATCTCCAACGACCAGGCCATAGAGCTTCTTACGCAGGAATACGTTCAGGACGAAGCCGCACCTGACGCGGTCGGCGTCGGCGGTACATGGGTCGCAAGCTTTGCAAACTTCGGCTCCGCTTTCGGTGAAGTGACAATAAGCTTCCGCTACGCGCGCAGCTGGGAGGACAACGAGCCTGCCGAGGTGCGCACGCTTCAGCTCCACATCGTCGAGAACAGCCAGATCGAGGTTATTTCCGCCGACCCTGCCGTCTCCGAATAAGTATGCCGGTTCCGCCCAAGCATAGGACTTTAGCCTTGATGTTTGGGTGGAACTGGTGTATTATAACGTATATAAATATTAACGAACGGATGTTTCTTCTATGGCAGATTTTGAAAACAAGACAGTGCTTGTCACCGGCGCGGCAGGCTTCATCGGCAGCTTTCTCTGCGAGGCTCTTTTGAATGGGAGAGACGTTCATGTCGTCGGCATCGACAGCATGAACGATTATTACGAGGTCTCCCTCAAGGAGTACCGCCTTGAAAAGCTCCGTGCCCTCGCGCAGGAGCGTGAAAGCTCAGGCTGCCGCTTCTCCTTCGTCCGCGGCAACATGGCCGATAAGGCGGTCATTGACGGGATCTTTGCCGAGTATAAGCCCGATATCGTCGTCAACCTTGCGGCTCAGGCCGGTGTGCGCTACTCTATCGATCACCCCGATGTGTACATAGAGTCCAACCTCATCGGCTTCTACAACATCCTTGAAGCCTGCCGCCACTCATATGATAACGGCGCAAAGGGCGTGGAGCATCTTGTATATGCCTCCAGCTCCTCTGTCTACGGCAGCAACAAAAAAGTTCCCTACTCGACCGACGACAAGGTCGATAACCCTGTCAGTCTCTACGCCGCGACCAAGAAATCGGATGAGCTTATGGCGCATGCATACGCGAAGCTCTATAACATCCCGAGCACCGGTCTGCGCTTCTTCACGGTGTACGGTCCCGCCGGGCGTCCCGACATGGCATACTTCGGCTTTACAAACAAGCTGCGCGCCGGTGAAACTATAAAGATATTCAATTACGGCAACTGCAAGCGTGACTTTACGTATATCGACGATATCGTCGAGGGCGTCATGCGCGTCATGGCGAAGGCTCCCGAGCGCGCTGCCGGTGAAGATGGGCTGCCTGTCCCGCCGTACAAGGTCTATAACATCGGCAACAGCCACCCCGAGAACCTGCTGGACTTTGTGCGCATCCTGTCCGAGGAGCTTGTCAGTGCCGGTGTGCTCCCTGCGGATTATGATTTTGAAGCGCACAAGCAGCTTGTCCCGATGCAGCCGGGCGACGTGCCCATAACCTACGCGGACACCGCTCCGCTTGAGCGCGACTTCGGCTTCAAGCCGGACACTCCGCTTCGTGAGGGGCTGCGCCGCTTCGCGCGCTGGTACAAAGAATACTACAAGGTTTAAGCAGAGGAGAACATCTATGAAAATCGCTGTCGCCGGTGTCGGCTATGTTGGTCTGTCTCTGGCAGTGCTGCTGTCCCAGCATGACGAGGTCTACGCCGTGAGCACCACCCCCGCCAAGGTCGAGCTTATTAACTCCGGCAAGTCGCCCATAAAGGATAAGGAGATTGAAGAATACCTTGCCTCACGCAAGCTGAACCTCACCGCAACGACCGATAAGGAGGGCGCATACCGTGACGCGGAGTTCGTCGTCATCGCAACTCCTACGAACTACGACCCCGACAAGAATTATTTCGACACCTCCTGTGTTGAGGACGTCATCCGCATCGTCATGGATGTGAACCCCAATGCAATAATGGTCATCAAGTCCACCGTCCCTGTCGGCTATACCGAAAAGGTACGCCGCGAGTTCGGCAGCGAGAACATCATCTTCTCCCCGGAGTTCCTGCGCGAAGGCCGCGCACTGTATGATAACCTCTATCCCTCACGTATAATCGTCGGCGCGCCGACCGGTGATGAGCGTCTCCAAAAGGCGGCGCACACCTTTGCACATCTGCTCGTGCAGGGAGCCGTAAAAGAGGATATCCCCGTTCTGTACACGAACCCGACCGAGGCCGAGGCCGTGAAGCTTTTCGCAAACACCTATCTTGCCCTGCGCGTCAGCTTCTTCAATGAGCTCGACACCTACGCCGAAGCCCGCGGCCTGAGCACGAAGCAGATCATTGAGGGCGTGTGCCTTGATCCGCGCATCGGCACGCACTATAACAATCCCTCCTTCGGTTACGGCGGGTACTGCCTGCCCAAGGATACAAAGCAGCTCCGTGCCAATTACAAGGACGTCCCGGAGAACCTCATCTCCGCCATCGTCGAGAGCAACCGCACCCGCAAGGATGTCATTGCTGACAGCGTCCTGCGCAAGGCTGGCTTCTTTGACGGTAAGAAGGACTGCGTCATTGGCGTCTACCGCCTGACCATGAAGGCCGGCTCCGATAACTTCCGTGCTTCGAGCATTCAGGGCGTCATGAAGCGCATCAAGGCCAAGGGCGTTGAGATGGTCGTCTATGAACCGACGCTCAAAGAGGACAACTTCTTCAACAGCCGCCGCATTGACGATCTCGCCGAATTCAAGTCCATGTGCGATGTTATCATCGCAAACCGCTTCTGCGACGATCTGCGCGACGTTGAGGATAAGGTTTATACCCGCGATATATTTTCAAGAGACTGATACACATCGTGACATACAAAGCGAACCCCACCGGAAAAATTCTGCCGGTGGGGTTCATTTATTTTCTTATTCCTGTTCCGTCTCCTCGGTCTTTTTTATACGCGGCTCGGGCTTAAAGTCTCGTATAGTCAGGTTCAGCGCCATGCCGCAGTATATGACCGTGCTGCTCGTGTAGAGCCACATCATCAGCAGTATGATGGATGCAAGCGAGCCGTATACCAGCGAGTATTTCACCGACGCGCCGATGAACGCCGAAAACGCAATGCTCACGCCGACAAGCGCAAGCGTCGAAAGTATCGCCCCGGGAAATGTATGGTACGTATCGGTCTTTCTCTTGGGGTACTCATACACGCCCCATATCAGCAGAAACATTATTCCGCCGAGGATAACGAAGCGCATGTGGTTCCATGACTGACTGATGTCGATAAACGGCAGCAGCTCGTTGAGCTTATTCATAACGCTCCTGCCGGTGAGCATAACGACCATGCCGAAGTAGACTGCGACTATCAGCAGCAGGGAGATCAGTATGCTCACGATAAAGCCCCATATCCCCTGAAAGCGCATCCCGCCCTGCGCGTCGCCTATCGTAAACTGCATTGAGCGGATCGCCGCGGACGCGGAGGTGACAAGCACCGTAAGCCCAGCTATCATCATTGCCGTGCTGTTGTTCGCCGCAACGTAGCCGAGAAAGTCCCTTATATAGCTGACGGTCTCCTCGGCCATGAGGTTCTCCGCAAACGCCACGATGCGCATCGCCTTATCGTAGCTGTTGCCGAGCAGGGTATACAGCACTATCACAACCGGGAAGAACGTCATCGTCATGTAGTACGAAAGAGCTGCCGCGGCGCGCGTCAGCCTGTTTCCGTTGAATATATCAATAAATGTGCGAACAAAGCGCACCGCATTTTTCAGCAAGCAGCCTTCACCCTCACCGCAAAAATTCAAATAGGCCGTGTCGGAATGCCTGTACGCGTTTCAACACAGCCTATTATTATACAGTATTCAAGAGCAAAAGTAAATATTCTTTCCCATGCCCCGTGTCCGGTTACACGGACTTATTTTGTATTGAATATCTTGAAGATGCTGTCAAACGGATCCTCTTCCGGAGCCGCGGACTTCTCCTCCGCAGCGGGAGCCGCAGGAGTTACCGGAGCGGCCGCGGCGGCAGCCTTCTCAGCAGCGCCGGTGAACAGCCCCTGAGACGAAGCCTTATTCACCGCGGGACGCACCGGAGCGAACGCAGAAGCGCTCTTCTCGGTAGTACCGGCGGAGGCGGCAAGAGTGCCGTCGTCAAAGCCGGTGGCGATAACGGTGACTCTGATCTCGTCGTCCATGTTCTCATCAAAGGTCGCACCGAAGATGATATTTGCATCGGGGTGCGCCGCCTCCTGAACAAGGTTCGCGGCGGTCTCGACGTCCTCGAGATCCATGTCCTCTGAGCCGGTGATGTTTATCAGCACGCCGTGCGCGCCGTTGATGGAGGTCTCCATAAGCGGACTTGCGACTGCCATGCGCGCGGCCTCTTCGGCCTTGCCCTTGCCTGCCGCGTGGCCGACGCCCATGTGTGCAAAGCCGGCATTCTTCATAATGCAGGTGACATCGGCAAAGTCAAGGTTAATGAAGCCGGTGTTCTTTATGAGGTTCGAGATGCTGGTGACGGCCTGAAGCAGAACGTCGTCCGCGATCTCGAAAGCGTTTGCGAGCGTGACCTTCTGGTCGGTCGCAAACTTCAGTCTGTCATTGGGGATAATAAGCAGGGAGTCGACGCAGCCGAGCAGCTCCTTGATACCGGCGTTTGCCTGATCCATGCGGCGCTTGCCCTCGAACTTGAAAGGCTTCGTCACAACACCAACAGTGAGCAGACCTGCGTCACGTGCGATCTCGGCGACGATGGGCGCTGCGCCCGTGCCGGTGCCGCCGCCCATACCGGCGGTGATGAACGCCATATCGGCGTCCTCAATGGCCTTGGCGATGTTGTTGCGGCTCTCCTCGGCGGAGCGCTTGCCGACCTCAGGATCGGAGCCTGCGCCCTGACCGCGGGTCATCTTCTCGCCTATCTGGAGCTTCTGGTCGGCATTGGAGACCGCCAGAGCCTGCTTGTCCGTATTGATTGCGATGAACTCAACACCCTGAGTCCCCGCCTTGACCATTCTGTTAACAACGTTGTTGCCGGCGCCGCCAACACCAATGACCTTTATATTGACCACGTTTTCGGGCCCTTCGGCTTTGAAATCCATACGTATGCCTCCCAATGTATTTACGTCGCATAAAATGCTAAGTATCGATATAGTTTCATCGTCGGTATTTTATTACATTTTTCTGCAACAGTCAATAGGTTTTTTCATTTTATAGAAAACTTTTGTAATTTTTTTGTAACTCGTTTTTCAATTTGGGCTGAAATGCGCCGTTGTACCATCGCTGACGTCGATGATACCGATGTCTCCGTCGAGCAGCTGGGACATGACGGACACGACCATTCCGAACTTGTGCTCGATGCCGGTGCTGTCCCCGAGGATCACGGTGTACTTATCGCCGTAGGTGAAGCTGACGCGCTGCTGATCCGAGAAATCCACGCGTCCGACCTGCGTGTACAGGCCGCGCTGCTCAAGCTGATACAGCACATCGGCTATAAAATCGACTACCGCGGTGTCTCCGTTGTCTGTCTGGAGCGGTTCGCCTATAAGCAGTGTTCCCGGAGAGATGCCGATTATCGGGATAAGCCCGGAAAGCTCGTCCTCCGTCGCCTTGCCAAGCACCTTGCAGCTGTGGTCGATCGTCCAGTCCTCGTCGCCAAGGACGATATAGGCCAGCGCCTGGCTTTCTTTCACAGTGATCGTGACCTTGTTCGGCAGCTTTCTCTCGACGGAGACCTCCTCGACATACGGCAGCTTCGCGAAAACGCGGCTCAGGGCGGCGAACCTGTCAAAGAAGAACAGGTTGTCGCCCTCCTCGATGTCTATGGCCCTGATAATTTCTTCATCGGTATAGTGTGTGTTTCCTTCGACCTGTATATCCGAAACTCTGAAAAAAACACTCATCACAAAAATGACTGCAACGATCACAAGGAAGAACATCATCGGCCCGCTGAAGCTGTCGAGTATCTTCTGCAGGCTTATGTTCTCCTCGGTGTCCGCCCTGTTTCTTTTCGGCTTTATATTGAATGCCATCGTGTGTCCTTTCCCGGCCGCGCCGTATGGCGTGACCCGTCAGTGCTCAAGGTAGATATCCGCGCCGAGCGCGCGCAGGCGGCTGTCAAGATGCTCATAGCCGCGCTTGACATGGCCGTCGTCGCAGATGACCGTCTCGCCCTCGGCGCACAGTCCCGCGATTATCATCGCCGCCCCGCCGCGCAGATCAGTCGCCGTGAGCGAAGTGCCGCGCAGGCGCTCCACGCCCCATATCTCCGCCGTCTTTCCGGAGAGCGTGATGTCCGCGCCGAGGCGCATAAGCTCAGGCGCCTGCCGGTAGCGGTTCTCAAAGATGTTCTCCGTTATCACCGTTTTCCCGTTTGCGCGCAGCAGCGCCGCCATCAGCACCGGCTGTGCGTCCGTCGGAAATCCCGGATACGGACTTGTGGATATCTCCCCCACCGCCGTCAGCTTCCCGTCCGAGCGCAGCCGCACGCTGCGTTTGGAGGATATTATATCACATCCTGCGAGCTTTAGGAAGTGGAGAACCGTAGAAAAATGCGTCGGATCGACCCCGCGCAGCTCAACATCGCCGCCCGTCGCCGCCGCGGCACATGCAAGCGTTGAGGCAACTATCCTGTCTGGTATGATCCGGTACTCGGCACTCGCCTCGCATATCGGCCCCTCGACCGTCACGGTGTCCGTGCCGTCCCCGGTTATCCTGCTGCCGAGCAGGCGCAGGTACGACGCCAGCGCCGATATCTCCGGTTCGCGTGCCGCTCCGTGGATGACCGTCACGCCCTCGGCGGCAGTCGCGGCGAGCATGATGTTCTCCGTCGCCCCGACGCTCGGAAACGGCAGCCTCAGCTCTGTCCCGCGCAGCTTATCAGCGCTGCAGCTTATCTCCCCGCCGTTCTCCTCTATCTGCGCGCCCATCTGCCGCAGCGCCGCGAGGTGGATGTCTATCGGCCTCTTGCCGAGCTGGCAGCCGCCCGGCAGGCTCAGCCGTGCCACGCCGCAGCGCGCCAGCAGCGCCCCCATGAATATGACCGACGAGCGCATCTCCAGCATCAGCGAATGCGGTATCGTGCTCTCGGTAAGCGGCGCTGAGTCTATGTACACATCGTTTCCCAGCTGCTCCGCCGTGCAGCCGAGGTGCCTCAGTATCCGCAGCGCCGCGTCCACATCCCTCAGCTGCGGTACGTTAGTCAGCTCCGAGCGCGCCGGAGCGGCGATAGAAGCAGCGATTATCGGGAGGGAGGCATTTTTCGAGCCTTGGACAAAACAGGTGCCCTCAAGCTTATTCCCGCCCCGTATATGCCAAATATCCATAATTAACCCCCCGCATATCAGATCAGTCCATCTTATGCCGGGGGGTTACAATATGCTATTGTCGGAAGCTTTTTACTCTTTATGGATCGTGTCAAGGATGATGCCGCAGATGCGCTCTGTCGCGTCCTCAGCGGCAAGCGAGGTCATCGCCGCGCTCATCGCGCTGAGCTTCTCATCATCTGAGAGTAGCTCCTTCACATCCGCAAGCAGAGACTGCGCGTCGAACTCACCCTCGAGCAGCACCTTCGCGCCGCCCGCTGCCTCAAGCACGCGCGCGTTCTTCTCCTGATGGTTGTTCGTGACGTTCGGTGACGGGACGATTATGACCGGCTTTCCCATGTAGCACAGCTCCGAGATCGTCGACGCGCCCGCGCGGCACATCACAAGGTCAGCCGCCGTCATAACGCGCGGCATATCGTAGATGTATTCGCGCAGCTCGACCCCGTGCTCCGCCATATCAGGTGCGGTCTCACCGAGCTTTTCGGCCATACCGGCATAGTACCGGCTCCCGGCAGCGTGCAACAGGCGGAAGCCCTGCCTGCCGTCGAGCATGGGTATCATCTCTGTCAGGACCTCGTTCATGTGCCCCGCGCCGAGAGAGCCCCATACGGAGACCACGAGCTTTTCCCCCGCCGGGATGCCCAGCTCCGCCTTGGCCTGCTCCTTCGTCTCGCAACCGAATTCGCCGCGCACCGGTGTGCCGGTGACCTCGACCCTGTCCGGGTGCTTATAGTACCGGCGGCTGTCCTCAAAGCCGACAAGCACGCGGTCAACGTGCTCGGCCAGCATCTTCGTCGTAAGTCCCGGCACAGCATTGCTCTCATGCACGAAGGTCGGGATATGCAGCTCGTGCGCCGCCGTCAGCACCGGGTAGCAGACATATCCGCCCGTGCCGATGACCGCGTCGGGCTTAAACTCGCGTATCAGCTTCTTCGCCTCATGCAGAGACACCGCGACGTTCTTGAGCGTGTCTAGATTATGCACAATGCCGCTCAGGCTGTGCTCGCGGCTGATGTTCGTGATCTTCAGCCCCTCTATGCGGTAGCCCTCGCGCGGCACAAGCTCCATCTCCATCTTGCCCTCCGCGCCGATAAACAGCATTTCCGAATCGGGCAGCAGCTCGCGCAGCCGTCCCGCGACCGCGAGCGCGGGGTTAATGTGTCCGGCAGTCCCGCCGCAGGTAAAGACAAATTTCATATCCGCAGTTCCTTTCAACCGATGGTATCTATGTTTCCAATATATTCCTCGACGCACTCAGGACTATCCCAAGCTCACCGAGCTGTATGAGCAGCGCCGTCCCGCCGTAGCTGAACAGCGGCAGCGATATCCCCGTACACGGCACAAGGTTCGTCACGACCGCAACGTTCAGGAAAACCTGTATCGCCAGCAGCGTCGTTATCCCGGCGCAGACAAGAAAGCTGAACCTGTCGCGGCAGTGGAGCGCTATCCAGTAGCCGCGCAGAATGAGCATCGCAAAAAGGATAAGTATGACCGCCGCACCGATGAAGCCCAGCTCCTCGCAGGTGACGGAAAAGATAAAGTCGTTGTGCTCCTCCGGCAGGTACAGGAACTTCTGCCGGCTCCCGCCGAGCCCGAGACCACTCAGTCCGCCCGAGCCTATCGTGTACAGCGACTGGACTATCTGGTACCCATCGTCCGAGGAGCTTGAAAACGGGTCGCGCCACGTGCTGATGCGCGTCGAAGCGTAGGGGAAGAAGGTCAGCAGCACGGCAAGTCCCGCGCCCGCCGCGGCGAAAGCTCCCGCAAACCACGCAAAGCTCACTCCTCCGAGAAACAGCATGACCGCGCCGACAGCAAGGATTATGACCGACGCCGAGAAGTGCGGCTCCAAGACGAGCAGCCCCACTATCACCGCGAGTATCCCCGCGAACGGCAGCAGCCCATAGCGCACCGTGCGCATCCGCCCGCGAAAGCGGCAGATGAGCCACGCAAAGGACAGTATCACCGCAAGCTTTGCAAGCTCCGACGGCTGGAGCGTGAGCCCGCCTATGCCGAGCCACCGGCGCGATCCGTTGGCCTTGACGCCGATCACCGGCACGAGCATCAGCAGAACCAGCGTCAGCAGCAGAAAATGCAGCGCATAGCTCCGGTAAAAGCCCATCGGAAGTTTAGACGCCAGCAGCATGCAGCCTATTCCGAGCAGTGCGAAGATAAGCTGCCGCACGAAATAATACGCGGCGTTCCCTCCGGTCACATTGCCCGGATCGTAATAGGCTCTCGCGTAGCTCGACGAGAGCACCATTATCACTCCGATAAGGAGCAGCAGCATAGAAAGCGTGAAGAACGCTCCGTCAAAGCTCTGCCGCCGTTTGGTATCTCCAGATACCGAAAAGTCGGCGAGGCGGGCACCGTCATAACGCATCTTCCCACCTCCCCGACTTGTTCATTCAATCATTTTTCAGGCGAAACGCTGGTACACCCCTATAAATGATATGATAGCCATAGCCAGAGATATTCCGGTAAAGAGAACAAAAAGCTCTTTTTCGCTCCACTTTTTTCCCGTCCAGCCGCCCATCTCCAGATGGTGGTGGAACGGAGCCATTTTGAACACGCGCTTGCCGTGGGTCAGCTTGAAATACGTGACCTGAATAATGTCGGAAAGCGTCTCGATGATGAATATAAAACCGAGCGTGATAAGGATCATCGGCATGTCGTAGGCAAAAGCCATCGCCGCGATGGCTCCGCCGAGGAAGAGCGAGCCGGTGTCGCCCATGAAGCATTTTGCGGGGTTGAAGTTATACACAAGAAAGCCCATGAGCCCGCCGACAAGACCGGACGCGAAAATGCCGAGCTCAAGATAATTCTGTCCCCACCGCATCGTGACCGCCACAAAGAACAGGCACACAGGGATTGACGTTCCGGATGCGAGCCCGTCAATGCCGTCGGTGATGTTCACGGCGTTCACCGTGCCGACGATGACGAAGGACGCGAACACGAAGTACAGCCACTCGGGCATCGGTATTACCTTATTGGAAAACGGGATATAGAGGTTCGGCCTGACATAGCCTATCTCGCGCATCAGCAGCACGAACACGAGTGCCGCGACGAGCTGGAGCAGGAACTTCATCTTTGCCGTAAGGCCGAGGTTCTGCTTCTTCTTGAGCTTTTCCCAGTCGTCCAGAAAACCTATAAGCCCAAACACCCACGCAAACAGCAGCACGAATATGTGTACGAAGTTGCCTTGGAGCATTCCCTCAAAGCCGACGGTCAGGCACACGAACGTGACCGCCAGAATGAACATCACGCCGCCCATCGTGGGGGTGCCGCTCTTGCTCTTATGCCATTCGACCTGTCCTTTTATTTCCTGCCCGGCCTTCTGGGCGCGCAGCCACGGAATATAATACTTCCCGAACGCCGTCGCAAACAGGAACGCCAGCACGAAAGAAGTGATCAGCTTTATCGTCATAATATTCTCCAGACTACTCGGGGCGCTCGGCGTCCCGTTTTTCTATCTTCAAGACTTTTTTCTCTCTTCAAGGAACTGCGCGACTATCTCGCGCTCATCCATATGGTGCTTTTCATGGCCGATGACCTGATAGTCCTCGTGACCTTTCCCGGCAAGCAATATTACATCACCGGGGCGGGAGTTGTCAATAGCCCAGCCTATTGCCTCTATCCTGTCGCATATCACCGTGTACGGAGTTTGCTTGTCTTTGAGCCCCTCGACTATCTCGTCGATGATCGCCACCGGCTCCTCAGTGCGCGGGTTATCGCTCGTGACTATGACGAAATCCGCATTGTCCGCCGCGATCGCGCCCATGATAGGCCGCTTGCCGCGGTCCCTGTCGCCGCCGCAGCCAAAGAGCGCGATAAGCCGCCCGCGCGTTATCGGGCGCAGCGTCTTGAGCACTTTCTCAAGTGCGTCGGGCTTGTGGGAGTAATCGATGATTATCGAGTAATCCCCGTCGGTCGGCACGCGCTCCATGCGTCCCTTGACGCCCTTGGCGCTGGAGAGCGCATGGGCGCACTTTTCAAGGCTTATCCCGAGGCTCAGCCCCGCCGCGATGATGCCGAGGGCGTTGTATACCGAGAACATCCCCGGTATCGCAAGCTCCGTCTGCACGCGCTCCGCGCCGTATACCGCCTCGAAATGCACTCCCTCGCCCGTCAGGCGTACATTCTCCGCCTTGAGCTTGGCATCCCCGCCCGCTGCCGAATAGGTCAGCATCGGGCACTTCGCGCCCTCGAGCATGAACGGCGCGCGCTCATCGTCCGCATTTACGCAGCCCATGCGGCACTGGGAGAAAATTTTCTTTTTTGCCGCGGCGTATTCGTCCATCGTCCCGTGCAGGTCGAGGTGATCCTGCGAAAGATTCGTGAACACCGCCACGTCAAACATGATCCCCGCCACGCGCTCAAGCGTCAGCGAATGGGACGATACCTCCATTACCACATGCGTGCAGCCCGCGTCCGCCATCTCGCGGAAGAGCTTGTGCAGCTCGTAGCTCTCCGGCGTCGTGTGCTCGGTGTACAGAAACTCGTCGCCTATCATGTTCCCGTTCGTGCCGATAAGGCCGACCTTCGCGTCAAGCTTGCTCTCGAGCATGTGCTTTATCAGGTAGCTTGAGCTGGTCTTTCCGCTGGTTCCGGTGATGCCGATCATCGTCATCTCCGAGGCGGGATCGCCGAAGAAGTCGCGGCTGACTATCGCAAGACCATAGCGCGAATCGGATACCAGGACATAGGGTATATCGCAGGATGGCTTCTCCTCACAGAGTATCACCGCCGCGCCGTTTTCAACGGCCTTCGGGATGAATTTGTGCCCGTCGGCCTCAAAGCCGCGTATTGCGACGAACATATCCCCTTTTTCCGTCTTGCGCGAATCATAGCTCACGCCGCTTATCTCAAGCTCGGCGTCGGCGTTCATTTCTATTATGCTCAGGTTCTTTATCAGCTCACGAAGTTTCATATTTTTCTCCTTTAATATCTGCCCAGCAGCGAGGAGTCCCCGCTCACGAGCGTGACCTCCACGACGGTGCCGTGCTCTACCTTGCGCCCCGGGAGGATGTTCTGCGCGTTGACCTTCTGTCCCGCGGCGTCGGTCACCAGACTGTCCGTCCGAATATATATGCCATAATATGACAGCGTGTCTCTCGCCTCTT
>OLGA01001673.1_pt1 | contig 16956 bp, 11 predicted proteins | sample 1604881 | NCBI WGS metagenome assembly OLGA01 (sample SAMEA3888896, study PRJEB22519) | human gut metagenome | biome: human gut; feature: human-associated habitat; material: faeces | place: Denmark | collected 2009 | reverse complement strand
CTCCTACCCTCATCTCATCCAAGCCCTTTTCAACGGAAACTGGTTCGGGCCTCCATGGCCTGTTACGGCCACTTCACCCTGGACAAGGGTAGATCACTAGGTTTCGCGTCTGCTCCTCCCGACTGAACGCCCTGTTCAGACTCGCTCTCGCTCCGGCTCCGCGCCTCAGGCGCTTAGCCTCGCCGGGAAGAAGCAACTCGTAGGCTCATTATGCAAAAGGCACGCCGTCGCGCTCGCGCGCTCCGACCGCTTGTAAACGAACGGTTTCAGGTTCTCTTTCACTCCCCTGTTCGGGGTGCTTCCCACCTTTCCCTCACGGTACTGGTCCACTATCGGTCTTCCGGAAGTGTTTAGCCTTGCGGGATGGTCCCCGCGGATTCGGACAGGATTCCTCGTGCCCCGCCCTACTCAGGTGGCGTCCCTGACATGTCCTCGTTACCGCTACGGGCGTGTCACCCTCTGTGCGGCAGCTTTCCATCTGCTTCGCGTTCCTTGACATGTTCCTTTGGACGCTCCTACAACCCCGCCCAGTCCGTAAACTGAACGGTTTAGGCTCTGCCCCTTTCGATCGCCTCTACTCAGGATATCGATGTTTCTTTCTCTTCCTGCGGGTACTGAGATGTTTCAGTTCCCCGCGTTCGCCCCATGTTAACCATGGTGACAGGCCTTCAGCCTGCCGGGTTGCCCCATTCGGACACATACGGATCAATGTCTGTTTGCGACTCCCCGTACATTTTCGCAGCTTACCGCGTCCTTCCTCGCCTCCGGATAGCCTAGGCATCCTCCGTTCGCTCTTATCCTCTTTCTCTCGTGTGAATCAAATTCGCTAACTCATGATTACTCATCATTAGTGCGACTCGATTCGTCTCGTTGCCTATGTTGAAATTGCAGTCCCTAATTCGCAACTCGAAAAAACTCTCGAATTTCTAAAATTACAAACTGATTTTCTTTATCTATCTTTACCTCTTATTCTCTCTCAATGTTGTCAATGAACTCGTCCCGTTTGTCCCGTTTCTGATGCTTTAGGCATCGTTGTTTCTCAAACGGACTGCAAAGATACGCAGTTTTTTATTACCTCCAAACTTTTTTCGACTTTTTTTTCAAAAATTTCACAATAAATCATTTTACCCATCGAAATTTCTCATTTTTCACCCAAATTTTCCTCCTCCGACCGACAACTCCGACCAACAATTCCGACGACAACAAAATTCCTGAACATTGACAAGCAAACTGTGCACAAGCATCGACTTTTTTATTATTTTTGTAAAATCACGGACCGCGTACGCGAAAATACGGATAACTTATACTAATATATTATATGGAAGAAAAAAGAACGACTCTGCCGGAAAATGCGCAGAGGGAACTTAAACCGGGCGAAAAATACGAACCGCTTCTGAGCCCACAAAAAAACTATCCTGAAGTCACACCTTATTCCGTGTGCGTCGGACTGGTGATGGTCATCATCTTTTCCGCAGCCGCAGCATATCTCGGACTGAAGGTCGGACAGGTATTCGAAGCGGCAATCCCGATCGCAATCATTGCCGTAGGCCTCACAAGCGCATTGGGCAAGAACGGCGGCCTCGGACAGAATGTCATCATACAGTCCATCGGCGGATGCTCCGGCTCAGTGGTTGCCGGCGCCATCTTCACTCTCCCTGCCATATATATATTAGGTGTAGAGGTAAACTTTATGCAGATGTTCCTCTCCTCCCTTCTCGGCGGCATTCTCGGCATCCTCTTCCTGATTCCGTTCAGAAAATACTTCGTCAAGGAGATGCACGGCAAGTATCCTTTCCCTGAAGCCACGGCCACCACACAGGTACTGGTAAGCGGCGAAGGCGGAGGAAACAATGCCAAGACATTGATACTCAGCGGTCTGGTCGGTGGACTCTACGATTTCATCATCGCCACGTTCGGCGCATGGAGCGAAACCATCACCACCACCGTCACATCCGTGGGCCAGCACATTGCCGACAAGGCCAAGGTAGTGCTCAAGCTGAACACTGGAGCGGCAGTCCTCGGACTGGGCTACATCGTCGGACTGAAATACGCATTCATAATCTGCTGCGGCAGCTTCCTCGTCTGGCTTGTCATAATCCCGCTAATGAACCTCATCTGGGGCGGACAGGTCATTGACCTCATGAACTCCGGCATCACACAGACCATCGGAGACATGTCCGCAGACCAGATTTTCAAGGAATACGCGCGACACATCGGTATCGGCGGCATTGCGACAGCCGGCATCATAGGCATCATCAAATCTTTCGGCGTCATAAAATCTGCAGTCGGACTTGCAGCCGGCGAGTTCACCAAAAAGCCGGGCGCCAAAGCCGAAGCCTGCGACCGCACCGATGAAGACATGCCGATGAAAAGGATTGTCTTCGGCATTGTCATAGCCCTCCTGGCGATTTTCGCATTCTTCGCATTGGGCGGAGTCGTGGAAAACATCTGGCAGGCGCTGGTCGGCGTGCTCATCGTCGGCATCATTTCCTTCCTGTTCACGACCGTGGCTGCGAACGCGATTGCTATCGTGGGCTCGAATCCGGTCAGCGGCATGACCCTCATGACATTGATAATCGCGTCATTGATCCTCGTGGCCGTCGGCCTGAAGGGCAATGCCGGCATGGCGGCGGCGCTGGTCATCGGCGGAGTCGTCTGCACCGCGCTGTCCGTCGCAGGCTCGTTCGTGACCGACCTGAAAATCGGATATTGGATCGGCACGACGCCTAAGAAGCAGGAAATCTGGAAGTTCGCGGGTGTCGCCGTCGCTGCTGCAACCGTCTGCGGCGTGATGCTCGTGCTGAACAAGACCTTCGGTTTCACCGGGGACAATGCTCTTGTCGCGCCTCAGGCCAATGCCATGGCAGCTGTGATCCAGCCGCTTATGAACGGCGGCGGCGCTCCATGGGTCCTCTACGGCATCGGCGCCCTCATCGCTATCATCCTGACAATGTGCAAGATACCGGCTCTTCCGTTCGCGCTCGGAATGTTCATCCCTATCGACCTGAACCTGCCGTTGCTCGTCGGCGGCGGAATCTCCTGGTTCGTCGGCTCCCGCAGCAAGGACGCCAAGGTCAATGCCGAGAGACAGGAAAAAGGCACGCTCATCGCCTCCGGATTCATCGCCGGCGGTGCTCTGATGGGTGTCGTCAGCGCGATCCTCAAGTTTGCCAATGTCAATGTTTACTTGACCGACTGGCAGGCAATGTACGGTGAAGCTATCGCCATCATCCCTTATATCGCATTGATAGTCTTCATGATAGGGGTGGCAATGAAAGTGAATGACAAAAAACAACTACAATAATTTATGGAAAAGATATTGGACAGATTCCTGAGATATGTCGCTATCGACACTCAGTCTGATGAAAATTCGGAGTCACAGCCAAGTGCGGGCAAGGAACTGGATTTATTGAAATTGCTCTGCAAGGAGCTGAACGACATGGGAGTAGAGGCCACGCTCGACGAGTACGGCTACGTGATGGGCTCCATACCGTCAAACATTGACAAGAAAGTTCCCGCAATAGGCTTCATCGCTCACGTGGATACGTCGCCGGATGCTTCCGGAAAAGACGTCAAACCGCAGATTATCAAGGACTACGACGGCGGTGACATCGAGCTGAAGGGAGTGCCGGGACTGTTCCTGAAGCCGTCCGAGTTCCCTGAGCTGCTGGCTCACAAGGGCGAGACCATCATCACCACTGACGGCACTACGTTGCTAGGAGCTGACGACAAGGCGGGTGTTGCAGAGATTATGGACGCAGTACAATATATTGTAGAGCACCCTGAGTTCAAGCATGGTGACATAAAGATCGGCTTCACTCCGGATGAGGAAATCGGCCGCGGTGTCGTGAAGTTCGACGTGAAGCGCTTCGGTGCCGACTATGCCTACACGATGGACGGCGGCGAAATCGGTGAGCTGGAGTTCGAGAATTTCAATGCCGCTTCCGCCAAGATTCATATCCAGGGGCGCAATGTCCACCCGGGCTACGCGAAGGACAAGATGAAGAACGCCATCCTTATCGGCATGGAGTTCAATGACTTGCTTCCTATCGGCCAGCGTCCTGAGCTGACGGAGGGCTATGACGGTTTCTTCCACATCATCAGTTTCAAGGGTTCCGTCGAGGAGGCCGATTTCGGCTACATCATCCGCGACCACGACCGCAAGAAGTTCGAGGAGAAGAAGGAGCTTATAGGTCAATGTGTCAATTTCATCAATGTCAAATACGGTGAAGGCACTGCCACTCTGGAGGTCAAGGACCAGTACTACAACATGCGTGAGCAGGTGGAGCCATACTATTTCATCGTGGAAAAGGCGGTCAAAGCCATGGAAATGGCAGGCATCAAACCGAAGATCCAGCCTATCCGAGGCGGCACTGACGGAGCGAATCTTTCATTCAAAGGCCTCCCATGCCCGAACATCTTCGCCGGCGGCATGAATTTCCACGGCAAGATGGAGTTCGCCCCTCTAGAGAACATCGAAAAGGCCTCCGAGGTGGTCCTGAACATCATCAAGCTGTTCGCGGAATAGTCTGCGCGGCGGAAGCAACTTTCCCGGCAAGACAAGCGGGACGCGGCCACGCCTGAATTTGTAACTTATTGATAGCCAAATACCATTCGGACAAAAGCGTGGAAACGCGGCAAAAAAAAGCCTACGTTTCCACGCTCCGTTTTATAACTTGTTGATAATCAGCGATTCTAAAAATAAGGCGTGGATGCGTCCCGACTGTGCGACGTGTCAGGATAACCGCTGAAACACTTAGGACTTCTCCGACTCCACAGGCACGTCCACAGCATTCTCAGCAGACTTCTCCCTCTCACGCGCTGCTTTCTCCGCCTCGCGGGCTGCACGCTCGGCCGCCTTGCGGTCTTCCATCTCCTTTTTCTTGGCGAAAACTGCCTTGTACTTCTCCAGGCGGGCATTTTCCTTCGCCTCACGCGCCTCGATGGCCTTCAACTGCTTCAGTTTCTTGGCACGCAACTTGGCCGCCTTCTTGTCCGCAGCCAACTTGGCCTTGGCAGCATCCAGGCTGTCCAGACGCGCCCACTTCGCCTCACGTGCGGCATCCTTCGCGGCACGGAGCGAATCACGCTGCGCCTTCTTCAATGCAGCGGCATCAAGTACGGCAGCATTGACGGAAGAAGAATCCGAAGACATTGACAATGAATCAGTTGTCGCCTTGGTAGAATCAGCGACAGCCGGAACTGCAGCATTGAGCGAATCCTTAGGCGGAACATTGGCGAGAGAATCCGGCGACTGCACGGACGCCGTATCGGCCGGCATGACGCGCGCAGCCTCCTTTTTGCGGGCCTTTGCATCTGCCTTGGCTAGCCTTCCGCGCTCGATTTCCTTCATCACTCCCGGCATATAACCCGGATAAAACTTGTCGGTATACTCAAACGACGTTCTCGGACGAGCCGCGTAACGCGAACGCTCTGAAGGCCTTATGGAATATGGCGTCACATCCTGCCTGCCGGAAGGACGAAGCTCGGGCTGCCACGAGAAACCCTTCAGCACACGCTCCTCACTCGTCATCTGCGCCACCGGATAACCATCATTCTTCGCAGATTCGAAATAATAAACCCGGTCAATATCCCCGTTTTTGAAATACGCACTCAGCATCTTCGCCTCGCTCTTGTTCACGGTCGCGTAAACACTATCCTCCTGCAAATAGAAAATCGCATTGGCATCACCCATAGCATCGAAACGCGACAACGCACCGGTAGTGTCGAAATAGGCGAGCATCTCCGTAGCGCGGATCTGGTCGTAGCACAACGTATCTTCCTTGATGATAATGAACGCATTGGACATCAGACTCGCCTTCTGCAGCGACTGGTTTTTCAGAACAGCGAAAAGACTGTCCGCCGAATACTGCCTGTTCGATTCATTCCACACGATCGGCCTCTCATACATCCTCACCAACGAATCCAAGTCATTGTAAGCCAGCGAATCGCATGCAATCTGAATATCTGATTTATAAAGCTTTACATTCTTTACAGCGGTGATGAAACTGATTTTCGTGGAATCCAGAGGCTCCGGAATACTATCCTTCTGAACAGCGAGCGAATCCGTTGCTGACGCCAGAGAATCAGCTCCGACCGCAAGAGAATCCAACCCGACAGCCAAAGAATCCAGGCCCGTCGTCAATGAATCCGTCCCCACCGGCTTCGAGTCCAGCCCTGCGGCCGCAGTATTCGGGTCAATGCCTTTGTCCACGGCACCCCCTTTCGGCGCCTTCACATCACCCTCCACCTTGTCCGCACCACCTTTCTTGCCACCTTTAGGCCTGTTCGGATCATTCTCCGCAGCCTTTGCCGCAGCCTCAGCCGCCTCCTTCGCCGCTTTCTGGCGATAATTCTGGACAGCATCCACAGACAAGTCCTCAAGACGAGACTTGGCGGCACTCTTCACGGCATCCTCTATCTGGAACATCATAAGAGACTGAGCCACAATCGAATCCGCGCCGAAATACACCGAATCAGGCGGCGCTGTTTCCGACTTCACCACCCCGATGACAGCCGGTTCGCGCGTCATGACCAGTCGTGACAATGAATCCGTATACAGCATCCTTCCGGCAACAGCAGACATGTCCCGCGTCGTATCCGTAACCTGCGCATTGCCAAGAAGTTCAATGTCTCCGGTAGGACGATAGTAGAACAATGAATCCGCCCATCCCTCCTGCGTGTCGCTCATACCGTGGACATCCCGGCGGAAAAGGAAAATCTCCCTGTTGCGGTCATACCATCCGGCATTGGAAGACAACATGTTGTCCTCGCTCCAGGCATCGGTACCGAAACCGAAAATAGCCGTATTGCGCGCCGAATCATAAACGAGATTCGTCGTCTTCACGAACACGGAATCCGTGAACATATTGACATTGTCGGAAAATGTGAACGTCTTCGCCTTCGAATCGTAAGTACCTGTGCGACTTTCGATTACCTGACCTTCGGCATCCTTCATGGAACCGCCGTTGAAAAATATTGCGACACTGTCACGCGTGTTATAGTCAAGGAATTCCGTACGGAGCACATTGTGGTCCTTGTCCTCCAGCTGCACCAGCGAACCGCGGAACTCGGCCAGATCTCGGTCCACATAATAGGTGAGCTTGTCACCGGTCAGAACCGTCTGATCCTGAAGGATCTTCACATTGCTGATAGCGAAAATTTCATTGGTCCGCACATTCCAGAGCGCGGTATCGCAAATGAGAAAAGTGTCATTGTGCAGGAAACGCGCCGGACCAGTGACCTTACGGTAATCCACCCCGTCCTTTTCTATCAATTCCATGGACTGCGCGCTCAACAGGCGTACAAGAGAATCCACCTGACTGCCTTTTTCCTGGGCAGACAGGCGGAAAAACATTGACAGAAATATCAATCCCGCTATGAGACTTCTGCGAAAAGTCATAATTATTTCTCAGATGTGCCCTCTTTTGCGACCTTGTTCCAGCCGTCGCGTGAGAACTCGCAATTCTTGAAGAGAGGGTCAATGACTATATATGTAGTTTTTATCTTACCGTCAATGAATTCGTCGATGGCCGCATTCTGCTCCTTGGCACGTGCCTCTTCGAGCAAGTCGCTGTAATCATTGTCGAAAGAAGCGGTATGCGCCGGAATAATCTTGTCGACGCGGATAATCTTATATACGGTATTGCCGTCGCGTCCCTCATTGTCCTTGGACTCCACCGGCTCCGAAATCTCGCCCTCCTTCAAATCCTTGATAGCCGCATAGTCCTGAGGCTTCAGCTGGTCAATCTCGAAATACGAAGAACCGGTATTAGGGTCAGCCATCTGACCGCCGTTGGTCTTCGTCTGCGCGTCCTGAGAATAGAACTTCGCAGCAAGCTCGAACGTTACAGCGTCATTCTGGATCTCCGTCTTCAACGAATCGAGAGTAGCGAATGCTTTCTGCCTGTCCTGGTCTGTGTATGAAGGCTTTATGAGGATGTGACGAGCATTGAACATGTCACCTTTCTTCTCCAGCACCTCGATGATATGGAATCCGTCAGGAGTCTCGACAATCTGCGAAATGACACCAGGTTTCAGCGACATTGCCGCATCGGAAAACGCCGGCCAGAAAATGGACTTTGACGCCATTCCGAGTTCGCCGCCCTTTCTCGCGCTACCCGGATCCTCGGAATAGATACGGGCCAATGTCGAGAATTTCTCGCCGTTGATAATTCTCTCACGGATGCTCAGAAGCTTCTCTTTCACAGCGAGATTCGCATTCTCACGGTCCGGATAGATGCTGATCTGGCTGAGCTGGTACTTGACCGGCACCATCGGCAGGTCCTCAGGATCCGTCTCGGAAATATACTTCTTTACATCATGAGGAGTAAGCTCCGGAATCGACGAAGCGATCTGCTGCTGCATCTGCTGGGTAAGCGACATGTCCTCCAACTGCTGCCTCCATTCCTGACGAAGCTTGTAAATCGGCTTGCCATAGAACTTCTCCACCTCGTCATCGCCACCGAAATTCGTCTGAATCTGCGCCATCCTCTGGTCCAGGGAGCTGTTCACCATCTCCTGGTTCACCGAAAGGGAGTCGAGTCTCGCCTGCATGAGGAACAGCTTGGAATCCATCATGTGCTCCAGCTGCTCGCAACGCATGTTCTTGTCGGAATACATGCCCTGCATACGCATATACAATATCTCCTGTTCCAGCTGGGACAGCGAGATCATCTCGTTACCGACCACGGCTATAGTCTTGTCAATGAGCCCGTTAGGGTATGTCTGCGCAAAGCCGCATACCGGCAGGACGAGCGCCATTACAGATACTGTCAGTTTCAGAATATTTTTCATGTTTCTTCGATATTCATTATTGGTCCAACCCCATCAATAGATGATGAAATTTTCCTGATTGCGCGCATTCTCTATCAAGTCCCGTTCCAAACCGTTCAGCAACGCCTGTTTTCTGGTGCTGAGTATGATGTCCTTGATTCTTTCGCGATAATATTCCACAGGACCGGTCTCGCCGGCCTTCTTCAAGCTCCCGATATAGGCGATGTTCAGGTTCCCGTTATCATCCGGAATCTCCACCACCCCGTCCTTCAGCATTGAAAACACTGTACCATAGTCAGTTCCGAACTCCCGGGACAGTCTCACGAGGTCTATCCACTTGCCGCCGAAATCCGTGTACCGGAACGCCGAATAGGACGCGACACTGTCCGCCTTCATCTGGTCCTCCGGCTTGTCCGACTTCATTTTCTTCTTGATGATCTCCAGATTCGGGGAATCCGAGGAAATCGACAGGAAACGCGCCTTCGCTATCGGCAGCGACAGCTTGAAAGTCTCGATATGCGCCTCATAGTATTTCTCTATCTGCGCATCCGTCACAGCCGTGTCAAGCCTCTGGTTCACATACTTCTGCTCATAACGGTACTTCAGCAGCGACCGCCTGTAGTCCTCCAGTTCCTTGTCCACGTTCTTCTCGCTTTTAGACAATTCCTTCTCGGCCACATCGATGAACGCCATGTCCGACGCCCACGAATTGATGTATTGGAGCGCCAGCCGAGTACTGTCCTCCGGGCTCGCCGAATACGGAATATACGCATTCAGGTCCGACGCATACAGCTTGTGATTGCCGATTTTGGCCACCACGCGCCCGTCATGAACAAACGACGTAATCGTCTTGCACGAATTCAGCCACGGCAAGACGATTACTAAAAGGCAAACGCCGAAAATATTCAGAAGTCTGTTTCCGGTCAATTCTATCTTGAGTAATTAGGTGATTCCTTGGTGATTGTCACATCATGCGGATGGCTCTCCAGGTAACCTGCATTCGTGATGCGGACGAACTTGGCGTTACGCAACGATGCGATATCCTTCGCTCCGACATAGCCCATACCTGCACGCAAACCGCCCACAAGCTGATATACTACCTCGGATACAGTACCCTTGAAAGGCACCTGCGCCACGATTCCCTCCGGCACGAGTTTCTTCACATCCTCTTCCATATCCTGGAAATATCTGTCCTTCGAGCCATGCTCCATCGCTTCGAGCGAACCCATGCCTCTATACGCTTTGAACTTCCTGCCGTTCAGGATGATAGTCTCGCCAGGAGACTCCTCCGTGCCGGCAAAAAGCGAGCCCGCCATAATGGTGCTTGCGCCTGCGGCCAATGCCTTCGCGATATCGCCTGAGTAGCGGATACCACCGTCGGCAATGACAGGAACGCCCGTTCCCTCAAGCGCTTTCGACGCCAGCATCACCGCTGTCAACTGCGGCATACCGACGCCCGCGATGATTCGCGTAGTACAAATCGAGCCAGGGCCAATGCCTACCTTCACGGCACTTACACCGGCATCCGCCAATGCCTTTGCACCTTCTCCGGTAGCGACGTTGCCGGCAACGATCTGTATATCTCTGTTCTTGAATGCTTCACAAGCCTTGGCAATGACTTCGAGCACGCCGACTGAATGTCCGTGTGCAGTGTCGATTACCACAGCGTCAGCACCTGCACTCACAAGCATCTCGATTCTGTCGAGGGTATCTGACTTCACGCCGACTGCAGCTGCCACGAGAAGACGGCCCTTCGAATCTTTGGAAGCGATAGGATTGTCCTTGATTTTCATGAGGTCCTTGTAGGTGATGAGTCCGACAAGCTTGTTGTCATCGTCCACTACAGGGAGTTTCTCGACCTTGCTCTTGCGCAGGATTCCGGTGGCCTCCTGCAGGCTGATGCCCTTTTTCGCGGTAACGAGGTTCTCGCGGGTCATGATTTCGGAAATCGGCAATCTCTTGTTGTCCTGGAAACGGAGGTCACGGTTCGTGACGATTCCGATGAGCCTTCCCGCATTGTCCACGACAGGGATACCTCCGATATGGTGCTTGGCCATCAATGCCAATGCGTCACCGACAGTAGCTTCAGGACTGATGGTGACCGGGTCGTAAATCATACCGTTCTCCGCCCTCTTCACACGGCGGACCTGCTCACACTGCTGGTCGATGGTCATGTTCTTGTGAATGACACCGATACCGCCGGCACGAGCCATTGCAATAGCGAGTTCAGCCTCTGTAACAGTGTCCATTGCGGAAGACACGATAGGAGTGCAGAGAGAAATATCTCTAGTGAACTTAGTGGAAACATCTACAGCTCTCGGCAAGACCTCGGAGCGTGCAGGAACGAGCAAAACGTCATCGAAGGTAAGTCCTTCTGGGATTTCTGTATTTACGAACTGCATTGTGAATAAATATATTTTGGCAAATATACGAATTTTTTGATTACGTACAGCCCTTCGGGCAAATCTTTGCCCAGCAAGAGGGACGATGATATGACAGCAGATGCGCCGACAGCGCAATTACAAGATTTTCAAGATAAATATAAGGAATTCCGGAATGTTTATGTACCTTTGCAGAATTATAGTGTGCGCGGCGCGATGCCGCCTTCGGAAAGGACTAATAAACAATAAATTATAAACGCATTAAACTAACAATTTATCATGACGAAAAACAATCAGAAGACCTACGAGCGCCCGACCCTACAGGTGCTCTTCGTAGAGGCGGAAAGTGTGATGGCTGGGAGTGAGGGACTTCCTAGCTTCGATTCAAGTAACACCGATGACGACACTGAGTTCTGGAATTAATAAAAACGGATGAATCATGAAAAGATATAGCAGACTATTCATTGCAGCATTAGCTGCTTTCGGTCTTGCTTCCTGTTCTCAGGAACTCGACCAGCAAATACAAACCCCTCAAGGAAATCTCGTCACGGTAAACTTCGGCGCTGAAGCCGCTATAGAAGGAGCGACAAAAGCAACTCTCACTCCTAACGGAGATGATACCTTCTTCAAATCCGCATGGGAGAATGGTGATGTGTTGAGCGTGGAATATATTAGCCCGGAAACAGGAGACAATAAAACCGTAACAGGAACTTGGACCGGCTCTGGTTTTAAAGCAGAAGGACTTCCAAATGAAACAGGTGCTTGGGATTATGTCGCATGTTATCCAGTTCCTGATTCCAAGGACAGTCATATTGATTTCGGAGCAAATAGAACTCAGAATGGCAATTCATATAATAGCATCTACGATGTTATGATTGGCAATAAGAGCACCAAGAATTCTGCTGCCGGAAAAGATGACGATGGAAGTGATATTGTCTTCAACATGGATCGAAAGACAGCCGTAGCGTATTTCCATCTTACCGGCGGCCCAGCTGACGAAGATCTCGTTTCGGCTACTCTTAGTGTAGAAGGTGGCTTCATCGCAAGTCAGCATGCTTATATCTCAAACTTTGCATTTGCTCCGACGGAAGATTTGAAGGAAATCACAATTACCTTCCCGGAGAAGGCCCCGAAAGCATCCGACTTCCAGCTCTGGTACAATGTCCTTCCTACGATGTATACCAAGATGGCTCTCACTGTTGAGACCACAGGACACACCATGACCATCAGCCGCACAGCAGAAGGAATGTATGAGGCAGGTAAACTCTACAAGGTCGTAAAAGAAATCCCTGCTGACAAGTGGGTTAAGAAGGGTGGTGAGACGCCTGACACAAAGGATTTCGTACTTGTAACTAGCGCTCAACCTGATTGGTCCGGTTCATATCTTCTTGTCGGCAAAAATGAGGCATCCTATTACGCATTTGATGAATCTGTTTATGAGAATAACACTTGGGGGAAATGCTCTACGGTTGTCGTTGAAAACAACACAATTGCATCTACTTATAGCACGATGGCAGTGGATATTGTTCCGGGGACTACTGAAAACACATATTCTATCTTAACCCCTTCAGGTAAATATTTGTCTGCTAGTGCTAAAGGAGCATTCAATCTCGACGGAACCTATTCTGCTAATAATTGTGACTTCACTATTTCATTTGACGCAAAGAATGTTCTTGTAATTAAACAGGCGTCAAGTAAAAATAATAGACAAATCCGTTATAATTACAATAAAGGCAACGGAGGTCTTAGATGGTACGAAGGAACAAGCGTAGAGCCAGTATACTTATACAAGGGACCTTCCATTGCCAAGTATTTAGTTTCTTTTGCATCTGTTGAAGGCGGAACATTATCGGCATCCGCTATCAAAGCAGAGGAAGGCACAGAAATCACATTGACCGCCGATCCTCAGCTTGGTTATGAGTTTAACGGTGATTGGTCTGTCACAGCTACTGACGGAACAATAATTAATGTAGTTGACAACAAGTTCACAATGCCGGCACAGGACGTGACCGTTTCCGGAACTTTTTCAAAGGTAGCTTATACCATTACGAAGGCAGCTGCCGAGAACGGTTCATTCATAGTTAAGAATGGCGACGCGGAAGTTACGACAGCATTCAAGGGAGACAAGATTACTCTCGAGGCTACACCCGCCGAAGGATTCACATTTGGCAAGTGGACTGTTACTTATATGGACGGAGAGACGGAAAAGTCATTTAATCCAAGCGCAAATACATTCAATATGCCAGCTGCTAATGTAACAGTGTCCGCGACATTCGTAGAGGCCGCACACGTTCCTGTTTACGCTTCAGTAGCTGAGCTTGTCGCTGCAGGGAAACCTACAAAGGATGGAACAAAGGTTACGGTAACACTTACGGATGAGGAGATTACTAGATTCCACACATTGAAAGATGTAACCAAAGCTGGCGTCATCATTAAGGTAGGAACTCAGGAAGTCGAAATCTTCAGCAAGGGGACTCCAGCTGAGTGGGAAGTCGGCGGAACCATCAGCGGCACATTGACCAACTGCGACTGGAAACTCTATTATTCTACTTGGGAACTCTGTCCTGCAGACTACTCAGAGCTGACTTACACAGCTCCACTCCCTACTTGCGCTACCCCTGAAATCATAATTGATGAGAAGGGTGTCGCATCCATCTCCTGCGCCACTGCAGGTGCGACCATCCACTATACAATAGGAGATGCTCCAGCAGACCCGGCCGAGACCAGTGACGTATTCTCCTCCGCCACCCTCACCGACGGCCAGACCATCAAGGCCATCGCCTTCGCAGAAGGCTACAAACCAAGCGCTGTCGCTTCGAAGAAGTATACTGCTGGTGGCGCAGGACCAAAAACTTATACATTAACTATCAGCACTTCAGATTTTAGCACATCTAGCTACGCTGATAATAATAAAGAAAGGACAACAAAAGCGATTGCGACTGATGGTAGCACCCTTGATGTTACTTGGAAATCAAATCAAATTATGCAATTTTCCAACATAATGCAATGGCAGAAAAAGAATGGGGCATTGTTTAACATAACTGACCTCGGAAAAATCACCGATATTCAAATAACATCAACATCGGGGACATTCACTAAAATAATAGGAAACACCTCGAATCCAACAGAGAATAAAGAAGGTGGCTATTTCAAAATATCAGTAGGGAATGCTATTGGCAAAACGGAAAAAGTTGTGATCACTTTCCAAAAATAAAACAACCATAATCATTGTCGGAGGAAAACGATGGTTTTCCTCCGACTTTTTATAAAGCCCCAAAAAACCACACAATCATGTACACCACCGCAACCCTCGAATGGAAAGGCCAAACAATAACCATAACCCGCCGCAACGACGACTCCATCCAGATACACCCCACCATATTCCCATCCGTAAAAGCCGGCTTGCGCGAAATTGCTGACGCTCAAGGCATCAGTTACGATCCATCATGGAACACAAGATATTTGGGAATGAGAGTGTTGAAAGCACTCAATGGAGTAAAAAACATTGATGACCAAATCGAAAGAGAAGCCATGCGTTCTAGCGGAATCATTGAAGAAGAATCTACATCATCGGCGACTTTAGTAAAAATCACCTTTGAAAATGTAGCGATAATCGAAGCGATGATTTCCTATGATTCGAAATACACCAGAAATAGTGACCCACGTTCAATTCCTGACAAGAAATGGTTTAAGGAGTTTAAGGACAAATTCGACAAAACACCAGAAGCGCACGAACCTCTTGGACAAAACTCTCCTGCTCTTCTTGAATATAATTTTAATGGATATCGCGGATCATCCGCATTCTGGATGCATCGGCTTGGCGAATACTACGGTTATAATTACGGGAATGAATTTAATGGATTTGACTCAGTAAAAGACTGCCCTTGGTATTACAGATTCCTCATTTACAATGCCGAATGCGCTGTCGATGCCGAGAATAGCACCCATATCAACGCCGACAAAGTCGGACGAAAAGAGCTCACAGACAGGATTGTCGAGCACAGAGACAATTTATTGGAACTGTTGAAAGACACGACGGACTACCCCCTAATCGGAATTCTTAGCAAAGAAACCAATCGGGAAAATAAGTATGGAAATACGAACCATTCGCGCAAGAACTTTTCTTTCGCGACCAAATTCTGCCACTATGCCTGCTTCTACATATTCGAAAACAAGGATGTCGAATACCGGGATTCCTATTCAATCTACGATTATATCGTATCAAACGCATTGACAACGTACTACGGGTTTGAGGATATAAAACCTAGTGAAAAAGGTTCGCATGATGAGCAGTATTTTGTAGAAAAGTACCGAAATTATCAGACCTTTATCGATAAGATTCGTGATGACGCCGCCAAAGCCGCCAAAGACCCTAACCCGGTCAGTCGCAACGGCTTCGACCATCTGCTATGGTACTATTACAAGGGCAAAGGAAAGAACAATCAAAAACAAGATTAAGAACAAGTTCCCCACGGACAATTAGTCTCTCTCCGAGTTCAGGAACATCAAGATAAATTCATTGAACTTCACCCGACTCCACCGCATTGGGGCAACCGCATTCATCTCATACGACAAACTGAACAATCCAGCTGAAACTCATTTACTATCACTTTATATGAAACCCGAACGGACACCTCAGACAGCACTCATAGAGCAACTCCACAGATTACACGACCTGTGCAAATCATATGATAACGGAATGTGCGTCGCAATGGATATCGCAGTCGCATTGCGGACATTGCTGCACGATAGTCCGAACGGAAGAAGTCTTTCAGTCCTGACCCAATGCGGATTGCGCGATAAAGTTAAATTCCTGGACACGACGGCCCAAAGAGGAACCATCTCCTTCTTCGCTGTAGGGGATAACATCTCGAACAAAAACATACAAGTCGCCACACATATTTATTGCGGCCTGCTCTGTAAGGAGATCAACAATTCCGATAATGGTGGCGTCAGATACACATTCTCCCCTCTTAGTAAATCCCCCTTATATTCAGATTACGAACAAAGGTGCATCAGTCAAAATAGATTTCTCTCCACGAAGGACTGGCTGGACTCCAACATATTCGAGGTATTGAAAGGCAGGAATTGGGGAGAAGAACAGAATTGGCATTTGTCACGATACCAATTGTTTACCATCTTAGCAAACAAAGATGGAGGAGCTCATTATGAAAACAATCTTCAAGACAAGAGAATTGAGGAAATGTTTTACAATGAGTACCGTGATACGCAAGCATTGCATCTGATAGTAAATGGTTCAGATGTTTGTTTTGAGAACACCCCGACATATCCATCTGTCCGTCAAATAGCACAAGAGGCGTTAGTATCACTGGAACTATATCTAAAGAATAATACCATAAACCAGCCACACCACCAGTTTCGACTTTCTCGCATATTTTCCAAACACTCCTGACACGAACACCAAGTCGAAGAAGAAGTCGCGAGATTTTGAGTGCACCGCTACCATAACCATTACACATCGCACAAGGCGCGGCCGAAGACATGACACAGAATGCGTGGCGCATAAATCTCTGTTTCATAACAGATTAGCCGTTTTCAGAGTTATCTTTTTGCGCACTCTGAAAATGACGAAATATCTAACATTCAGCTATTTACGCGCCACGTCAAATGTATCGTCCTGAAAAACGTTTACCGATAATCCATGTACAGGCAAAAGCCCCAGCGGGGGTGATGCCTCTGGAGGCATGGCCGCCCATGGCCTTGTGAAGGCCGCTGAAAAAGAAATTGGAATTGAAAGACCGTGAGAATCGAGTATTTGAACACGATTCTACATTTTTCA
>OLGA01001669.1_pt1 | contig 16999 bp, 14 predicted proteins | sample 1604881 | NCBI WGS metagenome assembly OLGA01 (sample SAMEA3888896, study PRJEB22519) | human gut metagenome | biome: human gut; feature: human-associated habitat; material: faeces | place: Denmark | collected 2009 | reverse complement strand
GGGCGACAATGATTTGCATTTTGCAAACTGTCTGCCCGACCACAATTTTACATTTTCAATTTTCAACTTTCAATTTTAAAAAAACTTCCGCTCGGGCATAATATGTTTTTTGGCATTACAAACTATCTACACGAACAGGGTACGGCGGCTCGCCGTGCGGGATTGTTCTTTAATAGAATTATATTGTAACAAAAAAATCGGGCAATCGTGATGACTGCCCGATATGCGGAAATTTTATGTGTTAACTTTTAGCGTAAAAATCAGATTGACTGAAGAACAGGCTCACCGTTTTCGGCTGTAAGGTGCATTGCAGTAACACCGCCTGCACCTGCCTCAATCATTGCGTTTGCAATTTTCTCCTCAACCTCTCTGCGAATTGTGTTTCTGAGGTCACGAGCACCGCTTGCACCGTTGCATGACTTTTCTGCAAGGAGCTGACAAACCTTTTCGTCAAATGTGAATTTGATGTGCTTTTCCTCAAGAGTCGGTACATACTCAGAGAGCATAAGGTCTGCAATCTTAACAAAATCGTCCTTTTTAAGGCTGTTGAATACGATAACCTCATCAACTCTTGCGATAAATTCAGGACGGAGGAACTCGGAAAGTGCCTTCATAACCTTTTCTTTTGAGGCATCTTCTTCAGTCTTGCCAAAGCCTAATGCGCTGTCCTTTGATGCAGAACCGGCATTTGATGTCATAATGATAACAGTATTTTCAAAGTTTACTGTTCTGCCGTGAGCGTCTGTAACTCTGCCCTCGTCAAGAATTTGGAGCAAAATATTGAGAACATCGGGATGAGCCTTTTCGATTTCATCAAAGAGGAGAACCGAATAAGGTCTGCGGCGAACTTTCTCCGTTACCTGTCCTGCCTCATCGTAACCGACATATCCGGGCGGTGAACCGATAATTTTAGAAACCGAATGTTTCTCCATAAATTCACTCATATCAAGTCTGATGAGAGTTTCGGGAGTATCGAAAAGTTCCTTGCTGAGAACCTTTACAAGCTCTGTTTTACCGACACCTGTAGGACCTACAAAGATGAACGATGCAGGTCTGCGGCGAGGTGAAATCTGAACTCTGCTTCTTCTGATTGCAGATGCAAGAGCCTTTACAGCCTCGTCTTGACCGATAATTTTCTTTTTAAGCTCGTTCTCAAGGTCGGCAAGCTTTGAAAGCTCGTTTTCCTTGATTCTTGATGCGGGGATGCCTGTCCAGAGTTCGATTACCTTGGCGATATCCTCCTCTGTAACCTTTGAAACGAGAGTTTCAGGATCAATTTCTTTAAGGTCGCTGTCAATTCTTGCAAGGCTTGTGTTGACCTCGGCAAGCTGTTCATAGTTTACCTCATCGGCATTTGTAAGAGCGTCCTTTCTGACAAGAAGCTTCTGTCTTTCGTCCTCAAGCTTATCGTGACGCTCCATGTTTTTATTGCGGAGAGCAGCACAGGCACAGCTTTCATCAAGAAGATCGATTGCTTTGTCGGGAAGAAAACGGTCTGTTATGTATCTTTCGGAAAGGACAACCGTCTTGCGAACGATGTCATCGTCAACAATTACACGGTGATGTGCCTCATAATAGCCTTTTACGCCTGCGATAACATCAATTGACTGAGCAATTGTAGGCTCGCCGACCTTTACGGGCTGAAATCTTCTTTCAAGAGCAGAATCCTTTTCGATATATTTTCTGTATTCGTTGAATGTTGTAGCACCGATGACCTGAACCTCGCCCCTTGAAAGAGCCGGTTTGAGAATATTTGCGGCATTCATTGTACCCTCGTTGTCACCTGTGCCGACAAGGCTGTGAACCTCATCAATAAAGAGAATTATGTTGCCGTTCTCCTTGATTTCGGAAACAAGTCCTTTGATTCTGCTTTCGAACTGACCTCTGAACTGAGTACCTGCAACAAGTGAGGTGAGGTCAAGAAGCTGAATTTCCTTGTTTTTAAGTCTTTGAGGAACATTTCCTGCGGCAATGCGGAGAGCAAGCCCCTCTGCAATAGCGGTTTTACCTACACCGGGTTCACCGATAAGGCAAGGATTGTTCTTTGTTCTTCTTGAAAGAATCTGAATTACACGCTCAATCTCGCTGTCTCTGCCGACAATGCGATCGATTTTGCCCTCTCTCGCCTTGCGTGTGAGGTCTTCACAGTAAAGATTGATGTGCTTTCTGTTCTTTTCTTTTTTCTCTTTTTTGCCCTTTTTATTATTATTATCCTGATTTGTCGCATTGTTGTTCTGTCCGCCGAACATACTGTTGAAAAATGCAGGGAATGCAGGTGCACCGTGAGAGAAGTCATCATCCTCGCTGCCGTCACCGTCTTTAGCAAAATCGCCCATCTGCTCGGCAAGGTTATCCGCACCAAGCTGTTCCATAAGCTGCGACATATCGCCGTCACCCATACTGTTCATGAGGGTATTCATCTGATCCTGAACATTTTCAAGGTCCTCGTCCGAGATACCCATTTTGCTGATAAGATCCTCAACCGGCTTGATTCCAAGCTCTTTTGCACATGTAAGGCAATAACCTGCCGTTGGGGCGTCTTTGGAATTATTATTTGAAACGAAAACAACCGCAGGCCGTTTTCCGCATCTTGTACAAAGCATAGCATACTCCTTTTTAGGACACCAAATTGCACATTTGCTGTCATGGTAATATAAGAATTATACAACTGTTTAACAAATAATTCAATATTTATTTGTCGGAATTTATTTATTTTTAATGTCAGCTGTCTTTTTAAGTGATTCGTTGTACTCCTTAATCATTGCAAAATAGATTTTGCCGTAACGATACAAAGCGTATAGCATGGATGCGGCTGTAACCGAAAGCAATATCAGATCAAGCACCATATTTTCGTAGGCAAAAAAGGCCTTGAGAAATACGATAAGACATACGGAAAAGTAGAAAATAATTGTTCCGACCTTTCCGTACCAATTTGCAGAAGGCGGAGTGAGTCTTTTTTTGATTAAATCGGCACCTCCGAGGAGCATAATAAGGTCTTTGACCAGAAGTGTTACAAGAATCGGAAGAACCATAGGCACATAAATCACCATACAGATAACGACCGCAAAAAGCGTTACCTTGTCTGCAATGGGATCAAGGATTTTTCCGAGAGGAGTTACCTGATTGAGTTTTCTGGCAGCCATTCCGTCAAAGCAATCGGAAAGTCCCGACAAACCTATACATATTGCCGCATATATATACTGTTCCGCAAGGAAAAAATATACAAACGGGATTATAAGCACAAATCTTACATAAGTTATAATATTAGGTATAGTAACCAAATCGGATGTTTTAAAGCTCCACACATCTTTTTCTTTTTCCATTACTGTTCCCTCCTGTTTCTTCATTCAGACTGCAACGCTGAAAAATTTAAAAACAGCACCCGAAATCATCGGGTTATTAAGCATTTCGGGATTTGAAAACTCAAGCACTCCCGAAAAGATATTAACGGCAAAAAATACAAGGATTGCCGCCTCTGCAAGTCCCAACACACCGCCGAGAAGCTTATTAATCTGTTTCACCACGGGTATTTTAAACACTCTCGCAAGTTTTTTAACAAGAATTTTTATAATTATAAAGATAATTATTGAAATAACTACACCGATAACCAAGCGGAACATTCCTGTGATAACCGGCTGAATAAGATTTTCTACCGAAGCCGACACCGCCGCTGCGGCAGAGTTCGGAACCTGAAAATCGTTTGTATAGACACTTGAATCCAATCCGAAAATTGAAAGGAAAAATCCGAGCATTCCCATAACCCAGCTTGGCAAAGCCGAAAAACTGTTTGCAATGGCTGAGTTGATGCCCTGAGTGTCAATCATTTGTTGCAGATTTGTTGTTAAGGTCTGCTGAACAAATGCCGTATAAACCCACGATGCAAGAAAATTTGAAATGTGATATGCAAGAAAGCCCGTGAGAGCCACACCTGCAACATTGAGAATTGTAATTGCTATGCCACGCTTGAAATCAATAAAAAACAAAAGCGCAAACACGGCAATAATAATTATATCTGCAACCAAATTTATTACTCCTGTTTTGAAGTTTGAGCAGTATCGTCACTCGATACACTGTCAAGGTCAATAAACCTAATTTGATTTACGCTGAGAATGTAAGCGGTGTAGTCCGAGGCAAGCACAATCTTTTTTGAACCGGTTCCCGAATTTGTCGAATAAAGCAAATCGCCTTTTTGATTATAACCGTAAACAACATTTCCGTCAAGGATTGCAACCGTACCCTTGTAGACAGAAAGCGAATCGGCTTTGTGTTCGGTATTTATTGTGTACTGTGCCTCGCCGTTACTGTTATAGCTTATGAGAGCAACACTTCTTCCGTCACCGCTCCTTGAAAGAGCCATTGTATAGGTTGATGTATCTGTGTTAAAGCAGTAATTTGAAAGAGTTTTGTCCTCATAGCTTACTGTTTTGTAATTCTTTTCACCTTTTTTAACAATATAGCTTGCCTGTGAGCCCACAAGAACCGCCGTATCTGAGGTCAGATACTTGCAATCAAGCACGCTGTCACCCGAAATTTTGTAGGTTGAAACAGGCTTTTCCTGTGAAAAATCAAGCACATAAACGCCCGTTACCGCCGAACCCTTATCACTTGACACACCTGTGGCAACACAACCGGAGCCGTCCTTGTTAATTGCTACCGATGTTATATAATACTCCGAAAAAGAATATTTGTAAATTCTGTTATTATTTTTGCTGTAGGCATACAGCGTTGTAAGATAACCGTTGTCCTCGGTAACAAGACAGTATGTACCGTTTGAGGCAACATCACCTGTGTATATTTTATTTTCGGCATTGCCTGAGTAAAGCGTTTCGTCAAAACTGCTTATCTCATAGCTTGCACTGCCGATTCCGTATGTGAGAAATCTGTTTTCATTGTTTTTCATTACGGGATTTGAATGTGTAAGCTGAAGTCGTGCAACCTCTGTACCCGAATTTGTAAGGGTTACGAACGAGGTGTCCGACGCATACACAGCATGTCCCTGTGACACTGCAAAGTTGCCTGATGAAACCTCGGAACCGATAATGTCAACGGGATAGCCGTGACCTGCATTTCCGAGTACATCATAAGTCCACCAGTTTGAGATGTTCTCCCATGTGAGCTTGTCACGGTTTGCAAAGGCAAAAACTATAAGTCCTGCCGCAATGGCAATACACGCACCGAGTACGATTTTCTTGACAGCCTGCGGCGACATTTCGGTTTTTTCCTGTTCATAATCGTCAAGAGGCATATCCTCATAGCTCATTACATCTCTGTCGGTCTTATGTGTCTTTCGTTTTGAATAATGTCCTTTAAATTTTTTAAACATCAGCGTTCACTCCTTTTTGTGAACTGTTGTCATTTTCATAATTCACACGATTCAGGTACAATCCGCAAGCCTGTGCGGTGGGACCCGAATATTTTCTGTTTTTCTTTTCTATAATGGAGGGAATTTCATCGGGAGCAATTTTGCCCTGCTGAATCCTGAGAAGTGTTCCCACCATAATGCGAACCATATTGTACAAAAAGCCGTCAGCCTCAACCTTCATTGTAACAAGGTCGCCCTCACGGGTTACCGAAAAGGCTTTTACATTTCTGGTCATATCCCCTTTTTCACGGTTATCAAGCGTGCAAAAGGAAGTGAAATCGTGTCTGCCGACATATGCCTGAGCGGCTTTGTCAAGCAGATTTTCGTCAATTTTGTATCTGTAATGAAGTGCGTATCCGTCAAGAAACGGATTTCGCACCTCGCTGTTCCAGATTTTGTAGATATATTCCTTGCTTGTGCAGGAATAGCGGGCGTGAAAATCGGGTGCAACCTCTTTGCAGTCAAGAACCGCAATGCTTAGCGGCAGCCAGCGGTTAAGCGCCGCCTTGAGTCTTTCGGGCTTTATAGGATGCTCTGTTTTAAGGCTGATGCAGTACATATTTGCGTGAACTCCGCTGTCTGTGCGACTGCAGCCCTTTACATCAAAGTCATTGCCGATAATCTTAGAAAGAGCAGTTTGAAAAGCCTCCTGAACCGTCATTGCGTTCTGCTGAATCTGCCAGCCGTGGAACTCTTTTCCGTCATATGAAATTGTGAAAAGAAGATTTCTTAAACTGCCGCAGGCAGGAATATGTTGCATAAAATCACTCCGCCGATTAGAAGTGCGACCATTACAAAAGATACATAGTCACGCTTTGCCATATGAATAGTTTTCATTCGTGTTCTTCCTGTTCCGCCACGGTAGCAACGGCACTCCATAGCTGTTGCAAGCTCATAGGCTCTTCTGAATGCCGAAACAAAAAGCGGAATGAGAATAGGGATAAACGCCTTTACCCTCTGAATAATATTACCCGACTCCATATCGGCACCTCGTGCCTTTTGAGCCTGAGTAATTTTGTCGGTTTCTTCAAGAAGTGTGGGAACAAATCTTAAAGCAAGCGACATCATCATTGCAATCTCGTGAACGGGAAAGTGCAGTTTTGCAAGCGGCTTCATCAGTCTTTCGATTGCGTCCGTAAGCTCTGTCGGAGAGGTTGTGAATGTAAGACAGGAGCTTGCAAGGATAAGACATATGATTCTTACCGAAACAAAAATTGCTCTGTTAATGCCGTTTAAGGTAATTTTGAAAATTCCCCATTGTACAAGCGGATCACCCGAACCGTAGAACACATTGAGAATTGAGGTTACTATTATAATAAATATAATTACTTTCATGCTTTTGAAATAGAACTTTGCAGGCACCTTGCTTGCCGCAACAAAAAGTGCGGTAAAAAGCACAACAAGCGCAAGCGAAGCATAATTAAAAGTACAGAAAATAATTACGAGAAATCCGACAAGCATAATCAGCTTTGCACGGGGATCACATTTGTGGATTACGCTGTTCGCAGGAAAATACTGACCGAACGCAACATCTCTTACCATATTTTACCCTCCTTGTCAAGCAGTGAGAAAATACAGTCCATTGCCTCATCAACAGTAAGTATTCCTTCGGGAACATTAAAACCTTTTTCACGCAGTTCAAGCATAATCTTTGTTATCTGCGGTACTCGAAGTCCTATTTTTTCAAGCTCTCGTCCCTTTGAGAAAACTTCTTTTGTCTTATCAAACATAACGAGGTTTGACTTGTTCATAACGATTATCTTATCAGCAACCCTTGCAATGTCTTCCATGCTGTGGGATACAAGGATAACGGTGTTTTTGCGTTCCTTGTGATACTGCACAATCTGGCTCAACAGCACATCTCTGCCCATAGGATCAAGACCTGCGGTTGGTTCGTCAAGAACGAGAACCTCGGGATTCATTGCTATAACGCCTGCAATTGCCGCCCTTCTCTTTTCACCGCCCGAAAGGTCGAACGGAGATTTTTCAAGAAGTTCATCTTTAAGTCCGGTAAATCTTGCGGCGTCATTTACCGCTTTTTCAAGCTCTGCACCACTCTTGCCCATATTCATAGGGCCGAATGCGATATCCTTGGCAACGGTTTCTTCAAAAAGCTGATATTCGGGATACTGAAATACCATTCCGACTTTGAAACGGATTTTTCTGATATCCTTGGGATTTGCCCAGATATCCTCACCGTCAAGAAGAACCTGTCCCGAAGTTGGTTTCATAAGTCCGTTGAGCATTTGAACAAGTGTTGACTTGCCCGAACCAGTGTGTCCCATAATGCCGATAAACTCGCCTTTTTCAATTGAAAGGCTCAAATTATTGACAGCGGTTTTCTCAAACGGAGTGCCTGTTCCGTAAATATAGCTTAAATTTTTCAGTTCAAGCACCTTGCTCATGACAGCACCTCCTCAAGCATTTTTACACATTGCTCTGCATTGAGAGGAAGTTTATCAAATTTTACTCCGCACCCCCTGAGTCTGTATGCAAGCTCTGTTGCCTGCGGAACATCAAGACGGTGCTTTTTGAGCAGCTCCGCCTGTGAAAAAACATCTTCGGGTGTACCCTGAGTTAGGATTTTCCCTGCGTCCATAACGACAACTCTGTCGGCAAGGACTGCCTCTTCCATATAGTGTGTGATGAGGACAACCGTCATATTCTTTTCACGGTTGAGTTTTAAAAGCGTTGTCATTACCTCGTCACGGCCGTTAGGGTCAAGCATTGCCGTGGGTTCGTCAAGAACTATGCATTGCGGCTGCATTGCAAGAATTCCGGCAATTGCAATACGCTGTTTCTGACCGCCCGAAAGCTTGAACGGAGCGTGTTCACGGTAATCGTACATATCAACGGCTTTGAGGGCATCATCAACCCTCTGTCGGATCTCCTTTGGCGGTATTCCGAGGTTTTCGGGGCCGAAAGCAACATCTTCCTCAACAACGCTTGCAACAAGCTGGTTGTCGGGATTTTGAAGTACAAGTCCCACTTTTTCTCTTATGTCATATGTCTTGTTTTCATCTGATGTGTCATCTCCGTCAACATACACTTTGCCCTTATCCGGCAATAGCATTGCGTTGAGATGTTTTGCAACAGTTGACTTTCCGCATCCGTTGTGACCGAGAAGGGCAACAAATTCACCCTTTTCGATATTGAGAGAAACACCGTCAACCGCATTTTTGTACGGCTGACCGCTTTCAATGTCGGAATATGAAAAGCTGATGTTGTCAAGTGAAATAAAGCTCATTTATTATTTCTCCCATATTGCGGTTGAGCCGCACGGCAATACAAGTCCCGTGTCGCTCACCTTCAGTCCTATTTCATCGCTTGATACTTTTCCGCCGAAGTCCTTCTGCAAAAGAACTCCGAGCAAATACTCCATTACAGCGGGAGAAAGTCCCGTTGTGTAGGAATTGAGAATGAAAAACAGCGGATTGTCTGAGAGAACCTGTTTGCACAGGGTTACGAGTGAATAAAGCTGTTCTTCAAGTTTCCAGACCTCACCGCCCGGACCTCTGCCGTATGACGGAGGATCCATGATAATTCCGTCATACCTGTTGCCACGGCGGATTTCACGCTGTACAAATTTTACGCAATCGTCAACGAGCCAACGGACAGGTCTGTCGGCAATACCGCTTGATGCGGCATTTTCCTTTGCCCACTGAACCATGCCCTTTGATGCGTCAACATGGCAAACGGTTGCGCCTGCGTTCATACACGCAAGAGTTGCACATCCTGTGTAACCGAAAAGGTTGAGAATTTTAAGCGGTCTGTTTTCGTTTTTAATTTTTTCTGCGGCAAAATCCCAATTAACTGCCTGTTCGGGGAACACACCCGTGTGCTTGAATCCCATAGGCTTGATGTTGAAAACGAGGTCGCCGTAATTTACAGTCCAGCGGTCGGGAACTTTTTTGTACTGCTCCCAACTTCCTCCGCCACGATTTGAGCGGTGGTAACGGGCATGTGCCGAATACCAAAGAGGATTTTTCTTTTCGCTTGACCAGATAATCTGCGGATCGGGACGGATAAGGATTATATCTCCCCATCTTTCAAGTCTTTCCCCGTCAGAGGTATCTATAAGTTCATAATCTTTCCATTTATCAGATAATCGCATTATGCAAGTCTTTCCCTTACTACCTGTGCGGCTTCTTCCGCAAGGTTCTGAATTTCTTCGAGGTTTTCGCCCTCGAGCATTACTCTTACGAGAGGTTCTGTTCCCGATACACGAACAAGAATTCTGCCTCTGTCACCGAGGATTTCGCTAACTCTTTCGATTTCAGCCTTGATTTCCCTGTCTGTATAGAATGAGAGCTTGCCCTCTCTGCTGACCTTTACATTAATAAGCACCTGCGGCAAACGCTCCATAATCTTTGCAAGCTGACTGAGCTTTTCACCTGTTCTCTTCATAATGCTGAGAATCATTGCACCTGAAAGCTGACCGTCGCCTGTTGTTGCATAGTCAAGCAAAATGATGTGACCGCTCTGCTCGCCGCCGATATTGTAGCCCTCCTGCATCATAGCCTCAAGAACATATCTGTCGCCAACCTTTGTTGAAACAAAGTGCATATCGTTTTCTTCACAGAATTTGTTAAAGCCCATGTTTGTCATAATTGTTCCGACAACGGCATTCTTTTTGAGTACACCTCTCTGCTTCATATCATTTGCACAGATTGCAATAAGATAATCGCCGTCAACAAGGTTACCGTTTTCGTCAACCGCAAGACATCTGTCGGCGTCGCCGTCAAATGCAAGACCGCATGAAAGCTTATGTTCACGAACATACTTCTGCAATTTGCTCATATGAGTTGAACCGCAGTCACGGTTGATGTTCACACCGTCGGGCTCGTCAAAAAGCATATGAACCTTTGCACCAAGCTTTGTGAAAAGCTTTTCGGCTGTTCTTGAAGAAGAACCGTTTGAGCAGTCAAGTGCGATTTCCATACCATCAAAGTCGCAGTCAACTGCCGAAACAAGGTGGTCAATATACAAATCAGCCGCATCTGTATCATATGTTACTCTGCCGATATTTTCATCTGTTGCGGATGCATACGGCACAACATGGTCAAGTACGATTTCTTCAATTCTGTTTTCGAGGGCATCGGGGAGCTTGCATCCGTCAGAACTGAAAATTTTGATACCGTTAAATTCAAACGGGTTGTGTGATGCGGAAATCATAATACCTGCATCGGCATTGTATTTGCCTACAAGATAAGCAACCGCAGGAGTAGGAACTACCCCGAGAATGTGAACATTTGCACCTACCGAGCAAAGTCCTGCAATAAGTGCGCCCTCGAGCATATCGCCCGAAAGTCTTGTGTCCTTACCGATTAAAATTGTGGGGTGTTCAACCTCATCGCTGATAAGAACCATTGCCGCCGCTCTGCCTATATTCATTGCAAGTTCAGGTGTAAGCTCTGCGTTTGCAACACCTCTTGCACCGTCTGTACCGAATAATCTTCCCATTATATATATTCCTCCGTTAAATAATTTGTAGATTGTAAATTTTCAAAACTGCAATTTTCGGTATAACCCAAGTAAAAGCCTTGCATTCTGTTGAATTATACACTCATATTGTGACTGATTTATGACTCCCTGTCACCAAAAAGAGTCGGCTGTGTAGGCTGTGCATTTACAACGCCCTTAGGAAATTCACAGCCGAGATGCTTGCAAGCCTCGGCAGTTATGCATCTGCCCCTCGGTGTTCTGCTGACAAAACCTATCTGCAAAAGATACGGTTCATAGACATCCTCGATTGTTACAGCCTCTTCACCGATTGCCGCCGCAAGTGTTTCAAGTCCGACAGGACCGCCGTTGTAAAAACGAACGATTGCCTCAAGCATTCTTCTGTCGTTGCGGTCAAGACCGAGTTCGTCAATTTCGAGTCTGTCAAGTGCTGTCCTTGCGGTTTCAAGTGTGATGACGCCGTTTGACATAACCTGTGCAAAGTCACGCACACGCTTTAAAAGTCGGTTTGCAATTCGTGGTGTTCCCCTTGAACGGGACGCAATTTCAAGCGCACCGTCATGTTCAATTTTTATTCCGAGGATTCCGGCACTTCTTTCAACAATCTGTGCAAGCTCCTCGGGAGTGTAGAGCTCAAGTCTTAACACCACACCGAAACGGTCACGCAAAGGAGCGGTCAGCTGACCTGCTCTTGTGGTTGCTCCGACAAGTGTAAATTTTGGCAACGGCAGATGATACGAAGCCGCCATCTGACCTTTACCCGTGATGATGTCAATTGCAAAGTCCTCCATTGAAGGGTAAAGTATTTCTTCAACGGAACGGCTCAGTCTGTGAATTTCGTCAATAAAAAGCACATCGCCCTCGTTAAGGTTGGTAAGCAATGCCGCAAGGTCACCCGGCTTTTCAATTGCAGGGCCTGAGGTTATTCTCATTGACACACCGAGTTCATTCGCAATGATTCCCGAAAGAGTTGTTTTACCGAGTCCCGGAGGGCCATAGAGCAGTACATGGTCAAGGGTTTCGCCTCTGATTTTTGCCGCCTCGATAAAGACCTTGAGGTTTTCCTTTGCCTTTTCCTGTCCTATGTATTCCGAAAGTGTTTTCGGTCGCAGAGGGTTGTCGCTCTCTGCCGTATCTTCGGGAATTTCGGAAGTATCGGTTATTCTGTTTTCAAAATCAAATTCATCCGAGAATTCCATTTTACTCATATGTTACTGTCTTCCCATCTGTTTTAATGTGAGCGAAATAAGCTGTTCAACAGGCAAGGCGCTGTCGAGTGTTGCGAGTACGGGCGAAACATCCGAAGGAGAATAACCCAAAACTCCGAGTGCCTCGATTGCTTTCGGAACATTTCCCGTTGAAACATTCACGCTGTTCTGTGCCGCCTGTGCAAAGGAACTGTCCTCTTTAGCCGCTTTTGCAAGCTTGTCCTTGAGTTCAAGAACAATTCTCTGTGCAATTTTTTTGCCTATTCCCTGTGCTCTTGTAATTGTTTTGAGGTCATCGGAGGCAATCGCCATTGCAACCTGTTCGGGACTGAGCTCCGACAAAACCGCAAGTCCTGCCTTTGGACCTACACCGCTTACGCTGATGAGGTTTTTAAAGGTTTCAAGCTCTGCCTTTGTTGCGAAGCCGAAAAGGTCAACCGCATCTTCCCTTACATTAAGGTAGGTGTAGAGCGTTACCTCGGTGTTAAGCTTTACGGCTTTGAGTGTGTTCATTGTTGTCTGGCACATATAGCCGACACCGCCGCACTCTACTACCGCCGCATTTGATTCTATTGCAATAAGTTTTCCTCTTACGGAATAAAGCATATTTAAAGTCCCTTTCCGTACATTACTCTTCTGAGCTGTGAGCCTGCCGCCTGTGTGTGACAGATTGCAATTGCAAGTGCGTCACAGGTATCATCTGGTTTCGGGATTTCTTTCAGCTTTAAAAGCCTTGCGGTCATTTCCATAACCTGTGGTTTTTTAGCCTTGCCGTATCCCGTTACAGCCGTTTTGACCTGAAGAGGAGTGTACTCAAAGATTGGTATTTTAAGTTTTTGTGCCGCAAGCAGGGTTACTCCCCTTGCCTGAGCAACATTGATAGCCGTTTTCTGATTGGTCTGAAAGTAAAGTTTTTCGATTGCAAGGGCGTCGGGGCGACATCTGTTGAGAATAGCATAGGTTTCGTCATAGATGTACTCAAGCCGTTTGTTAAAATCAGTTCCGGCAACGGTTTCAATTGCACCGTAACCGAGAGTTTTATATGTATTCGATTGAAAATTGATTGCTCCCCAACCTACAATGGCATATCCGGGATCAATTCCAAACACTACCAAAACAATACCTCCGAAAAAATCCAAAAATGGCATAATAACATAGCTTAAAACATTATAACACACACAACTTTATTTATCAATAAAATTATTCGTTAATCTGCGTATTCCGCTCAAAATGTACATAAGAAACTTTGAACGGCTGATTTACTCGGTTTTTTGCGTGTTATCGGCACGGCTGAGCGTGATTTTTGAACCGTTGTATGACAAATCAAGCTTTTTTCCGTGGGGAATATATTCAAAGGTGTAGTTTCGGAAAAGTTTCGGCACAAATATAACAAGCGTTGTATCATCGGCAACATATTTTCCGCAAAGCTCCGCCTTGTCTTTTCCGCTCATCATAATAAGAGACGCATTTTCACCGTCAAACGAAAGGTTTATCTTTCCGCCGCCGTCAAGCTCTGCACTCCAGTCTGTGCAGGTAAGCTCGTTTTGATATCCCGATGTGTCGGCACTGCATGAACAAAGCAGAAAACATAAGCAGATTAAAAGCAAAATGACAAATTTCTTCATAAAAACCGCCCTCACAGGTATATGATATTATTACAGATTATTCATGGAATCAGAAAATTAGTACATATACCGTTGACGGCAGAAAACGAAATTTACAGTTTTGTTATAATTCTTGAAAAGCATAATTGTTTTGTGTATATTGTATGGTGTGATTTTATGGAAAATTTTAAAAACGAGAACACGGAGGGATTGTTTTGCAACATGAGATAACCGAAAAGCATAATGTTTTTGAAGAAAACGGAGAGGTTATGTGTGCAGGCTGGGCAAGAACGCCTGTACCAGCCACAAGATTGAGGCCAGAGATTTGTACAATCTGGTGCTGAAGGATATACAGGAATTGGCGGAGCAGGCCATGAAGGACGCCGATGCGTTCTACCAGCGGCTCAGCAGCCGGATGGAGCGCCGGTATCTGGTGGACGCTTCCCAGACAGAGAAGGAACGGAAACGGCTGGAAGCCCGGAATCAGGAAATTGACGGGATGTTTTTAAGCCTGTACACCGATAAGGCCAAAGGCATCCTGACCGAACAGCGGTTTATGAAGCTGACGGCGGCGCTGGAACAGGAGCAGGAAGCCAACCAGAAGCGCCTGCACGATCTGGCGATGATGCAGAGCCGGGCGGACGCACAGGAAAGTGAAGTCCGTACCTTTATTAAGGAAATCCGGCGCTATGCCGCCATTGAGGAACTGGACGAGTCCGTACTGAACCGGCTTATCAGTAAAATCCTGATTGGCGAGGTTAAGAAGCTGGACGGCCAGAAGGTGCAGGAAGTCAGAATTGTTTATAACTTTGTCGGGGAAATCCCGGAGATTGCAGCGTAAATAGTTTGCCCCATCTCTCAACCACTGAGGGATGGGGCTTTTGTTGTGGATAAAGCGATTTGTCTGAACGATAGTATTATCCCATATAATCCGTTCGCAGTGCTTCTACCAGATCACATTTCAGAATTTTCTTGCCACCCAGGTAATATGCCAATGCGACAAAGCCAAAAAGTGCCGCGATAAAAAGCAGGATAGGAACAATGGGAGCCACTGCTAAAAATTCCATTGGATTCAGGTAGCTTGCCGTTATCATCAACCACACAAACACAACCGTAATCGGTAACGTGATCAGAACGGGGCGACCCGCTATCACGAGGGCCTCGATCCAAAACATTTTTCGCATACCTTCCGGCGTCATGCCAATGGACATATATCTCGCAAATTCTCTTTTCCTTTGCCGGATAAATCCCAGCGTGTTGGAAAATACGTTAGCGATCCCGATGAAGGCCAGCAACACACACAGCGCCCCAATTATCAGTTTGTATCCGTTCAGCATGGCATCGTTGTCTATCTTTTCCTGAACCCGGTTTTCCACCTCGAAAGAAATGTCATGCCCCAGCACATTCGTCAGCTCGGTTTCAATCATACTCAGTTCTGTCAGGGTTCTTTCTTTTTCTGAGAGAATGCGGATATAGGTATCTGGTTCAGCATTTCCAATCGTCTCTTCGATTTGTTTCCATGTGGAAAGGGACACAAATTGAACTAAAGCATAGTTATCATATTCTTCTCTCAAAACCGGCGGCTCCTGTGTAAAGCCCAAAACCGGAATTCCCACAGTTGCAGCCGCATCTTCCGGGTTTTGTAAAGTCATCGTGTCCTGGTTCTCTGACAAAAATGGAACATATTCTTTGTATCTGAAATTGCTGTTTATGTTGTCCCAAATACGATTCAAAACAACGCTCCCGTTTTCCGCTGAGGAAACGCCGATCTGCTCACAATACGTGGCAAAGCTGCTGTCGTCCATGATTACAATAGGAGCCTGAATGGTATAAATCCCATCTGCCATACTGACATCACTTCCGGCGACTGTTTCAAGACCACCCAGACTTTTTACTTCTTCGCTGACAGCGTCTGCCCCAATAGAACAAACGGCGTTTGCCTTTTGATAAATCACACTGTCTGTATCAGGCAAAGCATGGATTTCATCCGTATGAGAGAAGTCCTCGATCTTTGTGTCCTCAAGCGTTGCCATCACATCCCAGGCATCCTGGTAGCGTTCAAAATAGGTATGGTTTGTACTGATTCCAGAGAGAGTAAAAAAACTCAGCATAAGGGCGAAGCCCAAAAAAGAAAGGGTCAACGACAGCGTGGCGGTTCGCAGAGATTTCTTCTGTGCTTTCAGTGCATTCCCGGCAAGTTCCCCTTCGGTTCCAAATAAAAGCGCAAGAATACGGGACTTTTTTCTCCGTTTTAGCTGTAATTCTCCCGTGTTTTTTATGGCTTCCAGTGGGGTCATCTTGCTCAATTTCCTGGCTGGCAGCCAGGCAGAAATCAGTACCGTCAAAAACGAGGTTAGAATCGTGACTGCAAACACCAGCGGATGATAGGCAAAGGCAGCTTCATGTCTGCCGACAATACCATCGGCGAGAATATTGACTGCCTGGATGGCTCCGAAGGTCAAAGCGATTCCGACAAAGCTTCCGATCAAAACAGGAATCACACAAAGCATCGCCGCTTCCTGTAAAAGACAGGTGCGAATTTGCCCCGGCGTCGCCCCAATGCTGGAAAAGATGCCAAACTGATGGACACGGGCATTCATAGATACAGCAAACGAGTTATGAATGATTAAAATCAAAGACACCGACACAAGCAGGAGTACAAAGAGATAAAAAGCCATCAATAAGGGCGGATTGCTGTCCTGCGGATCGTTGATGAAATAACTTGACAGCAGTGATTCATGATACGATACGGAAGTTTCCGGAACACCTAACTGCTGGGCGATAAGAGGCATATCCTGATACACAGCCCTCATGTTATCAAAGCAAATATCAACTACAAGAGTTTGATCGTCTGATAAATCCTCATTGATTATAGCCGTTTTTACATTGGCGAAATTCTCAATCTCGGACACTTTATCTTCTTCAAACGCCCCGCTGATGCGTCCCTGCCAGTTTCCTTCTTCTAAAACAACAGATTCTATTTCATAATTCCAGAAGTTATAAAACAAACCGCACAGCAAAGAAAGAAACAGGGCAGAAATAAACGCCGCAACCAGAACGGATACGCTGGAAGCCCGATTCTTTTTGATGAATCCTATCGAATAGTCTTTCCACATATTCTTACCTCCGTTTCTGATCGCCGACAATTTTCCCGTCCTCTATGGTAATAACGCGATCCGCCTCCAATGCGATCTTTTCATCATGGGTAATCAAAAGAATCGTCTGTTCCAGGTTACGGTTAGATAATTTCAGCAAATCAATAATTTCCTCTCCGTTTTTCCGATCCAAGTTGCCGGTCGGTTCATCTGCAAGCAACAGCGCCGGGCGATAGATCAAAGAACGGGCGATAGCAACTCGCTGCT
>OLGA01001665.1_pt1 | contig 17010 bp, 15 predicted proteins | sample 1604881 | NCBI WGS metagenome assembly OLGA01 (sample SAMEA3888896, study PRJEB22519) | human gut metagenome | biome: human gut; feature: human-associated habitat; material: faeces | place: Denmark | collected 2009 | reverse complement strand
TTTCGTCGATGCCGAAGGCCTCTACAAGATCGGAATATTCGTCCTAGATGGCGTTGACCTTTTGGGAATAGAGGTGGTAGAGTTTGTGATGGGCGGGAAGCAGCACCAGATTGGGGCATTTCTTCTTGGCCTGCCAGATGGTCTCAGCGGTTTTGACGCCGAACTGCTTGGCCGGTTCGTTTTTCGCAAGGATGATCCCGTGACGGGAAGCGGGATCTCCGGCTACCGCCGTGGGCACCTCCCGCAGCTCCGGATGAGAGAGCAGCTCCACGGAGGCATAGAAGCAGTTCAGGTCACAGTGAAAAATAACCCGGTCCATGTGCACCTCCTTTCTGGATGATTATGGGGTGATCCGGAAATTGTTATGCTTTATTCTTGATCGCTTTTAAAATAAATCCCCCCATAATTGCGATTGGAATGGAAACAGAGAGCGAGACGGGTTCAAGAAATGCGCCCAATATTCCACCTAAGATTGTACAAACAACGGCAAGAACAATCATATCAGACCTCCATAATTTTCAAGACATATTCAGTGCGGTGAAATCTTATATTGTGCAGCATGAGTTTGTTTTTGATTGGATAAGAATAAGTATAGCGCATCTGTTCGGAATTGAAAAGAGCAAAGAAAGAGGACAGCGGATTTCCGCTGTCCTCTTTGTGTATGTGCGAGCAAAACTGTAAGCCGGGTTCTGTATCTGACAGTCATCTATCTCGACGCACCGTTGCCGGTACGCTCAAGCCACCCCGGAAGCGGCCGGGCCGGCCTTGGGGCGTGAAGCCCCTGCTTCCATACCGGTGTTGCTCCGAATAGAGTTTACAGCAATGGACTGTTCCCAGCCATTGAGTGCGCTCTTACCGCACTTTTCCACCCTTACCTCGTCATCACAAGCTCAATATCCTTTCGCATCCCCCGTCTTACCCCCGTAACTCCGAAAAGAACCCAGCAAAGCGGTTCTTTTCGGAAGAGGAGGCGCAGCGGAATGAGTGCGCCGTGCCGCGTGCGGCGCGGCAAAGGATATGAAGCTTGCGACGACGAGGCGGTATCTCTCTGTTGCACTTTTCCTGAAGTCGCCTTCGGCGGGCGTTACCCGTTATCCTTGCCCTGTGGAGCCCGGACTTTCCTCATGAACAGGCTTTCGCCTTGTCCCCGCGACTGTCTGGCTTACTCGCACAAATATTGTACCCGACCCACTTCGGAAAGTCAACCGATTTTTGCGGAAATTGATTGAACCCCGCCCCGGAATGCGGTATAATAACCGGGTCAGATACGATAAGGAGGTTCATCCTATGACTTTGCAGGAATATATCGCCTCTCTGCGAGGCAGGACCGTGGCCGTTATCGGCATCGGCGTCAGCAACACGCCGCTGCTGCGTCTGCTGCTGCGGGAGGGCATCGCCGTCACAGCCTGCGACCGCAGCGACCGGGCGAAGCTGGGCGCTCTGGCGGAGGAGCTGGAGGCCGCCGGAGCCGTGCTGCGGCTGGGCGACGGGTATCTTCAGGACCTGGACCAGGACGTGATCTTCCGCACCCCGGGCCTGCGGCCCGACGTGCCGGAGCTGGAGGCCGCCCGGGCCAAGGGCAGCACCATCACCTCCGAAATGGAGGTGTTCTTTGAGGTCTGCCCCTGCCCCATCATCGCCGTCACCGGCTCCGACGGCAAGACCACTACCACCACCATCATCGCCGAGCTTCTGCGGGCGGCGGGACACACCGTCCATGTGGGCGGCAACATCGGCCATCCCCTGCTGGCGGAGGCCGATACCATCCGGCCCACGGACTGGGCCGTGCTGGAGCTGTCCAGCTTCCAGCTGATGACCATGACCCACAGCCCCCACATCGCCGTGGTGACCAATCTGGCCCCCAACCACCTGGACGTTCACAAGAGCATGGAGGAATATATCTGGGCCAAGGAGAACATCTTCCGCCACCAGCAGCCCGGCGACATCGCCGTGTTCAACCTGGACAACGCCATCACCCGGGAGCTGTCCGCCCATGCCCCGGGCCGTGCCCTGTATTTCAGCCGCCGGGAGGAGCCGGAAAACGGCGTGTTCCTGCGGGGCAACGCCGTGATCTCCCGCCGGGACGGCCGGGAGCGTCAGATCATGACCACCGAAGACATCCGCCTGCCCGGCGTCCACAACGTGGAGAACTACATGGCCGCCATTGCGGCGGTGGACGGTCTGGTGCCGGACGACGTGATCCGCACCTTTGCCCGGACCTTCAACGGCGTGGAGCACCGCATCGAGCTGGTGCGCACCTGGCGCGGCGTCCGGTTTTACAATGATTCCATCGCCTCCAGTCCCTCCCGCACCATCGCGGGCCTGCGCTCCTTCAAGGAGAAGGTGATCCTCATCGCCGGGGGTTATGACAAGCACATTCCCTTCGATGTGCTGGGCCCCGAGGTGGTGGAGCACGTGAAGCTGCTGATTCTGTGCGGCGCCACGGCAGATAAAATCCGGGCCGCCGTGGAGCAGGCCCCCGGCTACCGGCCGGGCCATCCGGAAATACTGGATGTGACGCCGTTCCAGCGCGCCGTGGAGACGGCCCGGGATCGGGCCGTCCCCGGGGACGTGGTGACCCTCTCCCCTGCCTGCGCCGCCTTTGACCAGTTCAAGAACTTCATGGAGCGGGGCAAGACCTTCAAGGCCATCGTCAACTCCTGGCAGGAGTAACGGCCGCTCTCCCTGCGGCATATATTGACCCATAGGGGGTGTGTGCCGTGAGAAGAATGCGTTATCTGCGTCTCACCGGACGGCAGCGGCGGCTGACCTGGCTGGTGCTGGCGGTCCTGCTGACGGCGGGCCTGGGCTGCGCGGCGGTGCTGCATATGCGGCCCATCATCGTCAGCCTGGCCACCGCGCGGGTGTCCAACGCCGTCAACCGCATCGTGGTGGACGCCGTCCGGGACGCCATCGACAGCGGCCAGGTGGACTATAACGTGCTGATCCACCTGGAAAAGGACGAAACCGGCCGGGTGGCGGCTCTGGAGAGCAACATGGCGGCCTTTAACCGTCTGCGGTCCCAGATCGCCGACGAAATTCTCCGGCGGCTGTCGGAGGTATCCACCAGCGAGCTGTCCATCCCCGTGGGAACCCTCACCGGCTCTACCCTGCTGGCGGGCCGGGGACCCTGCATCCGGGTGCGGATGCAGGCGGTGGGCTCCACGGACGCCAGCCTCCGCAACGCCTTTTCCGCCGCCGGTATCAACCAGACCCGGCACCAGATCCTGTTGAGCGTGGACGTGTACACCAGCATTCTCCTGCCGGGCTTCACCGCCTCCACCAAGGTCAGCAACGAGATCGCCGTGGCGGAGACCGTCATCGTCGGCTCCGTGCCGGAGACGTACACCTACTTCAGTACCACGCCCGATGAGCTGGAAGATACCGCCCGGGACTATATCATGAACAAAGGATAAGTGAAACATGGACTATAAAACCGAGATGAAGGAGCTGCGGGACACCCTCAACGCCCACGGCTACCGCTATTATGTGCTGGACGCCCCCACCATCAGCGACTATGAGTACGACCATATGCTCCGCCGCCTGGAGGACCTGGAGCGGGAGCACCCGGAGGAGGTGACTCCGGACTCCCCCACCCAGCGGGTGGGCGGCCCGGCCCTGTCCCAGTTTGAACAGGTCCGCCACGACGTACCTCTGGAGAGCCTTCAGGACGTCTTTGACGGTGAGGAGGTCCGGGATTTCCTGCTGCGGGTGGCGGAGACCATGCCCCAGGCGGAATACAGCGTGGAGCCCAAGGTGGACGGCCTGTCCGTGGCCCTGGAATACCGGGACGGCGTGTTCGTCCGGGGGGCCACCCGGGGCGACGGCCAGGTGGGCGAGGATGTGACGGAGAATCTGCGCACCATCCGCTCTATCCCCATGACCCTGCCGGAGAAGCTGCCCCGTCTCATCGTCCGGGGTGAGGTGTATATGTCCCGCAGCGTGTTTGAGAAGCTCAACGCCCGCCGGGAGATCGAGGGCAAGCCCCTGTTGGCCAATCCCCGCAATGCGGCGGCAGGCTCTCTGCGGCAGCTGGACCCCAAGATCGCCGCCCAGCGGCAGCTGGACATCGCCGTGTTCAACCTCCAGCTGGCCCAAGGCCGCAGCTTCACTACCCACACGGAGACCCTGGATTATCTCCGCTCCCAGCACTTCAAGGTCATCCCCTATCGCCTGTTGCGTACTCATGCCGATATCATGGCGGAAATCGACCGCCTTAACGACACCCGGATGGAGCGTCCCTTCGACATGGACGGCGCGGTGGTGAAGCTCAACGACCTGGCAGACCGGGAGACTCTGGGCAGCACCGCCAAGTTCCCCCGCTGGGCCATCGCCTATAAATATCCCCCGGAGCGCAAGACCTCCCGCATTCTGGACATCGTGGTCCAGGTGGGCCGCACCGGGGTGCTGACGCCCAAGGCCCAGCTGGAGCCGGTGCGCCTGGCCGGGACCACCGTCACCTTTGCCACCCTCCACAACCAGGACTATATCACCCAGAAGGATATCCGCATCGGCGACACCGTGGTGGTGCAGAAGGCGGGAGAGATCATTCCCGAGATCGTGGAGGTGGTAACGCAGCACCGCCCCACCGGGGCGGTCCCCTACTACCTCCCTCAGACCTGTCCCGTGTGCGGCGCACCGGTGGAGCGGGACCCGGACGGCGCGGCCCTGCGCTGCACCGGCGCGGAATGCCCGGCCCAGCGCCTGCGGAACCTGACCCATTTCGCCAGCCGGAACGCCATGGATATTGACGGTCTGGGCCCGGCGGTGCTGAATCAGCTCATCGAAAGCGGTCTGGTAAAAACCGCCGCCGACCTGTACGACCTGACCGCCGCCGACATCGCCCCCCTGGAGCGCATGGGCGAGAAGTCCGCCGCCAACGCCGTGGCCGCCATCTATAAAAGCCGGGACAACGACCTGTGGCGTCTGATTTTCGCCCTGGGCATCCGGCAGGTGGGCGAAAAGGCCGCCAAGGTCCTGGCCCGCCGCTTCGGCACCATGCAGGCCCTGTCCCAGGCCACGGAGGAGGAGCTGACCTCCATCGACGATGTGGGCCCCATCACCGCCGCCTATATCCGCCAGTGGATGGAAAGCCCCCAATCCCGGGACCTGCTGCGGCGTCTGGAGGACGCCGGGGTCAATATGAGCTGTAAAGAGGAATTGGTTGACAATCGTTTTGCCGGAATGGCTTTCGTCCTCACCGGAAGCCTGGAGCGCTTCACCCGGGAGGAGGCCGGTCAGATGATCGAGCAGCGGGGCGGAAAGTCCGCCTCCTCGGTGTCCAAAAAGACCAGCTATGTGGTGGCCGGGCCCGGCGCGGGGTCCAAGCTGCGCCGCGCCCAGGAGCTGAACATCCCCGTCCTGACGGAGGACGAGTTCCTGGAGCTGCTGAAATAAATAATTCTCACCAATATAATAATTTTTATGTAAAAGTCATGGAGCCAGTTACCGGCTCCATGGCTTTTTGTTTCTTTCCACGACTCCCGATTGGATTTTACGGAAAAATTCAATGAAATCATTTGTTAAATCATTGACATCTCAATTCAAAGTGCTAAAATGAAAAATGTATGTATAGGTCGGACGGCGGTCTGTGTGGGGCCGCCGCAAAAATGTGTGAGGAGGAACCTATATGAGCAAGCTCCTGAAAATCTGTGACGGCAACGAAGCCGCCGCCTATGTTGCCTATGCCTTTTCCGAGGTAGCGGGCATCTATCCCATCACCCCGTCGTCCCCCATGGCGGAGAAAACCGACGAATGGGCCGCCAACGGAAGAAAGAACATCTTCGGCCAGACCGTCCGCCTGGTGGAGATGCAGTCCGAGGCCGGCGCCTGCGGCGCATGTCACGGCGCACTGGAGGCCGGCGCTCTGGCCACCAGCTTCACCGCTTCCCAGGGCCTGATGCTGATGATCCCCACCATGCACCGCATCTCCGGCGAGCGTCTGCCCGGCGTGCTGCATGTGGCGTCCCGCACCGTGGGCACCCACGCCTTCTCCATCTTCGGCGACCACAGCGACGTGATGAACTGCCGCCAGACGGGCTTTGCCATGCTCTCCAGCGGCAGCGTCCAGCAGGCCGCCGACCTGGCCGCCGTGGCCCATCTGTCCGCCATCCGGGCCCGGATCCCCTTCCTGCACTTCTTCGACGGCTTCCGCACCAGCCACGAGATTCAGAAGATCGACGTGCTGAGCTATGACGAATACGCCAAGCTGGTGGATTACGAGGCCCTGGCCAGATTCCGCGCCAACGCCCTGAACCCCGAGGATCCCCGGATGCGCTCCCTGGTGGATAACCCCGATATCTACTTCCAGCTGCGGGAGTCCAACAACACCGACTATGCCAACCTCCCCGACGTGGTGGAGGACTACATGGCCCAGATCAGCCGCCTGACGGGCCGGGAATATCACCTGTTCAACTATTACGGCGCGCCTGACGCAGAGCGCGTCATCGTGGCCATGGGCAGCGTGTCCGGCTGCGCCCAGGAGGTCGTCAATTATCTGAATGCCAAGGGTGAAAAGGTGGGCTTCCTGCAGGTGCACCTGTTCCGTCCCTTCTCCCGCAAGCACCTGATGGCCGCCATGCCCAAGACCGTGAAGCGCATCGCCGTGCTGGACCGTGTGAAGGAAGCCGGTTCCATCGGCGAGCCCCTGTATGAGGACATCTGCGCCGCCTATATCAACGAGGCGGACCGCCCCCTGATCTTCGCCGGACGCTATGGCCTGTCCAGCAAGGACACCACCCCCGCCCAGCTGAAGGCCGTGTTCGACAATCTGCTGCTGGAGGAGCCCAAGAACCACTTCACCATCGGCATCGAGGACGACGTGACCCATCTGTCCCTGCCCGTGGGCGTCCCCCTGCTCACCGAGCCCGAGGGCACCATCAGCTGCAAGTTCTGGGGCCTGGGCTCCGACGGCACCGTGGGCGCCAACAAGAACTCCATCAAGATCATCGGCGAAACCACGGATATGTACTGCCAGGCGTACTTTGAGTACGACACCAAGAAGTCCTTCGGCATCACCAAGAGCCATCTGCGCTTCGGCAAGCACCCCATCAGCTCCACCTACTATGTCAGCCGGGCCGACTTTGTGGCCTGCCACAACCAGACCTATCTGACCAAGTACGACATCATCTCCGAGCTGAAGCCCCACGGCAGCTTCCTGCTGAACTGCGAGTGGACCGAGGACCAGCTGGAGCAGCACATCCCCGGCGACATTCTGCGCTATATCGCGGAAAACGACATTCATTTCTACATCATCGACGCCAATAAGGAATCCCAGGCCCTGGGTCTGGGCAACCGGTCCAACATGGTGCTGCAGGCGGCGTTCTTCAAGCTGGCTAATGTCATCCCCGTGGAGGACGCCGTGGAGCACATGAAGGCCGCCGTGAAAAAGACCTACGGCCTCAAGGGCGAAAAGGTGGTCAACATGAACATCGCCGCCGTGGACGCCGGCATCAACGCCCTGGTGCAGGTGCAGGTGAAGCCCGAGTGGAAGAACCTGTCCGGTGCCGCCATCCAGCCGCCCCGTGCCGATGTGCCCGACGTCATCAAAAATATCCTGGTGCCCATCAACGCCCAGAAGGGCGACGATCTGCCGGTTTCCGCCTTCCGCGGCATGGAGGACGGCACCATGCCTCTGGGCACCTCCCAGTATGAAAAGCGCGGCATCGCCACCCATCTGCCGGTGTGGGACAAGAGCGAGTGCATCCAGTGCAACCGCTGCTCCTTCGTGTGTCCCCATGCGGTGATCCGTCCGTATCTGCTGAACGAGGACGAGGTGAAGAACGCCCCCGCCGGTCTGGAGCTTACCGACGCCAAGGGTCCCCAGCTGGCCGGCCTGCGGTACACCATGGGCGTGTCCACCCTGGACTGCACCAGCTGCGGCAGCTGCGTGGCCTCCTGCCCCAAGAGCGGCAAGGCCCTGCGCATGGTCCCGGCCCACGAGGTATCCCTGGACCAGACCAACTGGAACTATCTGCAGACCATCCCCGAGAAGAATGACCGCTTCGACAAGTTCACCCTGAAGGGCAGCCAGTTCCGCCAGCCCCTGGTGGAATTCAACGGTGCCTGCGCCGGCTGCGGCGAGACCCCGTATGTGAAGCTGCTGACCCAGCTGTTCGGCGACAAGATGTTCCTGGCCAACGCCACCGGCTGCACCCAGGCCTGGGGCGCGGCCATGCCCTGCGTGCCCTACTGCAAGAATAAGGAGGGCAAGGGTCCCGCCTGGTCCAACTCCCTGTTTGAAAACAACGCCGAGTTCTCCTATGGTATGTGCCTGGCGGTGAAGCAGCTGCGCGCCGCCGTCACGGACTACGTCCATCAGCTGGATGACATGACCGAAAACGCCGCCGTCAAGGCCGCCATCGCCAAGTGGCTGGAGACCTATGACGATCTGGATGCCTCCACCCCCGCCACCCAGGAGCTGCTGCACCTGCTGGAGAGCGAGACCTTCTCCGCTCAGGAGCAGGCTCTGGTGGATGAGATCCTCAAGCGCCGCAAGGATATGTCCAAGAAGACCATGTGGATGTACGGCGGCGACGGCTGGGCCTACGACATCGGCTACGGCGGTCTGGACCATGTGTTCGCCATGGGCGAGGACGTCAACGTCCTGCTGGTGGACACCGAGGTGTATTCCAACACCGGCGGACAGTCCTCCAAGGCCACTCCCGTGGGCGCCGTGGCCCAGTTCCAGGCCAGCGGCAAGAAGACCAAGAAGAAGGACCTGGGCATGCTGATGATGACCTACGACAACGTCTATGTGGCCCAGTGCTCCATGGGCGCGGACCCGGCCCAGCTCATCAAGGCCATCCGGGAGGCCGAGGCCCACAAGGGTCCCTCCATCGTCATCTGCTACGCCCCCTGCATCAACCACGGCATCAAGAAGGGCATGGGCTGCGTCCAGCAGGAGATGAAGGACGCCGTGGCCTCCGGCTACTGGAACCTGTACCGCTACAGTCCCGAGACCCATAAGTTCACCCTGGACAGCAAGGAGCCCAGCATGGCCCTGTACGACTTCATGAAGGGCGAGGTGCGCTACTCCTCCCTGGAGCTGAGCTTCCCGGAGAACGCCAAGGTCCTGTTCGCCGAGGCGGAGGACGCCGCCAAGGCCAAATACGAGTCCTATAAGCGCCGGGCCGAGGATCAATAAGGCCGGGCACAATGCAGCCAGATAATCACAACGCCGGATAATTAAAAAGCGATAAGAACCTTTCGTTTTCAGAGAGCGGCACGGCTTCGGTCGCGCCGTTCTCTTTTGCGGCATTTATCCCGACAGAGGCTCCGTTCCCCGGGCATAACGGCCAAAAAACACGTGTGCTTTTTGGCATATACCACAATCTTTCCAAAAATACAAAAAGTCCGTTGCAAAACGGCTGCAACGGTGTTGTATATAGTAGGGGTGAGAGCTTCCCACCGCCATATAAGAGGAAAGAGAGAAAACATATGAAACCGTTCCGACACTTCGCCATCGCGTTCTGCGTGTGTTCCTTGCTTTGTATGCTGACGGCCTGCATGTCTTCAGTTACCGTTTGGCCTTCATTCGTTGATTTATCAAAAAAGGATGTCATCCTGCGGGTAGATGGAACGGAAACTGCCATGCTGTATTGGTACGATGCACCAAACGGCAATTACGAATGGAATGTTTTTCAGGCCCTCGACAATGGACAGGTCGCTCCCGTTCCTGTGCGTTACACCGATAAAGTGGCACAAATAGAGGACAACTTGTGCCACATAACAGAGTGCTTCGTTCCGGACTATGGAGACCACTATATTCACCTTACTTACATGTCGACAGATCAGGATCCGCTCCCATCCGTGTCAGACTCCGCATTTTCTACATTTTACTCCTACGAAATTGAGAATGGGGTGGCTCGAATGTATTGCTTTTTTGCCTACATTCCCGAATTCTCTGAAGGTTACACCGTGTATATCAACAAGGATGCTGTTGTGATAAACTGAACCAAGAAGGGAAAAAGTCGGCCAGGTTTCCATTCCGAGCTTTGATGGCCATCCTTTTTGCGTGATCGGGCTATGGCCGAACCATCACGGCAATCCAGGCTCGGGAATTTATATCAAAAGCGGGAATCCGGCAAGTCGGATTCCCGCTTCAACACATTTATCTTCCGCCCAGGTCCACCGCGTGGCGGACAAAGCTCATAGGCGGCACCGGATGGGGCAGCTGCATGGTAAACACCATCTGCGGCGTTTTCGGCTCCGTCAGCGGCAGCCCCTGGCTGTCGGTCATCATGGGGGCTGTCATGGTAAAGGGCTTGGTGTCCGGCCCCACCACCTCCACGGCGTCTCCGGCAGCAAACTTGTTGCGCAGGCTCAGGGTGGCCAGGCCCTCCGGCGTGCAGCCCATCACCACGGCGCAGATCTGCCAATCCCGGATGTACCGAGCGTCCTCATAGAACTGCCCCGGCTGGCCATAGAAAAATCCGGTGGAATAGTGCCGGTGGCTGACATGCTCCACCTCGTCCCGCCACACCGGGTCCACCGGCCGCCCGGCGGCCACGTCGTCCAGCACATGGCGATAGGCCCCGGTGACAATGGCGGCGTAATAGGCGGACTTGGCCCGCCCCTCGATCTTCAGGCAGTCCACCCCGGCGTCCATCAGGTCGTCCAGGTGGTCGATCATGCACATATCCCGGGAGTTCATGATGTAGGTGCCCTTCTCGTCCTCGAACACCGGGAAATACTCCCCGGGCCGCTTTTCCTCCATCAGGGCGTACTGATAGCGGCAGGGCTGGGCGCAGGCGCCCCGGTTGGAGTCCCGCCCGGTCATATAGTTGGACAGCAGGCACCGCCCGGAATAGGACACGCACATGGCCCCGTGGCAGAAGGTTTCCAGCTCCAGCGCCGGGTCCACCCGGCGGCGGATCTCCCGTATCTCGTCCATCCCCAGCTCCCGGGCCAGCACCACCCGCTGCGCCCCCAGGTCAAACCACGCCTGGGCGCAGGCGTAGTTGGCAATGGACTGCTGGGTGCTGATGTGCCGCTGGCACCGGGGGGCGTATTTCCCGGCCAGGGTAAAGGCCCCCAGGTCCGCCAGGATCAAGGCGTCCACCCCGGCGTCGTTGAGCTTTTCCAGGTGCTCCGGCAGCCGGTCCACCTCGCCGCTGCGGGGCATGGTGTTCACGGTGGCGTGGACCTTCACCCCGTGCCGGTGGGCAAAGTCCACCGCCCGGGGCAGCTCCTCATCGCTGAAATTCCCCGCAAAGGACCGCATGCCGAAGGACGTCCCCGCCAGATATACGGCGTCCGCCCCGTACAGCACGGCCATCTGCAGCTTTTCCCAGTCCCCTGCCGGAGCCAGCAGCTCCGGTTTTTTCCGCTCCGCCGTCATCCGAACTTCCGCAGATTGGCGTTGTGCTCGGACAGGGTGCGGCTGAACACATGCCGCTGGGTATCGGGATTGAGCACATAGAAATAGTAGTTGGTCTTGTCCGGCTGCAGGGCGGCCTGGATGGAGGCCTTACCGGCGTTGGCGATGGCCGTGGGGGGCAGTCCCTGGTGGGTATACAGGTTATAGGGGCTGTCCAGGGTCTGATAGTCGTCCTCGGTGATCTCCCGCCCGGCGGCATACACCAGGGAGGCGTCGATCTGCAGCAGGTGGGCCGTCTCGCCCACGTTCTCCAGCCGGTTGTGGATGACAGAAGAGATCACGGCACGGTCGGTACCGTCCGTCTCCTTCTCGATCAGGGAGGCCATGATGACGATTTCCTTCAGGCTATAGGAAGAATTGGCGAGCAGCGGCGCAATATCCGGGTCGTCCATAATGCGGTCCTGGAAGTTGGACAGCAGGCGGCTCAGGGCTGAGTCGGCATTTTCCTTCACATAGAACTCGTAGGTATCCGGGAACAGGTATCCCTCCAGGCGGCTGACGCTGCCCAGATTTTCGTTGTCCACAAAGTCGAACTTGTCGAACACATGGTTCTTGGCGGACTCCTCCAGGGCTGCGGCGTCGGACACATCGTTCTCCGCCAGCAGCTGGATGATCTGCTCCACGGTATAGCCCTCGGGGATGGTGACGGTAACAGTGGCCGCCACGCCGCCGGTGGGCTGCATGGACTTGATGAGACAGTTGAAGTCCATGTCGGTGTTCAGCTCATACACGCCGGGCTGAATATAGCGGCTGGCGTGGAACACGGGGCTGGTGATCATGAACAGCAGCTTGGAGTTGATGAGCCCCGCCTTCTTCAGCTTGCCGGCCACCGTCCCCACGGAGTCGCCGCTTTCCACCTCGATGGTGGCGGTCAGAGGAGCCTTATTCAGGGCGCACACATCGTTGACAGCCAGCCAGCCGATACCGGCCAGCAGGAACGAGGCCACGATGACCCCCGCCAGATAGCCCAGCCACCCCAGGCGGCGCTTTTTCTTGGGCTTCGGTCCCTGGCCGGAAGCCTGCTTACGGACCTCCTGGGCATCCCATTTGGCCGTATCGGAGTTCTGATAATCGGACATATGATCGGTTCCTTTCTCTATTTTTTCCGCCGGGCACACCCGGACAAGATACGCCGGAGCCATCTCCGGCATAGAATAGCCCATACAGGAAACAAGTGAGGTGAATCGCATGTGCTTTGACAACAACAATTGCTCCTGCATCTGGCTGATCGTGATCTTACTGCTGGTGTTCTGCTGCTGCGGCAGCGGAACCGGATCCCGCTGCGGCTGCGGCAATGGAGGCGACGGCTGCTGCTCCTGCTGAGGGCCGTACATACCCTCGCCCGGAGGGGACGCGCAGGCGTTCCCTCCCTATTTTATGCCCTCCAGCAGGTCCCGGAGCCGCTCCATGACCTCCCGGTGGATGTCGTCCACGGAGCGGACCTGTCCGTCCCGGGCGCAGTCAATGCGGGTCCACCCGCCGTAGTCCACCACCATGGCGGCGCTCTCCCGGCAGGACCGCAGGTATGCCTCGTCCCGCTCGTGGATGTCGGCGGTGGTGTGGGTCAGCTGCTCCCGGCGGCGCATCATCTGCTCCGACAGCTCCGTGGGCACGTCCAGATACAGCACCCGGTCCGGCTCCGGCAGCCCCAGCTTCCGGTATTCAAAGTCAAACAGCCAATCCAGAAACGCCTGCCGCTCCTGAGGCGGCAGCTTGGAGGTCTGGTGCACGGCGTTGCTGGTGGTGTACCGGTCGGCGATGACCAGCCCCCCCTGCCGGTACCAGCCGCCCCAGTCCTGCTTGAAGGAGGCGTAGCGGTCCACGGAGAAAAACGTGGCGGCGGCATAGGCATTGACGTCCGCCGGGTCGGTGCCGAAGGCCCCGCTGAGATACAGCCGCAGCAGCGCCGAGGACTCCTCCTTGTACCGGGGAAATTCCAGCTTGCGGAAGGGCACGCCCCGGCTCTCCAGCTCCCGGCACAGAAGCGCCGTCTGGGTAGCCTTTCCGGAGCCGTCGGTGCCCTCGAATACGATCAGTTTTCCGCTCATCCTATGTTTCCTCCCCCGGCTCGACATATGCATTCAGGTTATTCTACCACAGCCCGGCCCTTTTGTCCATGAAAAAGTTTTCCGCCCCATCCGGAGGCCTCATCTATACATTTTCATTTTCCTGTACAGAATCCGTAAAAATCAGGTGACAAATCCGGACAAAGGCAGTATAATATAGACAAATCATCACCATTGACGGGGTGCAGAAAGGATGTTTTCGCATGAAAAAGCAGATTCTTATCACCATTGGCCGCGAATACGGCAGCGGCGGGCATGACCTGGCGGTCCTGCTGAGCCAGCGGCTGGGCATCCGGATGCTGGACCGGGAGCTTATTGACGAGCTCTGGAAAAATGACCCGGAAATGCAGCGGCTGGCCCAGGAGTACGACGAGCGGCCGGTGAACCGCATTCTCAGCCGCAAGATCAACGAATTTGACAACTCCATCCCCCACAACGTGGCCCAGCGGCAGTTCGACATGATCCGCCAGATCGCCGACAGCGGCGAATCCGCCATTTTCGTGGGCCGCTGCGCCGACTATGCCCTGGCCGGGCGGCCGGGCCTGCTGCGGATCTTCTGCCGGGCGGACCTGACCCAGCGGATCAAGCGCATCCAGCAGCGGCACAATCTCTCCCCGGAAAAGGCCGCGCTGCTGGTGGCCAAAACCGACCGGCACCGCCGGGTCTACTACCACCACCACACCGGCAAGTTCTGGGGCCACAGCTCCTGCTATGACCTGACGGTGAACACCAGCGTCCTGGGGGTGGAGAAAACCGCCGAAGCCCTGGAGGCGTATATCCGGGCATTTCAGGAGCAGGACTGACCGCCGCACATATTTTGATACAAAAAAGCACCGCCCGCAGGCGGTGCTTTTCATATGGTTCTTTTACTCGGCGGGATAAACAGAAACCTGCTTACGATCCTTGCCCAGACGCTCGAAGCGGACAACACCGTCGGCCTTGGCAAACAGCGTGTCATCGCTGCCGATACCGACGTTGGTGCCGGCGTGGATGTGGGTGCCGCGCTGGCGGACCAGGATGTTGCCGGCCAGAACGAACTGACCATCAGCGCGCTTGGGGCCAAGGCGCTTGGACTCGGAATCACGGCCGTTCTTGGTGGAGCCCATACCTTTTTTATGGGCAAAGAACTGCAGACCAATGTTCAGCATAATGCAGTACCATCCTTTCTATGAGATGATTGCGGGGGAACAGGAGGGTTTCACGCCTCCATCACTTCAATGTTTTCCGGATACTCGTCGTGAAGCTGGGCCAGATACACCATCAGCCCCGTCAGAAGATTCTGGCAGGTGTTCTCCGCCATGGGAGCCAGGCCCCCGGGCAGACGAAAGGAGATGGCGGCGTCCTGCTCCCGGACTTTCACCGCGGCACACAGGCCCATCACGTCATTGATGGTGGCTTCTACCAGGCGCACGGCGCTGGTAACGGCGGCGCAGACGATGTCCTCACCCTCTGCGGCGAAGCCGCTGTGTCCCTGTGCATCGAAACCGACGATGCGGGCTTCCTCTGTCAGGAATGTAACGGTCGTCATGCTGTCACTCAGAAGGAGATCTTGCCGATTTCCACCTTGGTGTAGGGCTGACGATGACCCTTGCGGACCATGCTGCCCTTCTTGGGACGATAGGTCAGGATGTTGAGCTTCTTGCCCTTGCCGGTCTTGACGACCTTGGCAACAACGGAAGCGCCCTCAACAACGGGAGCGCCGACCTTGACAGAGCCCTCCTCGCCAACGGCGAGAACCTGATCGAAGGTGACTTCGGTATCGTCGGTGAGCGTGGCCATCGACTGGCCGGTGGGTTCGATGTTCCAAGGCACCGTGGTCAGATTGGAAATGGAGACCAGCACGCCAATCAGGATAATGAAGATGGGCAGGCTGACCATCAGCCGGTGGGTGCTGGTCCACGGCTTGGATCGAACAGTCAGGCGATGCTCTTCTTCTTGCGGCACGTGCGCTATTGTAATCTGACCGCGATATTTATGCCGAGGGCCTATTCGGCCGAATCAGTGACCGGGGTGCTGGATTGGGACCACGACCGGGCCGGTGGAATTGACGGGGACTTGACCGTCGGCCTCCATTTGGGCGGCGATATCGTTCGCTATGGTGAGCAGCGTGTCGACGATCTGGTCTTCGGGCACGGTCTTGATGACCTTGCCCTTGATGAAGATCTGGCCCTTGCCATTGCCGGAGGCCACGCCGAGGTCGGCTTCGCGTGCCTCGCCCGGACCGTTGACGATGCAACCCATGACGGCCACTCGGATCGGCGCGGTCACGTCCTTCAGGCCTTCGGTGACGGCGGAGGCGAGCTGGATCACATCCACTTGGGCGCGGCCGCAGCTCGGGCAGGAGATGATGTCGAACTTGCGTGGGCGCAATCCCATGTATTCGAGCAGTTTGCAACCGACCTTCACCTCTTCGACGGGAGGTGCGGACAGCGAAACGCGGATGGTGTCGCCAATACCTTCGGCAAGCAGCGCGCCGAACGCCAGGCAGGATTTGATGGTGCCCTGCCAAGCCGGCCCTGCCTCGGTCACGCCGAGATGCAACGGCCAGTCGCCTTTGGATGCGAGCAGTCGATAGGTCTGCACCATGGTGATGACATCGTGGTGTTTCACCGAGATTTTGAAATCGTGGAAGCCCACGTCCTCGAACATGTGCGCTTCCTTCAGCGCCGATGCGACCAGGGCTTCGGGGGTCGGGCCACCGTATTTGGCATACAGTTCCTTGTCGAGCGAACCGGCGTTCACGCCGATGCGCAGGGAGATGCCGGCATCCGTCGCGGCCTTGCAGATGGACGGGCCGACCTCATCGAACTTGCGGATGTTGCCCGGGTTCACGCGTACCGCTGCACAGCCGGCATCGATGGCCTGGAACACGTATTTGCTTTGGAAATGAATATCGGCGATCACCGGAATCGGCGACTTCGCGCAGATTTCCGGCAATGCGTCGGCATCATCCTGACTAGGCACCGCGACTCTGACGATATCGCAGCCCGCCGCGGTGAGCTCGGCAATCTGCCGCAACGTGGCGGGAACATCGGCAGTGACCGTATTGGTCATGGATTGTACGGAAATCGGCGCTCCGCCACCAACCGGCACCGGGCCGACCATAATGCGGCGGGATGTGCGGCGCGGATGCAACGGGCTTTCACTGGTCAGGGCAATGGGGTCGCCGGTCGGGCGGAACGGCTTTTCGATTTCTGCCATAGGTTTCTTCTACTCGCAATTCTTGACGATGACGAACAATTCCAGATGCAGAGTTCGCTCACCTGCATCCAGTCACTGTTGACGGTTTATCAAATCATCGGCACGGCGTCGAGCTTCCCGCTCGACTTGACCCATTTCCTCCACGTCCTTGAACAGCGGGGCGCCACGCAGTTCGCCGTCCATCGCGTCGAGCACGGCCTTGACCGTGTCCACAATGCCCAGATATGGCAAACGATGATCGAGAAAAGCGTGCACAGCCTGTTCATTGGCCGCGTTCAGCACGGCGGTATGCTTCTCCGAAGCGGCAAGGCAATGCCGGGCAAGGGAAACCGCGGGGAACGCCTCATCGTCCAACGGCTCGAA
>OLGA01001663.1_pt1 | contig 17014 bp, 17 predicted proteins | sample 1604881 | NCBI WGS metagenome assembly OLGA01 (sample SAMEA3888896, study PRJEB22519) | human gut metagenome | biome: human gut; feature: human-associated habitat; material: faeces | place: Denmark | collected 2009 | reverse complement strand
GAATAGCTTTATGATAGAAAAAATAATGTCTAAACTTGGAATGGTCGTTTTATGGAGTTGCGTCATCATATATGGCGTATATATCTTTCTCCTTCTTTTCTTTACGAATATTATAGGGTTGGCAATCCTTGCCGTTTTGGCAATTATCGTCATTGCTTTCAAGCTATATCGCAACAGATATAAAATATTGTTCAAGAGGCGAGTCAAGATGCTTAGTAGGGTTTGCGAGAAGTCGCCCAATGATTCTCGGATTATGCCAGAAGAAAAGTTTACCGAATCTTTTGATTCTGCCAACTTCTTCATACAGTACAAGCCTGAGACGAAGGAGTTCTTTTTCAGCAGCTACTATTACCTTATTTTTCCTGATTACGTCGAGATTTGGAGCAAGGCGGTGAAGGAAGTCAAGATACTTGTCTCCAAGGAAGCCCCAGAAACAAAAGTTGAAGTGCATTCCGTAGGTCAGCTTGGCAAGTACTTCACGCTGATAATGTCTCCAAAGGATGCCAAGAAAAGTTTTTTGTTGTCCTTGGCTCATTTGTGCATCCGTCTGAGAAAACAACTTCCATGCAACAATAGAATATTGATATACAAGTTCTATTTCAAGATAAAGGTGTTCGACACGGTTTGCTATGGCGAGTTTGATTGCGTGAGAGTATCAAGGGCTATTACAATTTCTGCGGATGGCAACTATTGCGTAGCTAATGTCGAAATAGATGGTTGCTTTCCAGAAGATTTCATCAAACACAATCCTCCGATGTCCATTATCCTGCAATATGACTTGTATTCGATAGAAACCAATATGTTGGTTAGCAAAGAGGAATTCGATGCCTATTGGGAGAAATGCAAGGATTTATGCGAATCATAATCATTGGAGAACGGTGAGGAGCTATTTTATTTGAAAGATTCCGGGGCAACTGTTTGTTCTCTACGAGTTAAAAAACTTCTTATAAGTAACACTATCTCAAATGTCTCTTTTGAAGACTTGGATAAAGAGTGTAGTCTATACAAGAGTAAAACCACCTCATATAAAGCATCATGCAAATATCTTGTTTGAGATTATTGGATGAGATAAAAAGACTGCTATATCCACAAATTGCAGATATAAATTTCAATTTGTCTAAATAATAACTAAAAACAGCAGATACTTAAATATTTCTGCTTGATTATCAGTATAAAACACTATCTTTGTGCAATAAAAACGATAAAATATGAGCAATAAAATACCACAAGAAGAATGGACTCCTTTGCCTTTTATGGAAGGGGAACATGCCCTTTCAAAAATAGAATATAACGCTACTGATTTATTGGTAGAATTGGACTCGTTTAAGGAAAAACGGGTTACAAAAATTGTTTTTGCAAATGTGTTCTCATACAGAGTAACATTAGAGCATTTTAGGTGGGCGGAGTTTTGTCATAATCCAAACGTCTCGGCGACATTGGTCAATGTAAAAGAATCTCATTATATAAAATGGTTAGAAACTGCAGGATTAGAACAAATTTATGAATCAAAATTGGATTTGCGACATTATATGTTGCAAACTACAGAACACACAATAGATGTTGTGTTTCCAAGCGAATCCATAATAACAATAGATGGAAAAGAAATATGAAACAACCTCTTTTTACAATTAACAGCACATTCTCGGAAGAAGAAGTAGTGCGTTTCAACAAATATGTAATATTACATATGTTTCATTATGTAAGAAATGTCGTTATTTGCAATATAATACTACTGCTATTCACAGTGGGTATGATAGTAAATGATATTACTTCGGAAGACTTTCCTATAGGCTCAATAATGATGTTTTTAGTCATTATTATTGTCAATTGGTCTCTTTACAAATCGCCAATACAAAAAGCCAGAAAAGTTTATCGCCAAAATAAAACAATAAGAGATGCAATTTATATAGTTAAGTTCTATGATGACCATTATGTAGTGACATGCAATGAAATAGAGTCAAGTATTCCTTTCGATAAATTGTACAAAATAATAGAGACTGATACAAATTACTATTTGATGGCATCAAAGGTTAGTGGGACAATAATTTGTAAAGCTGATACCCCTAATGATTTTGATGCTTATATTCATAAATTTATAAACAGATAGTAGTATGTGATTTTTTACAACAAAATATTAGGTCAAATGGGGTTAATAATTTCTACTGAAGAAAAGTTTTGTTTATGCTATCTTTGTGGTAAATGCGTATGTTAGTATAAAATACGAGGTAGAAACTATAGATAATGATGCTATCATAAATATGGTTTACCAGATATTCGATACTGGTGTTACTATAAATTTTATTTGGTTTGCCATAAATACGATAATAATTTTGGGCTTGTATATAAAGCTTCGTCGTAAGTGAAAAATAATATGATTATGCAAAAGATTGCATAATGTTAAGTATTGAACTTGGAACAGAAATCCTAAAGCAAGGAACTAAATAAAAATTAATAATGAGATTTTGCGCGATATTAATACTTTCTGTGATTTCAATTCTAAACAGTTTGGAATTGAAATCACAGACTGTTGTAAACATTTTAAGTAATGGTTATAAGTTAGAGAGAAGTTTATTTCTACACGGGAAAAAAATCGGGGTATATAATAAAAAGGGTAGATTGATTAAATTGTCCACAGATGACAAAACGCGTCAAAAGATATTTTTAAATCAATCTAACAGCCTAACAGATTATGGAATAAAGCTAAAATATCCCGAGGTCATATATAAGGATGCATGTGTTATTGCTGATATTTTATCAAGTTATGCCCCAAGCGAAATCTTGTCATTTACAAAGCCAATAGGGGAACAAAAAAAGATTTCTATACAAAATATCAATAAGTATTACACATATCTTGATGCCAGTGTTGACTATGTGTTAAGTATTGAAATTATAGTCAAGGATTGTCTTATTACTCAATATAGTTATACATATAAGCCAAACATGTCTGACGTCATTATTTCATATACATGTGTCTTTACTTATGATAAGAATAATAGGGTCGTAAAATTAAAAAAAGAATATAGGAAACACTATGAAACAATAGAATTCATATATGAAACCAAATAAGACATGTTTCTTGCCAAGTCATATTGTGACTTTCGATGTATCGAACTTTGGGGTCGTCAGATGGAAGAACCATCTTCAATGTCCGATATTTCAAGTCTGCTACCTCCCAAGCTTGATGCTCTCGCCATTGGGTTAGGTTGCCCCAAATGGAGATGACAAGAGATAGAGCCAAGCATCCAATGAAAAGAAGAACATACTTTGAAGTTGGCTCGAAGCGATGAGTCACTACTTTCTTCAGAGGTGTGTTATCCATTGCGTGAAGTTTGTCCTGCACATTTTTTGATGTGGCATTCAGCTCTTGTTTCACATGATTAATGGTACACTGCGCATCACAACTTTGCGACACGCTGCATTGAAAGCAACTGCGACTACAAGACCGTAAGCGTACTGCTCGGTCATGCCAATATTACAACAACCCTTAATCTCTATGTTCACCCGAACATGGAGCAGAAGAAAAAGTGTATCACCAAGATGTTCAAGTCTTTGGGAAAATAAGACATTATACCTATATGAGCAAGAGAGTATGTAATAAACACACTCTCTTGCATCATTATTATCTACTACGGTATTTCCTTTTTGCCATAGCAGGTCGCATCATCGCAGCCGACACGGCGATGCACCTGCGCCACCAATAATCATCGTCTTCATCCTTGTCTCGTCCCCAACCAGAGCCAGGTGAACCGCCACCGCCACATGATTCTGCATAGGTTGTAGCTTCACGGATATATCCAAGCGAAAGAAGCATGGCGCAGTTGATGATTTGGCTACTGTTTCGCATCAAGTCGGAATAGCCAGACTCATTTAGAATTTCCTGCTGACGGTCGGTGAGCGTAGAGACAAGAGGCTCTAAGGAAGAAACGAGCATACTGTTGAAAGTGGCAAGCATATTTCTTTGAAGTTGAATTAACTGTAGGTCCCGGTCTTCACCAAGGACTTCTTGCATTCTGCTGTGCTCGTATTTCATTTCTGCAAGCCTCTGTTTGGCTTCTGTAATAGTAGCGTTGGCATCGTCAAGCATCTTTTGGCGGAGAGCAAGTTTTTCGTCTATACTTTCCATCTCTTTGCGTAGTTTTGACATTTGCATTGCCAAGTCTGCATTATCAACCCCGTCTTGCCCGAACTGTCGGGCTATGAGGTCTATCTGCTCTTGTACCTCCTCTTTACGAGTGTGCAGGTTGGCTATCATCGTGGAGATGCCTTTTAGTTTTATCTCAGCCCGATGTATCTGCTTCAACAAATCTTCTTTGGTTGTTTGCAAACGTGTAACCTCAGATATTAAGTCATGCCTGTATTCCGAAATGGAACGATGCCGGGCTTTTGTAACGGCAATATCATTGCCACGCTCCAATCCCCACTTCTGACCTACCTCCTTTTCCAGATCATCATGAAGCTTGCGGAAGATATTCGCCATTTGGTATTTGTCTTTTCCGAATACCGCACGCCACGATATTCTGCCACGCTCATTGTCCATCGGAATCACAGAGCAATGAATATGTGGATTTGTCTCATCAAGGTGAACGTAGAAGCCTACAATGTTGTCGTCGCCAAAACGTTTCGCCACAAAATCATAAACATCCTTTGCCCAATCCTCTATATCCTTTGTCCTGCAAAGATGAGAATTGTCCGCTCCTTTTTCAAGACTTACGTTCTGACTGCCGAAAGCTAAATTGAGCATCCGTTCACGGCTGCCACCAAAGACAAACTGGGCGAGAATGTTTTGCCTACGTCTGACATTCGGACGGTCGTTCGGGTCTTTGATGCCTCTTGATGCAAGACTCTCAGCCATCTTCTGTGCTATTGATTTTGACGTATCTATTGGTTGTATTATTCCACCTTTCGCCACTTCAAAATTAAGATGCTTTCTTGTAGGGTCATAATTTGAGAGACTGTCGGAAGCCTTCACACTCCACATTTTGTCATTCCAGTTACGCTGTTGTTCGTTGCTTTCTGCTTGTGTGATGCCACTGCTATTGGCGTGTATATCCATCACCTGTTTTCTTTCTGCCATATCTATTTTCAATTAAATTCTAACCGAGCTTGCTCCCCGAAGGAACCTCTATGAGGGGTTAGCCTAAAGCGTAAACGAAAGTTAACGCATATTAGGCTATGCGATTTATAAATCGTTTCCTCACTAAGTGTTCTCTTCAAAGCAAGAGCAAGCTCTTTTTTTATTCTTTTGTTGTTATGCCATGTTGTTTGCACATCCAAAAGAACGTGGCGATATTAACCTGTTGATAGTTCCTCCGAAGGAGGTCGGTAAACATCTTGTCCGCCTTAACAGCATTGTACTTTGCATTTTGCCGGCTGCAAATATGGAATAGTAATCTTCCACTCTCGCCAAGGGTTGCCAAGGCACACCCTACCTTCAACCAATCATCATAAGATGCTGTAATATCTATGCCGCATTGTTGTATTTTTCGACAGCAAACAGCCACCTCTGCAGATGTGTTCTCACCTTCATATATAAAGCAAGTCGGCAAGGATTTATGCTTTGGTTTTTCCACATAAACTCCTTCATACAATGTGGCGTTTTCATTTATGATAGGATGCTCGTCATACGACAAGCAACGCAATCGGGTGATGTCGCTGCATGCCGAATCTATCATTATCCCCATCTTTCGGAAATCAATCTGAAGTTGGCGGAATTGCTGCAAGTGCTTTTCGGGATAGCGTAATGGGATAACCAGGAACAATCCTTTGCCACTTACACTTAATGCACAATATGCTATTTGTGGAAGTACCGACAAGTCTTGTTTCAATATTTCCCAATCCAAAATGTCTGGATTGTCCTTAGCGTCAATATCCACACATATTAGTCCTGAATGTAGGGAAAGATTGTTCTTTGCTCTTGTTGGAGAGAATACGCCACTAATAGTAGCCTGTGGCAGACTACGTTTTAAGGCATTACGCTTCTCCTTGTCAAAGACAGCTCTCAACCTAAGTATATCATCCTTATATTCCTTACAGAAAAGGAATGTCCCTAAAGGCATTCTTGTCCCTGTATTGTCAGTCACTCCGTTATAAACGGATATATGAGTTTGAAAAATGTCCATAGTCTTTCATTCGTTTACAGGTTGCGGTTGCGCCATGAGTTTACATCCTCATTATCAGTTAGTTGAGACGTGTCGCAAGTGCAACCCCGCAACTTGGAGGCTTGATTTACGATTTTACTTACATATTGCCGTGACACCCCTATCGCATCAGCCAATTTCTGGATATTAAGTTTCTGGCGTTCCGTGCGCTTGACCAATTCCGCTATCAGTTGTGCTTTTGTCATTTCGTTTGACGAGTAGCCCTTCATCTGTTTCAACATCCTATAACCACAGTCCTCAAAGTAACGCATGCACTCTATGCTGTACCGTATTTCTTCTTCCGAAATTATCATTGATGTTGGCAATGCAAAGTATTGTCCTGCGCCAGCACTTTCTCCACAAGAAAGAATGTGGGTAATGGCACACCATTTTTCTATCTGTATTCTGATTTTGGAAAGGATGGATGCCACCCAAGGATCGGCATCTCTTTCCTTTTTTGCAGTTTCTTTATTGAACTCTGTGAGGAGAACCTTTGCTTCGGTACTTAACAATAGTTTCATATCTCCAATAGCACTTAATTTATCAGTCATTTCATACCATGCGGTTTTGTACATTTCATCAAGCACATTGTCCTTATATTCCTTCTCTGGAAGAACTTGTGGATAAACATACAGCCAACGCTGCACAAAGCCTTCGTCTGCCCATGAGGGTTTGAAGGCATTGGCAATGGCACGAGGTTGTATGCCCCCCAATATGCAAAGAAAAGGATTGGAAATCCATTGAGGTTCCTGTGTCTTACGGTCAACTGGGAACGGGGTTCCGTCGTAGATAGACAGGTAGTTGCTGATTTCACCACTTGAATTATAGCGGTTCATGTCATCAAGAAAACCTTTAATCTCATCACGATATAGCAACAGACCTGCCTTTGTATTGTCCTTGTCGGCAAGGACTTGATACAACCCTTCCGGAGTTACGTCCGAAACAATCAGCCTGTCTCTGACTGGTTCTTCACCGCCATTCTTCTTGTATTCACGATATTCCTCCTTGAATTTCTTTATGCGCAATTTTTCTTCTTTGAAGATGGGCTCCAACAGGGCTTTTATTGGAGCACTCTTGTTTGAACCGCTTGGAGCAACCACGCAAATCCAATGGTTGGGATTGTTGTTGTACTTGCCATCGAAAAGCTCTATATGTTTGCCACATATTGTGCTTACGATGGCATACACGGCTGCCGTTATGAAGTCACGGGAACACTCGAAGACCTCAGCATAACGATTGATAATCCCCTGCACCTCCAAACGCAATGCCCAAATGGGAATCTCGTGTGGTGGGGCTTCAAGAGAATGTGAAGTTATGTTTATCATAACGGCAGCTGCTTTGAAGGGTTAAATACAGCATCTATGTCAGATTTACGGTAAAGGGCTTTTCTTCCGACCTTTATCGGGGCAGGCCACACACCATTCTTTACGTTACGCCAGAGTGTCGTTTTTGAGACGTGATATTTGATGGCAACCTCATCGGCTGTCATATACTCATCTTCGCTATTAGCATTTCTGCTATTGTCCTCCTTCCATTCAAGGAAAAGTTCCTTCAGGTCGGCTATGTTCAAAACAACCTGTATTTGTGCGTTGTTTGAAAGTTCTTTAATATCCATTGTGTTCTGAATTTTTATTGTTATACATCTTGTAAATTTCACTTGTGTTCTCGAGAATTCACAAGCAAAATTATTACGCGCAATAGCGAAAGGAAGAAAAAACGTATGAATAACAACTGATTTAAGGGGCAAATAGTGGAATTGGTTCTAACGAGAAACATGAATAGAACCAAAGAACAAGGGCATACCATTGGTCAACATGACTATTGGTATGCCCTTAGCTTATGTCGGATTTTATGTTCTACGAGATTAAATCTCGCTTATCGTTTGCTTCAATATGTCATCATCTATCTGACGATAGCGGTTAAATGCCCGGCTGCCTTCAACGTGTCCGCTCATCTTGCCAACAATATTTGGGTCGCGCACGGCTTTGTAGGCTGCACCTACGAAAGTTCTGCGAGCCATGTGCGAGCTGGCAACATCACAAATGCGTTTCATTTCCGTTTCACCAGTAGTTGAATTGCGCACCGGAACTATTCTTGTTATGCCACATATCATGAGTATAGCCTTTATCGCATCGTTGTATTTCTGTGGACTTATAAAAGGAAACAATCTTCCGTCTTTATCTACCCCATTATATTTAGCCACCAACTTCAGCGCACATGGGTTTAGCGGTATACGTGGCTTTACTGGAGCATCTTCATCCGACGTCTTGCTTGGCACATACTCCAATATGCCGTCCGTGATGTTCTTTGAGGTCAGTGTACATAAATCTCCCACACGACAACCAACCAGGCATTGAAACACAAATATGTCTCGCTGCACCTCCAATGTCTTCAATGGAAATTTTGAGCAGAGTTTCTTGTGCTCATCATCCAATCCCTCCCATAATGCAGGAATGTCTGCGTCAGCCAATAGATTGCGCTCCTCTTTTGTCAAGTAGAATGGAACACCATACTTCTCCGTACCAATCTTTATGCCATCAAAAGGTCGGTTGGAAGTTCTTTCCGTCTCATAAAGCCACTGCATGAAAGCCTTGAATTTCTTTTTTAGCTTCACTATGGTATTTTCTCCACGGTTCTGTAATTTTGTGAAAGTATGCACTACATTGATTTCAACAGGGTATTGCTCCAATATTGATTCAAACTGTTTTGGGTATTTCTCGGATAATGTTTTCTCGTTGCGCAAGTAATTTTCAAAGCCCTCAATGTCCTTTCGGGTTATCTTGTCGATGTTCCATGCAAACTTTTCTCTGAGAACCTTGTTCTTAAACGCTTCATATCGAGCCAGATCACGCACAAGAACCCTAAAGGCTTTTGTATGGTCGTATGAGAAACGCTTTTTCTCCAAGTATTCTTCCGCCAAATCATAAATGGAAATTCTCTTAACTCCACGCTTTTTCTTCGGATTAACGACATTACCATGTTGATGAAATTTGCGCACGATTTTATCAAGCCAATCATCAGGAATATTTTCTTTATCTACCTTGACAAAGGCATCCATTATAATTGTCTGTAAATCCACCAACAATCGGGCTTGTTCTTTGTCATATAGAACATCTGGGGTAATAAGCCTATCAGTAATAACAACCTCACCTCTTGTTGTAACGACATATCTTTTTGCCTTTGCTTCGTCTTTGCAGACAGAAGTAATCTTGTCTGGAATATCAACTCCCTGCTTCTTGGTTGCAGCCCTATTTACAAAATATTTGAAATGACGAGGCTGTATGAATAATCCAGTCTTGACTCTAAAGTCAATCTTCTGACCTTGATAAAACCTTATCAGTATTTCACTGCGATGAGTTATTTTGTCCTCTTTTGAGGATAATTTCAAATCAATATTCGCCATAATACCTCTATTTTTATTTGTTTGCAAAGGTAATGGTAATATTTTCTACTTGCAATATTTTTGCCGAGTTTTTGCCGAGTTTTCTGTAATTTAATGATATTACTCGCTATTTAGTGAAATAACACTATTGTGTATTTATTTGATAATCAGCTGTTTATCGATTTCTGAAAATTTCAATAGATATTACTAAAATGTGCCTTTCAGGCGCACTATAAGAAAATCCTAACTGCTTGAATATGAGCAGTTAGGATTTTTACTTTCTATAAAATTGCCAACATTTTGCCAACATAATTCGTCGCTAATTTGTTGTGGTTGGTAAAGTTTATGTTGTTTTCCTCCGTATTTCTCATAATTTCATTGCATTTCACTTGACATCGCCCATATTATGAGTTGTCAAATGACACCCTATAGTCAGATAGATAAGCTCACATATTCTATAAATTGATATATACATCATCTATTTAATACAAAAATCACTATCTTACATAATAATTCAACACCTTTATTCGTTCCTCTAACAGGAAATCACTATTTTTGTACTTTCCAAATAATTATACGCAAATATGAGTAAAGATATAAACAGACTAAAGGTCGTCCTGGCTGAAAAGAAACGAACCAACAAATGGCTCGCTGAACAATTGGGTAAAGATCCTGCAACCGTCTCAAAGTGGTGTACCAACACCATACAACCGAATGTCGAGACATTGGTGGAAATCGCCAAATGTCTGAATGTTGAGATACAGGATTTGTTTTGGCCAATAAAAGACAAAGAGTAATATGAATATTTTTTCTTTCTTTTCAGGAGCAGGGTTCTTGGACTTGGGGTTTGAGCTACAAGACAATTTTAATGTGGTCTTTGTGAATGAGTTTCACAAGGCTTTTAATAACGTGTATCAATATGCACGGCAACAGATGGGAATTGCCCAGCCAATCTATGGTCATCATGTCGAAGACATAACGGAATACAGATGGTAAACACGATGAGAAGTTAACAAATCTTATAGAACTGGTAAATACATCAAAGCAAACAGACTTGACTGGCTTTCGAACTTCGGTATGTTCACAAGCAATATGCAGAATTCCAACCGATAAATACAACAAAGATGATAGTCCACACGTTTGTTGATACAACATTCGATAAGTTGGATGAATGTGTGATAATAGATAAACTTTAAACATATAGGACAAATGAGTAATTTTACATATGAGTTACCTAATGAGGTAATGTTCTTTCAAGCAATATTATCTGTGCTGAAAAATGACATGAATTATTCAGCTAATAATGCTTATGATATTTTTAAGGATGGCTATTGTGAAATTTCTGCATCAAGCAGTTATTCGCAAAAACGTTGGGATGCGATGTATACATCTGTGAATTTCTATATACCACAGGATAAGTATAGCAAAAATGCCAATGTGATCCAATCATTAAAGTCTTCATTGAAAAAAGTATGTGAAGAAGTTATGCCCCCTAACGCAGGGTATGATGTTATGGAAATACATATATCTCCTTCTTTGAAGGTTTCAAGCAAAGACCCTTTAAATGAAATTATTACAACCGCAAATCTTAGCAATCTGAATATTCTTTCTGAAGAGATAAAAAATAAAGGGATAGAAATGTCCGAATTATACGCATCTCTTTATTGTATAGAAAATTCTTTACGTGTTTTTATAGACAAGATTTTTATGGAGTCATTTGGGGAAGACTATTTTGAAAAGGCTACAATACCTAATGATGTAAAAAAAGGCATTATCATTCGCAAAAAAGAAGAATCGCAATATAAATGGCTACCATTACGTGATGATAAAGATATTTATTATCTTGATTTTATAGATTTGGCAAAACTAATTGTAAATAATTGGCAGAAATTTAATAAATATTTTCCAGACCAAGGATGGATCTCAACAAAGATGGATGAACTTTACAAAGTTAGGTGTCTAATTGCTCATAATAGTTATGTAGGTGAGGACGAAAAGAGTATGGTCTCTTTATATTACAAACAGATTGTTAAACAAATTTCCCAAACAGAATAATATTATGAGATGTGCTCATACAAAAATAAATTCAATGGTAGGAATGACATCTTTAGTGTTATTTCTATCTTCGTATATGCCATTGTTCTTATTGATTGCTATTAGGCAAATTATATCAAATTCCAATGTTGTCACTTGGAAAGGAGATTATATGCATTTAGTTCTAAATTTGTTAAAGAACTATGGTATGGCTATAATATGTATTTCTCTTGCATTGTATGGTCTATGGGGGACATATGTAACTTTTAAACATATAGGCGAGAAGGTGGAAAATGGAAATATAGTCAAGATTACTGAAATATCAAGTATGAATGATGAACCATTAGCATATGTGGCAACATACATAATACCTATTATGTTCAATGATTACTCAAACATTGCAGACAATATAACAATCTTATGTATCTTCTATGTGGTGTACAAATTATATATTCGCTCAAAATTGATATTGGTAAATCCTATGTTAAGTATGAAATACTCCATTTTCAACATAAAGTACGATGATGACACAGTCTCTCGACAAGGTATTCTTATATCAAAAGATAAATTTATAGAAGAAAATGATAGAGTTAAGATTTATAACGTAGGTTATCAACTTTATTATGGGTATAAAAGATAAAATTATGACGTTAGAAAATATATTAGAACTAATAGGAGAGTCTTATGCAAAGGACTCTAAATTGTACTTTGTTACAAGGGTTGTTAAACCAGGCGTAGCAAAGCGTTGTCGTGCAAAAGATAAATATTTATTTAAAGTATATCAGATAGATTGTAACAAAGAAGTTCAAGAATCACTTTATAATACATCTATCAATCAAATAGATAAGACTATCAGATTGAATTTTGAGATGGTTGACTATGATGTATTGTCTGATGAAACGGAACATCTATTTACATATCCAATACAAAATAAAGTTTTTTCTTTTTCAGATGTTGTAACTAATCAGTTGCAAAAAGTAACAGATAAAGTTATTAGCATTGCAAATATCAGTACAAATGAAGAAGAACTATGGGCTTATTGTATGGAATTTTATAATGCAAACATTAACAAAAAGGTTTTCACATTTCGTAAAATTTTACCAAGCAAAATTGGTATTGATGAAAAATCCAAGAGTTTCTTAAAGACCATATTCAACACCCAAAGTCAGCAATTAGCTTTGCTTAAGGAAGAAACAATAAATTTGGATGAACAGATAGATTGTATTTACGTTGATGATACATTCTTTGTTATAAAAAAAGCCTGTTTTGAACAGATTGTAGGTTTACAAGAAGAGTTTCATGATAGGGCAAAGGCAATTGCAGAACAAATGATCAAATCAGGTGTTTTGCAAGGAGGTGAAAAATTACAAGAACTTATAGAACGAAAACCGTCTATACATAAGAAACTTATTAAAGTAGAAAAAATAGGAACTTACAAAGAATTGACTCCAAATAATCTTAAAAAGATGAAGAGTGTATGTAAAAAATATGGAGATTCTCTCAAAATCTCAAATGGAAAGTTTACATTTGAGAATGAGGTAGATATAGATATTGCACTTAAAGCATTAGGTGACTATTATAAAATTGGCGAAGTTTCAGGTAAACCTTATGGGACTTTTGCTGGAAAAGAACTTAAAACGAATCGTGATTAAGTAATAATGAATATCAATATAAAAGAAACACTGTTAGCAGGTGAGCGTGTAACGCTCGAATGCAAGAAAGCCTCGAAAGGTGTGCCAAATTCTCTTTGGGACACTTATTCCGCTTTTGCCAACACATACGGTGGAACCATTCTGTTGGGTGTGGTAGAGCACATGGACGAGCAAGACAATACCAAGCGGTTTGAAATCGTTGGTGTTGAGGATGCAGACAAAATCCGCAAGGACTTGTGGAATACTGTAAATAGTCGTGAGAAGGTGAATATCAATCTTCTGTACGACGATGACATTCAGACGATAGATGTTGACGGCAAGAAGGTTATTGCCATCAACGTGCCTCGTGCCGATTATACAGTCCGTCCTGTCTATATCAACAACAATCTGTCAAGAGGAACTTTCAAACGCAACCATGAAGGCGACTATCATTGTACGGAGCAAGAGTTGAAAATGATGCTCCGTGATGCCAATGAAGCTGGTAATGATGGATTGTTGTTGGAATACTACACAATGGACGACATTGACATCGCAACATTGGAACGCTTCCGTCAGATGTTTCAGAACTTGCATCCAGAGCATCAATGGAACTCGGCAGAACATAAGGAGTTTCTAACGAACTTTGGAGGTTATACACGAGACCGAAGGACAGGAAAAGAAGGACTGAATATGGCTGGACTTTTAATGTTTGGCAAAGGATTGCCAGTCCGTGAGCGTTTCGACAATCTGCGAATGGACTACATTGATAAATCCAATTTGATAGGCGACCAACGCTATAGCGACCGATTGACATACGATGGGACTTGGGAAAACAACCTGTTCAACTTTATTCGCATGGTCATTCCGAAACTGACACGTGATTTGCCTCACCCTTTTAGTATGGACGGTGTAGTGCGCAAAGACGATACGCTTCAAGCCAAGGCTGTGCGTGAAGCCGTTACAAACATGGTTATTCATTCCGATTTTATGGTGAATGGAGTGCTGAAAGTTGAAAAGTATGACGATTGTTTTGTTCTGACCAATCCAGGACTTCTGAAACTGCCTATTGAGCAGATTTACAAAGGTGGTGAGTCAAAGGCACGTAATCAGCGTATGCAGAATATGCTCCGCATGATAGGCTATGGTGAAAACTTGGGCTCTGGCTTTCCGCTCATCCTAAACGCTTGGAATGAGAAGCATTGGATAAAGCCTGAGTTATTGGAACAACCCGAACTTATGCAGGTAAAATTGACCCTCCATATTCAAAACGAGCCAACAAACGAGCCTGTAAACGAGCCTGTAAATGAGCCTGTAAATGAACGGCAACAAACTATACTGTCTATCATGAAGCAAAGTCCATTTATAATAAGAGAAGATTTGGCAAACAAACTGGGTATTTCGCTTGCAACGTTAAAACGAGAACTTGCTTCGTTAAGGAAGGAAGGTTACATTACACGTAGCGGAAGTGATAAAAATGGGCAATGGATTGTTGTTTCAAAATGATACTTCGCAGGTCGCATCATCGCAAACGTGTTTTACAAGGCTGGTTTTGTGGAAACATGGGGACGTGGGTTTAAGAAAATGATTGTCTTTGCAGTTTGGTTATAAGGAACAAAGAAGAATTTAGCAGTTGGTATTTATTTTCTAAAATTCAATAACCAATTATACAAGTGGCATACTTCTAACTCTTGCTATCCAATAGTGCGCGTCTAAGATCATCATCCTGCGCCAGTCCCAACTTCTTGCGGATGTTGCCCCTCACCGTGCTCACGTTTGACACACTCTTATCCAAGGCATTGGCAACCTCCTTTAGCGTAAGACCTTGCTCCACAAGTCGGCAGACATCAAGCTCGGCTGGCGTGAGCATGGGGAAGCGCTCGTGCATATCTTTGCGGTGGCAGGCCTGCAGGTGTTCTATTTGGTTTGCCACTTTTATGATGTTGCGCAACGTCTTGTGGTCGAGCTGCTCCATCAGTTCCTTGTCATATACGGTGTCGGCATTTTTGGCTTTTGCCAGCTTTAGGAGAGCCATCAGCTCGGTCTTGTTCATATTAAACACATGCAACACCTGGTTGATGGTGTTGGTATAATCGTTCAACTCTACTTGCTGTTCACGCAACAACTTGTCGGCAACGAAACAAAAAATGGTAGAGGCAACACTCGTAAAACCAAATATAATGAGCAGCTGACCATACATTTTGTTTTGTGTAAGATATAGGCATAATCCTATTGCTAAAATATTTATACATGCGCAAACGAGTGAGGTTCGGGGTAATATAGAAACGCTGGCTACAAGAACAAGAATATAGCAAGTAGTTATGTTGACCGTCGTGAGCATGGGGTCGTGCAGCCCCATAAAAGCTAAGATCAGCAGTCGCACGCTTTGAATAATTATTAGCGAGATAACGAAAGCGGATATGATATATTTCAGCCTTTTTGGTCCCTTTACTATATATACAATCAGTGACACTGCCGAAACCAAGACATAGCATGCCGAGCAAGCCAATGCAGGCTTAATAGTCAAACCATAGAAGCCAACGAGGTGAAGACCAAAGAGAAGGATTGAGATAGGCGCAAAGGTTAGAAAAATGAGTTGTCGGAAGTAATCACGGCGCCCCACCCTTGTGCGATCAAAATATGTGTATAGGCGATTATTCATATTTCTAAGTTTAGTATTCTAAACTGCAAAGGTAGTACTTTTTCACTTATTTTGCGTCTTTTGCGTCTCTTTTTTATGTCTTTGCGTCATTTTGCGTCTGCCTAAAATAGAGCAAGCAATATTATTATTGGTAATTTTGCACAGATATGTGGGCATCTCTATATATGTCTATTGCCTTTTCGATTAATTATCAACTAAATATATGAAAAAAGTTACATTACAAAATCACTGGTCGCTTGCCGACCGCTTTTTGAATGAAAGAGTGTTTAATCGCTTTTTTATTCAGTTTTCATTAGTTATATTCGTTTGGTTGCTCATGCCGCCCCGTATGATAGCCCAGGCATCAGTATCTGATTCTCGTTCAGATCTGATTAGTGTTGATGATGGCATTACTATAGAGTCGATTACAGATGTAGGCGATAATCCTTGGGTGCTGCTGGATTTTAATGCCGAAGGAATGGATAATATAGACATTACTATTCCTGCCGACAGTAAGGGACTCATGTCAAGCAACTATAATAAGAATAATAGCACATCTGAGTGTATCATCAAAATCAACTCCAACAGTGCCTTTGTCCTTTCTTTTGATTATGCCGTTTCATCTGAAGGAAGCTGGGACCCTCTTATCGTTTCTTTGGATAAAAAAGAAATAGACAGAATTGGACGCCCAAGCCAAAAGAGGCAAAAGAACTGCCAGGTCGTATTAAATGCGGGTAGTCATGAATTGACTTTAAGTTATCAGAAGGATCGCTCGAATCATGGTGGTGCCGACCGCGGATTCGTATATAATATGAAAGCGTTAAAACAAGATGAACTTTATGCTGGCATATATGATTCTGCCACCAAGAAATATACTTTCAAGGAAGTCTCGGTTGAAGAAGTAAGTCAAAACGAAAATGCACATCTGATATATGATGGGATGAAAATATCCGACCTACCTAATTATGCTTCTTTGGAGAAGGTCGTTTTTGAAGAAAGTTTCAAAAAATTCGAACCTACAACATTAAGTTCATTTTTCAAAGAACTTAAATCATTAACGTCAATAAGTGGGTTGGAAAATCTTAATACAACTCATGTAACGGATATGAGTAAAATGTTCTATAATTGTTATAATCTTACCCCAATTCGGGATAAAATAGCGATTAGTTGCATATGAAGACAGATACATGAG
>OLGA01001650.1_pt1 | contig 17102 bp, 19 predicted proteins | sample 1604881 | NCBI WGS metagenome assembly OLGA01 (sample SAMEA3888896, study PRJEB22519) | human gut metagenome | biome: human gut; feature: human-associated habitat; material: faeces | place: Denmark | collected 2009 | reverse complement strand
TGTCACGGGACATCGAGGAGGACGAGGACTGGGGACCGACCATCTTTGACGAATCCGAGGAGGAAGAACTGATTGACGATGTTTAAGCTGGAGACCATGATCTACGCCAGTGAGGACGGAACGAACAGCGTGTTTACGCTGAATCCCGCCTTGCAGAAACAGCTTGCCGCTCTTGCCACACAGCACCCGGAGGTGTGCCAGCGGAAGGCAAGGGGGGAAGCTGGCGGGGTGACGTATCAGGTCAGGGGCGCTGCGCTGGCTATCCAGCCTGTGCGGGCATCCTGAAAGCGATAACCAATCTGCTATGGTAGAATAAAGAGCAACGGGCAAAGCGTCAGGAGGGATGCTTTGCCCGTTTTACATAGAACGATGAAATTCACTTTTAGCAGAAAGGGGCGATTTATTGGGAAATTTATATGGCTATATCCGGGTCAGCACCCGTGACCAGAACGAGGACCGGCAGTTGATTGCACTGCGGGAACTGAAGATCCCGGAGAAAAACATTTTTATGGATAAGCAGTCCGGCAAGGACTTCAACCGTCCAATGTATCAGAAGCTGCTCCGTAAACTCAAAAAGGGCGATGTCCTGTATATTTTGAGCATTGACCGGCTTGGTAGAAACTATGAAGAAATACAAAGCCAGTGGAGATTTCTGACACGGGAAAAGGAAGTCGATATTTCTGTGATCGATATGCCGCTTTTGGACACAAGGCGTGGTAAAGACCTGATGGGTACTTTCCTTGCGGATATTGTGCTGCAAGTTCTGTCCTTTGTGGCGCAGAATGAACGGGAAAACATCCGAAAGCGGCAGGCACAGGGTATCGCCGCTGCAAAAGCCAAAGGCATGAAGTTCGGCAGACCTGTCAAAAAGGCTCCGCCCAATTTCCCGGAGATCGTGGAGAAATGGGAAAGCGGTATCATCAAATCCTATGAAGCCGCCGAAATGTGCGGAATGTGTGAGTCAACCTTTTACCATCGGCTGCGGGAATACAGAGCAACATTGAACAGCGAATAAAAAAATCACTGTAAAAAAGTACACCTTTTTGCAGTGATTTTTTTGCGTTTATAGGGCTGAAAACAGAGCCGAAACGCCCCTGTTCCCAACGATTTTTAATATTATATCATGGTTTTGCCGAACAGTCAATTCCCTCGATGGCGTTTTCGGGCTTTTGTATTTAGGTGTACCATTTTACAAAGTAACGGGAGGTGGTAGGCGCTTTGCTTGGTGAGATATACCGCATAAGCATGATTGGACATCGGGTCATCGAGGATTACGGTGTAGAGGAAAAGCTGTATGAACTGTTCCGGGAACTGCTCCGCACAAAGGAATATGTGGAGTTCTATTTGGGCAGAAACGGTGACTTTGACATACTGGCGGCGAGCGTGATCAAGCGACTTCAGAAGAACTACCGTGACGATAATAGCATGATGATCCTTGTGCTGCCGTATCCAGTAAAGAATTACGAGTATTACGAGGATTATTACGATGAGATCGTCATCCCGGATAAACTGTACGGAGTACACCCCAAAGCGGCGATAACGGAGCGTAACCGCTGGATGGTAACAAACTCGGATGTGCTGATTGCTTATATGCGGAATAAAAGCGGCGGGACAGCCGCCTGTGTTCGGATGGCAGAGCAGCACGGACGGACGGTGATAAAAATATAAGCAGGTGCATTGCACCTGCTAAAACAGCTATTTATTTCGTAGAGTATTCCCCTTGACGAATCCTCAATCATCGATGTTTACGGCTATAATTATACATGCTGTATTCGGATTTGTCAATCGACTGGGTGAAAATAGTCGAAATTTGCACAAAGATTCAGAGTAAAATGCCCCTGCAAAAGCATCAAAAGCGTCTATTAACCACCCTTTCGCCGTCACTTCCGCCGTAGCAGTGCTAATTTGGGAGGTTAAGCGCTATGCCAAGAACAGGAGAAAACATTTATAAACGAAAAGATGGTCGATGGGAAGCACGAATCATTGTGGAATATGATCCCAATGGAAAGGCCAAATACAAATACTTGTATGCAAAAACATATTCCGAAGTTAAAGCAAAAATGATCCGTGTCCACAGTTCCATCGAATCGTCCACAACTATAATTACCAAGAAAGAGGCCAGCTACGAAAGTTGGCTAATAAGGTGGCTTCAGTCAAAAAAGATACAAGTAAAGTCTTCAACCTACATCCGATACAGAAATATCATAGAGTCACATATCATTCCAGCACTTGGGAAGTATCCAATCAACAAGATAGGGACATCTATGATGGAAAATTTCGTGTCCAACAAACTTACCCACGGTAGATTAGATGGAAACGGTGGACTATCTCCGAAGACTATGTCAGATATGCTGACGATTATCAAAGAGTCTTTTAAGTACGCCCAAGTTTCGGGAGCACTCACCGTGTGTCGATTTGATGGAATCTGCTTCAAGCAAAATGCCCAAGAAATGCGGGTGCTGAGCGTATTTGAACAACAGCAACTTCTCTCCGTTTTGTTCGATGATTTTGACAGATACAAAATGGGAGTGTTTATATGCCTCTACACAGGAATACGCATAGGCGAACTGTGTGCACTCCAATGGAGGGACATCTCGTTCAACGAAAAGGTAATTGTAATTGGCCATACAATGCAGCGGCTTCAGAATGACGATCCAAATGCTCTGAATAAGACGAAGATCATTATCACCGAACCTAAGAGTAAAGCATCGCTAAGAACAATCCCACTTCCAGATTTTGTAGTCCATGTAATTAAGCCACTTGCTGGATTGCCGAGTGCCTATATTTTATCCGGTGAATGCAAAACGATGATCGAACCAAGAACAATGCAAAACAAATTTAAGGGATACTTGGACAAGGGGCAAATCAGTGATGCTAATTTTCATTCGCTGCGTCACACATTTGCGACAAGATGCATCGAAGCGGGCTTTGATATAAAAACGCTGAGTGAAATCTTGGGGCATTCAAGTGTGAAAATTACACTTGATAGGTATGTCCATTCCTCAATGGAACTGAAACGAAGCAATATGGAGAAGTTGACGCCCATTACAGTTTAGCCGAGTCATTTGCCGTCAATAAAATAGTCAAAGGAGCAGAGTAATCCTCATGAAAAAAGGATTATTCCGCTCCTTTTCGTCAAGGGGAATACTCTACGAAAGCGTTTGCCTGAGGAGGGCAAAAGATGGGAAGCACTATTTGGTCGATTTCAAAAGAGGAAAAGGATAAGCTCATTACTACGCTTACACCGGAATTAGTCGTGCTAAGAGCAAAAGCAGGTATATCGCAAGAAGAACTGTCAGATTTGATTGGGGTGTCCCGACAAACATATAGTGCGATTGAGCGTGGGGCTAAACAAATGTCTTGGTCAACATTTCTATCTCTTATTCTATTCTATGATTGCAACCAGAAGACGCATCAAGTTCTTAGATCAATTAAAGCCATACCTCAAGAAGTTATGTTGGCTTTTAATGCCGGAAATACGGCAAAAGATGTGAACCTTGATTTGTTTTTAGGCGATGGGACAAACGCTATAATTGAAAACTTGGATGAGCAGGCCATGCGGTCAATCAAAACAATGATTATGGTCGAATACGCAAGGTGTACTTCAACCCCCGGAGAAGTAATCGTGAAATCCTTTGATGGCATGAACTTTAATGTCCCGGCTGCTCCAAATGCAAAGGCAAAAGAAGCGCATCGAGCAATCAAGGAGATTAAGCAATCACATGAAGAATAACACAGCCAAGCAGAACGCCAACTCCTTTCAGCGGGAGTTTTCAATTTACAGCATTACTTACCCGGCACTCAAAGAAGCTGTTGAAAAACAAGGTTATACGGTAGTTGAATTCAACCACATCTATAATGAGGAAGCCGTGGCCTGCCTGATAGATGCTTTGAATATCTCCGATGCGGTTCTACGGTCAAGGGGCTTTACTTATGCAGATTGCAACCACAGAGTCGTTTTTATACATGAGGACTTATCTGATGATGAAAAACTGATGGTCTTGGCTCATGAAGAAGGCCACATTTATTGTAGACACATGAACACATCTCCGATTATCGGCCAGGATGTGCAGGACGAATATGAGGCCAATGAGTTTGCACATTACCTCTTGAATCCAAGTCATCCCGGCAGAGTTAAGTGTACTCTTCGGCGTCATAAAAAAGCGGTGCTCATCTCGATGATTGGGCTTGCCTTGCTTACTGTTGTGGTTGTAGCGCTTTGTTACACCAGCAAACAGCAATCGTATTACGGCGAATATTATATAACGGAGTCAGGAAACAAGTATCACGAGAAAGATTGCATTTTCGTGAAGGATAAGACTAATGTCCACAGGATGACCGAGGAAGAATTTGAAAGCGGCGAATATGAGCCGTGCAGGATTTGTTTGCCTTGATGCAGCGGCATCTCAGAATAAAAAATAAAACAGGAGGAAGAGAAATGGACGAGTATGTTGGCAAGATCTGTCCGTACTGCAAGACGGAGATCAAAGAAGGAGAAGAGGTGAAGGTTTGCCCTGAGTGTGGCATTCCTCATCATGCAGCCTGCTGGGAAGAAAACAAGGGTTGCACTACCTTCGGCTGCAAGGAGCAGCATTATGAGGAACAGCACACCAATCCAACGGATGTGTGCACCAATTGCGGTGCGCCCTTAGGCGACGGACAGGCATTCTGTCCCAAGTGCGGAACCCCGAAAAACGCCCCAAAGAAGAATGTTTGCGGCAAGTGCGGTGCTGAGCTGCAAGATGGTCAGGAATTTTGTCCGAAGTGCGGTCAGAAAGTTGGGCTTGCAATCGATGCTGGAGTAAGCTCAGCCATCAATCAGTTTAATGTTGGCGTCCAAAAGACGAACACAAAGAAGAAAAAAACTCCTCTCATTATAGCAGTGGCTGCAATTGTTGTGGTTGTAGTCATTATTATAGCTGTATCAGGCGGTGGAAAGAAGGGACCTAAATTTAATGATCTCTACGATGAATACTGCTCTTCTACTTGGGCAAGTGTTGGTTCTGATGGCAGCTATTTGAGCATTGATACAAATCCGTATGATTTGGATGACGAGGGGCTTGCTTACCCCGAAGCGTATTCTGCAATAAAGAATGTAAACGCCGCTCTTGGTTTGCCCGACTCGCTTATTAGTGATATGGACTCTACTACGGGAGCGGACGGAAAGCAGTCCGAGACATTTTCTGAGCAGGGAGTAACTGTTGCATGGAAATATCATCCGGACAAGGGGTTGGAAGTTACATATAAGAAAGCTAACTAAACTGTTTATGCGGTTGGTGCGCCATAAGCAGCGGCGCACCAACCTTTCGTTGCACTTATGAACCGAAAACAAAAGGCTACCGAAATGGAGGAGTAATTCAAATGGCAAAAGTAAATGTTGTTATCGTTGATGCGACCGGCAATAAAGAACAAAAAGTTGGCCTGCCCGACGATATTAAGTGCGGAATCATCATGGTGAAGCTGGTGGAGAAAATCAAGCTGCCCTCTGTTGGTCCTGACGGAAATCCGATCAGCTATAAGTTTATCCACAAAGTGACTGGCAGACAGCTTCTCGAGTCGCAAACACTTGCCGAGGCTGGCATTAAGGACGGAGATGTTCTTCGCCTTCAGCCTGAGATAACGGCGGGCGGTGTATTGTAATGGGTAAAATCGCAAACACATTTGAACTGCAAAGCTCTGATTTTGAAGAAGATCGCTACAGTCGCTTGCGTCTGATTCCGTGGTGGGATCAAGACCGGCTGAAAAATGCTACGATTATGGTTGTAGGCGCAGGCGCAATCGGAAATGAGTTGATTAAAAACCTGACACTTCTCGGAATTGGCCGCATCCTTATCTATGATATGGATGCCATCGAAAGCACGAACCTTACCCGGTCCATTCTCTATCGTGCAAGAGATGTCGGCCGTTACAAAGCTGAGGTTGCTGCGGAACGGGCAATGGAAATCAATCCGGATGTCAAAGCAAAAGCGTTTATCGCCAATATCATCGATGATGTTGGCTTGGGCGTCTTTCGCCGGATGAATGTTGTGCTCGGCGGTCTTGATAATCGAGAGGCTCGTCTTGCAATCAACCAGTCCTGCTATAAGGTGAACCGCCCGTGGATCGACGGGGCGATTGAAGCACTGAATGGCTTTGCAAGAGTGTTTGTTCCGGGTCAGGGAGCTTGCTATGAATGCACCATGACAGAGATGGACTGGCGGCTTATTAACAAACGCAAATCCTGTGCCCTACTGACGCACGAACAAATGGCCGAGGGGAAAATCCCAACAACGCCAACATCTTCTTCTATTATTGCTGGCATTCAAGTGCAGGAAATGTTGAAACTGCTCCATGCGGATCGGAATCTTCCTACACTCGCCGGCAAAGGATATGTGTTCAACGGCCTCACACATGATTCCTATGTCGTTGAGTATCAGCGCAAGGACGATTGCATGAGCCACGATACATATGAGAAAATCATTGAAAAGCCATGGTCTGCACGGGCAACCTCTCTCAAAGAAATACTGGCAGAGATTCGTAGTGAGCTTGGTGAAAAGGCTGTTCTTGACTTCGATCGAGATATTGCGACAATAGCAAAATGCTCCTGCGGAGATTGCAAAGCCCTGTTTACTCCTGTCCACAAGCTAAAAGGAGAGATGCTGACCTGCCCGAAATGTGGAGCGCAGATGACATTTGACAGCGTCCATTCCATTACGGGGGACGAGGACTTCTTGGACAAAACACCCACGGAAATCGGCATTCCTTTGCTGCATATCGTCGGAGGCAGAATCGGAATGGACACCACCTATTACGAATTTACATCTGACGAAGCAGAAGTATTTGAAAATCTATAAAGGAGACGCAGCCATATGACCGCAAGAATGAGACGACTTGCCTCAGACTATGAGGAAATCAAGAAAAACTTTGCCGGTCACAAGAACATCATTGTAACTCCCATCGGTGGTGAACCACCCGAGAAATACCATGTTACATATTTTGTGAACGGCATCTACCTTCTGCCGGACGGTAGAATCGAAACATTGGGTAGGCATGAAGTTGAAATTACGCTTCATGCAGACTACCCCCGCTACAAGCCCATCTGCAAAATTCTTACTCCGATTTGGCACCCAAACTTCCGTGATGGCCAAATCTGCATCGGTGATATTTGGGGCGCAGGTGAGTCCCTGAGCGACATCATCATCAATATCGGTGACATGATTCAGTATAAATCATGGAACTCTTACAGCCCTTTGTCTGCGGACGCCGCAAAATGGGCAATGGAAAACAAGCATCTATTCCCTGTAGGCAATATCAACCTTCATGTGGCCGACTACGCTTCCTCCAAGGAGCCGGTTGAAATTGATCTGTTTGATGAAGAAGGAAAAACCGTAGATAGCGATGAACCCGCATCAACGGCAAAGCAGGAAAACGACAACGGTGCGCCAACAGTTTCTGAAAAAACAGATGAAAATGATTTTGAAATCACAGCTGAAGAATTGGCCGGAATCGAGTTTGTTCCCACAGCACAAAGAATGCAAACCGTTTCTCACGGTGGCATAGTCAAAGGAAATAAGCTGAACTTCAAAACTGTTTTGGTCAAAGGTCTTCTTTGGGCGTTGATTGGTGCATTTGTAGGGTTTGGAATCTCAGAAGTGACCGACAAAAACATTACCAGTGATGTTGCTGCCGCTCGTCTCAGTGGACACTCTGAACTTGTAGACTACTTTGAATACCGTGAAAAAGCAGATGCCGCTTTTGACAAAGCCTTTGACGAGTTTGAAAGTTACTGCAAAAAAGAAGGCAAAGATTCTGACTCTACCACAGCCTTTAGCACTTGGCATTCTTCCGTTGCATCCTCTGAGGCAAAGGGCTATTTAGACGACTATTCGACCTACGATGATAAGGCGGATGACGCACTTTATGCTGCCTACAGCGATAAATATGATGGTGACGAAGATAAGCTCGGAGAGGCCATTGCTACGGTAACAAGGACTGGAACGGCTCTGTGGTCGGCAGTCATCGCACTTTTTATCGGTCTATTTTTAGGAATCGGCGAAGGTGTCTACTATGGTTCCAAGGAAAAAGCAGTCAAATATGCTTTAATTGGCGCTGGTGTATCTCTTGCTATCGGTTTTGTGAGTGGCTATCTTGCACAGTGGATGTATTCAGGTCTGTTAGGTGACGACCCTGCTGATTTTACTGCTGCGTTCGTGCGTGGCTTAGGGTGGGCCATCATGGGACTTGGTATCGGTGTAGCCGTTGGTTTGATCAAGCCAGAAAAGAAGAGAATCTTGTTCTGTTCCCTCGGCGGTTTGGTCGGAGCCTTTGTTGGCGGCTTCTTATTCAACTATGTCTGCAAGGTGATTCCTAATGATGTTGTAGCGAGAGGTGTTGCTATCGTTATAATGGGTATCCTGATCGGCGTTGGTGTTGGGTTGCTCGAACAGTTTGCAAAGGCCGCATGGCTTAAGGTTATCCGTGGTGAATTTGAAGGAAAAGAATATCTTGTATTTGCCGGCACCACCAGCATTGGCAACAACGGCAAAAACACGATTGTTCTGTTCAAGGATAAGCTGGTCGGTCCGCATCATTGCGACATTACGCTTGATGGCAGCAAATATGTCTTGACTGACTGTGGAACACCAATGGGGACTATTGTCAACGGTCAGAAAGTTGCACGGCATATCCTGCGTCAGGGAGATGCCATTGCAATCGGAAATTCTGTGCTTGTATTTAATACAAAATAATGGATTTGGAGGCGAGTAATATCGTGAAGCCAGTCAGAGTGTTACTCTCTTTACTGATGGTGGCGGCGGTATTATTCGCCTCCGCTTCATCTGTAAGCGCTATCGGCTTTGATGCCGAAAAAGCATATGAATCAGTTTTTGTTGTCTACTCGGGAGCTTCCCTTGGAAGCGGGTTTGCCATTGGCGAGAACTGCGTTATCACAAATGCTCATGTAATTGCTGATCCAAATAATATTGCGATTGTTACCTATGATGGCACTGAGTACGCAGCTTCTCCGCTTGGCATTAACGAGGATGAAGATATTGCCGTTCTTGTAATTGAGAATGCCACCTTCCCTTATTTAATGATGGCGGATTTATCAGCCGTGAAAATCGGTGACGACATTTATACGATTGGTGCTCCAAAAGGAATGGCATATACACTTACCAAGGGAACAATTTCTGCAAAAGAGCGGATTATCAGGGAGAAGTCTTATATACAAATTGATGCTGCAATTAATGAAGGTAACAGCGGAGGCCCACTTCTAAATGATAGCGGCGAAGTCCTTGGAATGAACACCTTGAAAATGACCGATAGTGAAGGAATTGGTTTATCGATACCGACTGACAGAATAGAAAACTACTTGAAATCACTTGGCATTGAAACAGACGAAAAAGGCAACATACCTGATGCGGTGCAACCGCCAAATATAGTTGCTCCGGCTGATAATCAATTCAATGCTGATAAAAATGTTGAGCAGCATGAGAAATGCGATCTGCCGACAGTAACCTATGTTGCGATTGGGATTGCAGCGGCATCGCTGCTCGGAAATATCATTTTAAGCATTTTGCTTATATATCAAAGAAAGAAAAACATAACCCTAAAGTTCGATCCATCAGAACGGACAGATTTCGATATTGACATATGGGAGTGAGAAAATGGGAAAGCGAGTAAAGAATAACAAGAAGGCTTTACAACCTGAGTTAACTGAGAATATGCTGCCGCAGAACATTCTTCCTATTGGAGATCGTGTTGAAGAAAATAAAAATATCTACATTCTTCAATCGGTTTACAAGGAAATACACAAGTTCACACAGAACAAGACCACAAACGAAAGCGGCGGAATGCTGGTTGGAACGATTCTCGAGGAGTTTGGAAAAACTAATATTATTATCTCCGGATTTGTTGAAGCAAAATACTGCGAAGCAACTCCAACCACATTGAAATTCACCCACGAAACTTGGGAATATGTTCACAAGGAAATTGAAAAGAAACACCCCGGAAAGAAAATTGTTGGTTGGATTCACACACATCCTGACTTTGGTATCTTTCTGTCTGAATATGATAAGTTTATTCACCAAAATTTCTTTAATGAGGACTATCAGGTTGCTTATGTGGTTGACCCCATTCAGAAAATCGAGGGGTTCTATTTTTGGATAAATGAGAAAATAGAAAAATGCAAGGGCTTTTACATTTACGATAAGACCGGAGCAAAAATTACAGTTGGTGCCGATAAGGAAGAAGCCGCAGTAGCAAAAGAGTCCTCTATCTTCAGCATCAGAAATGTTCTTATCGCCGTGCTTGCTGTTGCAGTTATTCTATTGACATTTTCTAATATTTCAACGAATCAAAAGTTATCTAAGATTGAAGAACAGCAAAAAACGCTTGCCGAAAGTGCAAACCAAAGCCTTTCATATATGCAACAGCTCATTTGGAGTCAGGCTGATGAGATTCAAGAATTGAAAAACGCTTTGACTGAAGCGGGAATTGTTGTTGAGTCAAGTGCTACAGAGCCGCAAGATGCTGTCGGAAATGATGCTTCCGGCAATTCTTCACAAACAGATAACACGCCTACGGGAACTGAGCCGAATGACATTGGCAATAGCAGTGTAGAAGGAACGGGCGAGCCATCATCTCCTCATACACAGTCAAGTAACGACAATGAACCTTGATTAGAAATGGAGAAGGTCAGAAATATAATTTGCGGAGGACAAGCCTATGAACGACTACACCGGAAAAATATGCCCATATTGCAAAACTGCATTTAAGCCTGATGATGAAATCGTCGTGTGCAGTGAATGTGATATGCCACACCACAAGGATTGCTGGATTGAAAATCAGGGCTGTACCACCTTTGGTTGCCTCGGAACAATCAAGACAGCTGACAATGACAACAGTTCGGTTACAACCAGAGAAATGAGCTTTGAAGATATATCGCCGTCTGCCGGAGCAACTGTCTATTGCACAAAATGCGGGGCACAAAATGAAAGTACATCTTTGTTCTGTTCAAAATGCGGTAACAGATTGTCAACATCGGTGTCTGCTCAAGCACCGGCCTTTCAGCAATCAGATCCTGCAAACACAAATCCGTATGCATATGTGAATCAGCAAGGAGCTGCTTATTACCAAGGAAGCAATACTACTTCTTTTGGCTATAATACCGCAGAAATCGATGCAGACATCCAAATGCTAATTGGAGTGAAATCGGAATACTATATTCCTAAATTTCAAGAGATGAGAGTGCAAAACAAGAAAAACACTTGGAATTGGCCAGCATTTCTGATTGCGCCTTACTGGATGATCTACCGTAAAATGTATGCTTACGGTGCGGCGGTATTGGGCATTTCTTTTGTCCTTTCTTTACTTGGAACAACGATTGGTTCTTTGCTATCCCTATGCGGTTATATAGCCCTTGGCATTTTCGGGAACTATATCTATATGAATTTCCTTGAGAAGAAGGCAACCCAAGTCAAGGCGATGAATGAACCATATAAAACGCAGTTTGTCATGCAAAACAGCGGAGTGAATTCTACTGCGGCGATTCTGACCGCCGTAGGTTATGTTCTCCTTATAATTATTTTATCATTGTAAAGAGGAGGTGTTGGAATTGGAAAAAGACTTTGATATAGAAATTCAAGATAGTCACAATGAAAACGAAGCTCATGTGCAGCTCCCTATGAATTTTCTTGCGTTCGGGGAGATTGAGCCTGACGATGTTAAGGTATATATCAAACAAGATGTTTACCGAGCATTGGAAAAATACGCTTTGGTAGATGTCGAGCACGAGCGAGGGACAATTCTACTGGGAGATTACTGCGAAGATCTTGGCAAGATACATGTTATAATCTCAAATTATATTGAAGCGAGATATACAGATGCCTCGGCATCAACGCTGACTTTCACTCACGAAACATGGGACTATGTATATAAAGAACAAGGTGCAAAATACCCTGATAAAAAAATAGTCGGTTGGCAGCACACACACCCAAGCTACGGTATCTTCCTTTCAAATTACGACTTGTTTATTCAAGAAAACTTTTTCAATCTGCCATTCCAAGTGGCTTATGTGATTGACCCGATTCAGAAGATTCGGGGATTCTTTCAGTGGAAGAATGGGAAAATCGAGAAACTTAAGGGCTATTACATTTATGATGATGTGGGAAAATCTATAAAGATTGAACCTGAAAGAGAGGCAACTCGCAAACAACCCACGCATCAAAGCGGAAAAGCATTACCAATTCTGTCCGCACTGGCAATTCTTGTTGCTGGTATAAGTCTGGTCAGTATGTTCAATATGCGTAGCTCGCTAATTGAGCAGAACCGCAAACTGGAAGATTCCATTCAAACACAGCAACAAGAGATTGACGCTATTGGGCAAGGGCAACTTTACAATAATCAAGATGGAAACTCGTTCTCACCCAATGAACTGCTTGAAAAGATTGAATCGCAGCAGATTACCTTGGATAATCAGCAGAAAATTATCGAAGACCTTCAAGCCCAAATTGCTGAAATTCAGGCAGGTCAGACTTCATCCAGTGATTATATTGTCTACACCGTTAAAACAGGAGATACATTAGCGGGAATATGCAAAAGCCTTGGTATCGAGTACCATGCCAATCGAGAAATAATCCTGAGCTTAAATCACATTGCAAATGAAAATGTAATTTATACTGGACAGGTGTTATTGTTTCCTAAAGCCGCTGAGGATAATTTGCAATAGGTTTCCTCAAATATTTTGTGCTTTTATATATACGCCGTTAGTACACAAATCCCGGAACCCTTTTGCGTTGAATGGTTCCGGGATTCTCATTTATGCGGATTAAGCTATTATCACAGTTCGATATATCTCAAGACTTTAGATTGCAGTATCTTTATGTACTCCTCGTAATAAACGATCAGAGGTATCGGGTAGATGCCGGAAAGCATATCGGTCAGTTTCGTCACTTGTGCCTCTGTCATTTTGCAAAAGCGTTCCATTGCCTGCATATAACTCGGTCGCAGATCGTCGGCATCCATATTCAAGTGAGCTGCTGCACTTTGCAAGCACAGTTCGGCATCGCTCTCGAATGGATGCTGCGAGAAGTGCCGGAGCATTCTCCGCAGTTGTTCTGTCCCGGCATCGGTGTTATATAGGCAAAGCTTAATGACGAAATCCGTTACATCAAACGCTTCGTCCCAATCGTAGGCGAATACGCCCTTGGCGGGTGAGTATGCAAACTGCGGCGTGTCTGCGATCCGGCAGAACATTGCATACAGAGCCATACTGTCCAAATACTGCTGACGCAGTGCCGGGGACTCTTTTATGCTGCCATAATCGACCGCAGAAAAATCCTCTACCCATTCAGTTCCAACAATAAACGGGTGCATAGGAAATAATCTGCGGGTTTCATTGCTTGTGCTCATGAGATAGGCTTTCGGCGTATAGACATCGCACAGTTCGGCAAGCCGACTGCACATAAAGGTGTTGCAGGCAGACTGTATGTTTTCGTGCTTGACAAGAAGCCTTGAGTACCCCACACTTTTCGGCGTGGCAATATATTTGCATACGCCGCCAAACCCCTCGTGGCTCAAAGTTTTATAGTTATAATTGACCGTGTTGAGAGTGTAGCTGTCCATATCGCCCTCCGTTGCTGTAGCAATCAATTCTTGATCCGCTTTTGAATGTCTTCAACGGAAGGAAGCTGCTTGCTCAATGCTTCTGGCAGGCTGCTGGTGATTTTGTACTCACTGACGCCGATGGGTTTAGACATATCCTTCAATGCGTACTCGGCAACAAGGTCGTTCTTGCTCTTACAGAGCAACAGTCCGATAGAGGGATTGTCCTCCGGGTGCTTGATGATGCCATCCACCGCAGACAGATAGAAATTGAGCTGTCCGGCATACTCCGGCTTAAACTCGCCAGTTTTCAGCTCGATAACCACATAGCAGCGCAGGTTGAGATTGTAGAACAAGAGGTCAATATAAAAGTCATCGCCGCCCACATTGAGATGATACTGATTGCCAAGGAAAGCAAAGCCGGTGCCAAGTTCCAGTAGCAACTTAGTAACATCCTTAACCAGAGCATTTTCTATATCACGCTCGACCATATCTTCCCTGAACGGGATGAAATCGAAGATATACGGGTCTTTCATAGTCTGTACTGCCAGCTCACTTTGCGGTGAGGCAAGACGAGTTTCAAAATTTGAAATCTTTTCCGCAAGCGCTTGACGCACATACAAGCCGCTTTCAATTTGATGAATGAGGACATTATGCGACCAGCCATTTTCAGCAGTCTTTTTGATATACCAAATCCGCTGTTCAGCGTCTTTGACCTTATCTAAAATAGCCGTATTGTGCGACCATGGAATTTGTGCAGACACCGTCTGCACAAATTCTTCGTCAGGGTAGGTTTCTGCAAACTTCGCCATATATTTAAGATTTCGCACGGAATAGCCTTTGACATTCGGGAAAGCAATGCGAATATCTGCGGCAAGATTTTCAATAAACTTGCTGCCCCAAGTCTTATGCTTGTTTATGACCGTACCGATATGGTAGTAAAGCATAATCAATTCACGGTTCACGCTGAGTGCAGCCTTATACTGCGCTCCCCTGATCTCACCTTTTATGGTTTCTATAATTTCGATGTACTCGTTGTTGTTCATCAACATTGTAGCACCCTCCGTTTTCCTATTTCAAAAATCTGTTTTCATACTCCTGATGGCGCAGGCAATAACCCTGAGCAATCAGTGCATCCGTTTTCAGCGCAACGAGGTTCGTGTCCGAGTGCATCGCACTGGCAATCTGCTGTATATCATAGCCGTAACGGATATATTCGAGGATTTCCTCGTCGCCCAAGGACACCTGAGAAGCGAACACATTCGCTTCGTATTCCATCCGGCTCTCCTGCATATTGAAGATATTGAACTCTTTGAAGCCGCCTGCTTTCACGGCTTCCTTTCGGTGCAGAACATCGTGTCCGATCTCGTGGAGCATAACGATGCTTTCCATCACCGGATGCAGATCGTTTTTAATGAAGATAAATCGGTTACGCATCAGAACCTTATAGGCTCCACGCTGCCGTTTGAAATCCACGGGGACGACTTCGATGCCAAGCTCACGGGCGATCCTGTGCGGATCTCTCGTGCCGAGCGTATCGACCAGCTTATTTGCCGTCTGTACGATCTCCAAAGTCTGAATATCCAAGAGCGAACACCCCCTTCTGCCTATTTCGGATTTCGGCAATTCTATTCTAACATAAGCTGTGTCCCATTAAACGGACACAATGAAATCAGTCCTTGCGGTACTTCTTGGGCGTGAACTTCTTATTCTTCTCTTTGGCGATCCAATACGCATCCTGCAAAGCCTTCATCATCACATCCAAATCCTCATCGGCAATATTACCGCCGGCAAAAAGGCCGCTTACCTCATCTACCAGCGCCTGCGCCTGCTTTGCACCCTTCGCACCGTACTTCTCTGCGGCAGAAAGAAGAAACTCCTCGTCCTCATTCAGAAAGTAGTTTTCTTCAGTATGAAATAGCTCTGCCAGCTTGTGATAGATGTCTCGCTTTCTCGGATAGCACTCGCCGGATTCATAGTTGGTGATCGTTCTGAGGGAAACCCCAAGAGCCTTCGCCAGTTCCTCCTGCTTCAAGCCCGCCTTTGTGCGGGCTTCTTTTAATTTCTCGCAAAACCTCATTGTACCGTCCTCCGTAGTGTTCAAAATATGTTAGAAAGTAAATTGCTATTATCTGTTGACAAACGCAGATAAACTGCGTATAATAAAAACACGCAATTAGACTGCGTATTTATATTACTCGAACTTGCGTGTCTTGTCAAGGGGTTTCGGAAAGATACTGCAATTTTTTAGGCGTTGAATATACACAATCGTGATTAGTATGCCCGTTCATACGGAAAAGGAGCAGCAATGGGGAGAAACAATACAAAAGCAGTAAAAAATATTGCAAAGATGTACGAGCAGTTGGGCTTGGCGCAGGACGACATATTCTATAAAACAAAGCTGCTTTTGAGCATTTACCGTGATGTGGTTTGGGCGACGCTTTCAGACTGTAACTGCGTAAATGAGGAAATCTATTACTACGGCGACGATTTGACGGATGCCTTGGTCTATTTGGAGGAGTTTGCGCCCGATATAGAACGCAGCGAGTTTGAACGCCGTGTGTGCAACCTGTTTGAAAATAAGTGGATGATTGACCTCATTGACAAGGCGATGAGTAAGGTCTATGACTATTACAATAACGGACGACTTTACCACGAGATACTCTCCAAGAGTTATCTGACCGCTTTCCGCTATACTGAAAGTGAGCTGCTGGAGATACTTAATTTAGAACGCAGCACCTTTTATGACCGAAAGAAGGAGGCGGTTATGTTGCTTGGAATAGCTCTATGGGGTTATGCGATCCCTGTATTTCGTGGCATTTTTGATGTGGAAGGTGATGAGAGCGAGATCCCTGAATTTTTTACCGGCACAGAAAAGTCCGACCTTTGTCCGACGAAAGTCCGATGAAAATCCGACCGATTTCCTACTGAAAGTCCGACTTTGCCTCTGCTATACTGTTTATGCTGACGGATTGCAGCCATCTTTGGGGCGTGGCAGAAAAATGGCGAGAAAGTGGCACAGATACGCCGATGACACGGAAAAACTGCCGTGTTATAATGACATTGTCAAAAAGTGCGAGCAATTTACTTGCCTAAAATTTTCTGCCCACCATACTCTCTCAGCAATCCGGTCGAGTAGGCAAATGAAAAGGTCATACGAAGCAGTTACAGCCTCAAAGGTTCGTAGCTGCTTTTTTATTGCCTGTTTGCCGACAGCAGCCGTGAAAGATGTTTTCTAAAAATGAGATCGCATTTTTCACCAAGTTATAAGCAGCTTAGGCGAAGCGAATTGAATAGGACGAGCTGAAAGAAGAAGCCGTTGTAGCCATCAAGCATTGACTTGAAAGCTACAGCGGCTTTTTTTGTACCCTTTTCGCTTTCTCCTGAGCAGAAAGGAGAAAGTTATGTCCCTGTTCCGGTGGCAAAGCGCCATTTCCCGCTATCCGTGATCTCCGAATTTTGAACCTGAACACCAAATTCAAAATTCAAAGGAGATTACGGTAATGAGAAAAATATACCTT